>OKRU01003839.1_pt1 | contig 11583 bp, 8 predicted proteins | sample 1601131 | NCBI WGS metagenome assembly OKRU01 (sample SAMEA3541558, study PRJEB24748) | human gut metagenome | biome: human gut; feature: human-associated habitat; material: faeces | place: China | collected 2012 | reverse complement strand
ACATGGAAATCTTCTTTGCAATTCCCCGGAATCCCTTGTATGAATCCACCGGCTGGTTACGATACTTTGATGCGAAGATACCTGTCGCATAGTCAATAATGTTACAGGCAACCATAAGTAATACCGGTACATAAAGTATACCGAGCAAGGATGATAAGAACCCCGTTACTGCTGTTATGATTGCTTTGATTGTGTTGTTGTTCATGTTATTTTCCTCCTTCTTTCTTCATTGCTTCTTTCAGTTTTTCAATTTCTTCCTGTTGTATCTGCACCATCTTAATAAGGTATGGAACCAATTTTGAATAATCAATTGCTAATACCTTATTTCGAATTCCCTTCTCGGCATCAAACTCTTTTTCTGAATAACCTTCCGGTATTGTTACACAGGAAGGAATTATATCTAAGGTATCTTCAGCAATTAAACCATGCTGATTTTTTTCACCACCGTATGCTTCAATGTAGTCAAAATCTACCGGTTTTAATCGAAGAATCTTCTTTGCTTCCTCTTCTGGCATATCTACAACGTTTTCCTTCACTAATCTTGAAGATGGATTCGTGAATGATGCTCCATAAACAGGTGTATAAGAACTTCCAGACCAATTTGACTGACAATAAATTGCACTTCCTACTATTGCTGTTCCACCACTTAATGCCCCGAATGTTCCATTTGATTGTACCCTTGCCACTTGGCTACCATTTCCATTGCAAAACTGATGAATTCCACTGTTTGTTAAATAATTAAAAGTTGAACTTGCATCTATTAAACGGCTTGTATAGTCTGCCGAACTTCCACCATAATGAAAATCAATAAATGGCACACCACCTTGTCCAAATATCTCTATGCAGGGTGGATTGTTTGGAAGGTAATCGTGAGAATGTGAACTAGGTGGATAACTACTTGGTTTTCCAGTTACTTTACCCCACGCTACTGCATTTGCACTTCCGGCACTGGTTGCATACTTAACACTCTGCGAACCTATATTTGATGTTGTAATTGCCGTTGATGCATCCTGCTTCTCGTTTACATCCGTGTTTAGTTCACTAATCTGATTAGCCATTGTGCCAGATATGGAAGCATTTTTCTCCGTTGCCGGCAATGCCAATCCGGTACTGTCTGTGACTGCGGATGAATCACTTAATTTAACATGACCTGTTGCACTTGTTGATGCTTTTACATTAATGTGGCTTATTAGTTCACTCACAGCCTTTGCAATTTTTCCAAAGAATGTATTTCTGGATTCTCCACTTTCAAGTTCCGTTAGATTCTCCTGTGATGTAAAATCTGTTCTAAGAATCATTTTAGCATCTGAATCTACCCCAATATCGTCACTGGCTTTTACTACTCCTTCGGTGCCTTCTGTCGCTACTGGAACAGATGTGCCACCTCTTGCAAGCAATCTCCAATACTCACTGCCTTCTTCCGGTGCATTACCGGTTGTTGTCTTAAGTGCGGCATATGCATTTCCGTTATATACAACAGTATCGAGATATTCATATGTAACCGCACTACTGTAATCCCCTTTTGGAGTAAACGCTATCTTTCCTGCATCATTCATTTAGACTGCCACCTCCCATAATAAGTGTCCTGTTGTGTTCTGTACTGCAAAATTGAACCGACCGCCTTGATACTTAAGATGCCCGGTTGTAAAATCAATCGTAAATTGTGGAACATTCTGTGATAAGGCTTCATTTATCTTATTCACCGCTTCATCTCCTGCAGCTTCTGCCTGTTCAGCATAGGATTGTGCTGTCTGGCTACTCGCCTGTGACTGCTCACTATAATATTTACTGTTATCAGTATCTTCACCGGTTCGTGTACCAGTCTCACCGACTGCATAGCTTTTAGATAATGCAGCATTATTTACCGCTATTGTTGCGGAAGAACTGGCAAAATTCGCATTCTCGATAATCTGTGGTAAATAGGTATTTACTATATCATCATGTATCTTAACTACGGTATTTCTATTCTTCTGTGTTGTGTCAGCTAATTTATCTATCCGCTCAAGAATTGAGTTGAATTCAGTAACATATTCATCCCGGATGTCTTTGGTTGCATCTCGAATCATATCTTTGAAATCTTCATATGTTCCCATTCTTTTTACGACACCGGCTGCAAAGCACATCCATACAATCTGATTACTTGTATCACTGTCGATAGATACCGCCCATTCTCCCGGCAACATCTTTGTCGGGTCGAAATCTGCCTTTAACCCTTTTCGCATCTGAATTGCCATATTGAATCACCTCTATTCATCAATAACAATCTGACCATACTGCTCAAGTGTTGAAACTGCAGCAAGCACGTTTTCATCTGTGATAATTCGATTCATTTTAACATTGGAATTAATTACCTTGCCGGTATCACTGATTTCATCAAATGTAATGGCAATTCTTTTCATGTTTCCATCCGATGCTACTGCAAATCCTTTAATATTTTTCATGATACTTCCTCACTTTCCACATCATATAACAATGATGTTAAATAATTATAGGTTTCTGCTGCACTATCCTCGTTATCTGCATCATCAGGCAATACCGAGGACTCTTCCAAACGCATAGTGTCATACTCCCTTTGAATAGCCTTTAATTCCCATCCAAACTTCATATTTGGAGTTCCACTTATAACAAAATATGACGGTGTTCTTTCACTTACATGAATACTTCCATCACCGTATTTCTGCAAAAACACCTGATACTGAACTTCTGTATCTATTGTTTCTGCAAATACATCGTCAATATAAACATAGCATTTACCGGTTTCATCTATGGTTCCCTCTCCTATATCACCAAACATAGGAGATGGTGTTTCATAACAATATAGCAGCCGGTCTTTATAATTTTCTGTATTAACCACTCTGGATTTTGTGCCTGATACTATCAAATCTGTTTTTATACTTGCATCTCCATCCACCAATAATGAATAGTTGTGCATTACCGGAGTATCTGACTTGCCAATATAAAGCGAATCAAATTGAGAACCGCCAGGCGTAATATTTATATAAATTCCCGCTCCACTCGCCATCTTAATTAAATCAGCCGCAATATTTACATTTCCATATGCTTTTCCATTATATGTTCGTAGTAAATTAATTTTTGAATCATACTGTATATCTGAGCTCAAAGTAATATCTCCACCGGATATAGATGCTGATTTTGAAAATAAATTTCCACTAGAATCTACACTAAATACTCCTCCACCAATGTTGAAATTCCCAGATTTAATTGTAACGGCCCCTTCTTTATCTACAACAAATACACCATTACCAATATTTATACTTACACCAGTTATTTCTCCGGCATTTATCCAATCCGCATTAATCCCGATAGCATTCAGAACATTCACAACTGCATTACCTTGAGAATCAAATCCGGCATTCCATGTCTTACCGCCGTCTGTGGATACTGCCAAAGCATCTACTGTCATTTTCCAGATAGTAGAACTGGTTGCACGCTCCGGCTTGTTGTGCATATAGTAAACAATGCTGCCATCTTCTAATTTTTCCTCTGATTTGAATACACCAAATGACTGTGTCATCAGATTGGTAAGCTGCTGCACTGCTAAATCGTAAGAAGATAACTGCTTTTTACTCTCATTTCTGGCTTTTACAATTGCCTTGGTGAACTGCGTAAATTGTGTTGTTTTATTTCGCGCCGGTGTTTCAGAGTCACAGGATATATTTAGGCTGCCACCAAGAGTAAATGTCCGAGTGGATATAAACGCCTGATAAGTATTCTGCTTTCTATCAGTAACATAAGCCACATCCCCTGCTTCAACAGCAGGATTGCCAAGTGTTGATACTGTCAACGGTCTGAATCTCATTCCACCAATACGCTTGTATAAACACGTTGCTACTGTCTTAGCCATGCCCTTTTGAATTAAGTCATTTCCAGATACTTCAATCACATATCCCTCTTTACCGGCAAGATACGTTGCTTTCTTCTGCGTGTCTGTTTCATCGAATTCTTCTGTTACCTTTACACCTGTAATTACTACATCATCTGTGCACACATCAAAAGACTTTGTAGAAAATATATGATGATATGTCTTCTGATCGGTAAATGTACCGCCGTCAATGTTCTCTCCACTGGAATAATCCTTGAAATTACCACCATCCGCATCATCCCCATCGGAATACGGCTTTGTTGTTGTCTGGAAAGTTCCACCATCCAACGCAGAGTTGATTTCAAATGCTGACATATTATACCAATCAAGTTTTAATCTTCCGTAGGCATCCATTTTCGCCCAGCATCCGGCAATCTGTGTTGCCATAGCAACCACATCACCAAATGTTATTGCCTTATCATCTGGTCTGTTTTGAACAGTATATTTTCCATTTGGAATATTTGCGCTCAACATGGAAATTCCGCAATTGCTGCACGCATCTGCCAATATAGCAGAAATAGTTGCCGGATAACTTAATTTACTATTAGAGTATGGTTTATCAAACTTACTCATATAATCAATGCAGGATAGTGTGATTGTTGAGCCATCATAGCTAGGCTCATCAACTATGTATGTTCCGACCCGGATTTTTTCAATGGTGTTTGATAGCTGCAACCCAACATAAGCAATTACTGTTGCATCAGCAAAATCATAATCACTGAAATCATCATAAATATTATTTAGCGTAACTTTCAGCTTTCCGGTGACTGCTGCACCAATAGTAAATTTATTCTGACTGGATGTAGCATCTTCAATCTTAAAGGTATTTTCCCATACCTTTTCCTTTGTAATATGCAATACTTTTCCACTAACAAGCGTTATATCCAAAAAAGGCAGAAAGTTCCGGTTGTCATTATACATTTCCTGCTTAAATTCAGTTGATAAATCTAACATCGTACTCCTGCCTTTCTATCTCTCAATTATATTAAAACTGATTTGAGAATAAATTTTCTTATTAATCGTCCACATTTTCATAGGTGCAGTTCTATCACCTACATAAAATGTTCTAGTCTCATCTTTGCCACTCATTGCATCCGGATAAGTCACATCTACATATTCCGGATTAAATGCCTGCAATATAGCAGCCGTTTCCTCTTTCGTTGCATTATCCCAAGTTAGCGAAATCTTACGTTTCTGACCAACTCTATTCTTATGCATTATGGTATCCTGCGTTCTTCCGGAATCTGAATCTGATATATCCTGCAGTCCCCAGCTAAAAGATGTTGGCGTTTTAATAACCACACCATTTACCCATATCATTGCCATATATTGTCCACCTACCTACAATTCTTTTAGGTTTACGACTATTTCAAACAATAGCCGGTAAATTCTATATATGTGAAAAACACTCACCAACGAAAGGTAAGTGCTTAATATAATTAATTACAAAAAGTAAAATCTATTTTTATGAATTAATTAACATATAATGTAATTCCACATGTTTTTCTTTTGCAATTTTAATAAAATCTTTCTCTACACTGTAAAAACTTGTAGAAAAATATTCTCCATTTTTTCTATCTTTTTATATTTTCTATGAAGCCCATTTTCATATTTGTGTGCATTTTCAAAGCTACTCGTAAAAATACATTTCTTTACATCCATTCCAGAAGCAGTTTTTATTTGAGATATTCTTCTTTCCACATCTTTTGCTATTCCTATTTTTATTGTTCCATTGCTCATTTCAAGTAAGTACATACACTTCTTTAAATCATTTGTTTCTTTTTCAATCATATTTCTTATGATTAATTCTCTTACAGCATTTACTAAATATGGATAACCGTTCTCTTCTGTCTCAAACATATAATGCTCGTATTCTTCTACTAAAAGCATAGAACAACTTGAATATGCCCTGTTATAACTAATTTTAACAGCGCATTCTAATAGTACTTCTGGTTTTCCAATTCCATCTTGGATAAAAAGCGATAGCCGTTTCGATAATTCATAATCTATTTCTTTCAAGTAATCAAACATGAAAATAAACTTTCCGATCACTCTATCTTCTACTAACATACACCATTCCTCCTTGATGATTTTATGTAAACAAAAAGCCGCCCTATATTTGATGTTACCTGCTACGGACTTAATCAAACTAGGACGGCATATAACCGTACTTTTCTGGTTTTGCACTTTATCTCCAGACCTCACTAATTCAAGCTGATATTTATTTTTTTATTATAATAATTTGTTTTATTGAAAATGTCAATACAAAAGGCACCCGTTAGGATGCCTCTTGCGTTACTCTCTCGTCACTCTATATTCTTGGTCTCTTCTCTCGCTCTTCTTCTAAGTATATCTATCGAAATGTTTGCAAAAACAATTTCAAAGATAATTAATACACCCAGCACTAAAAACATCGATGTATAAAGCCTTTCTAGTGGATATCCTGAATACTCAACAACTTTATATATCTCTATGCCAACAAATCTACACTGGAATAATAGTGCTATGGAAACTATAGCCCATAAAAACATTAAAATATTTTCTTTTGTTCTTTTTTTCATATTTGCTCCTCCCATAATGTGATAGAACAATAAAATATCGACTTTACCACGCACTTGCAGAAATATTCTGTCCATCGTATCCAGTAACCTTATTATCTGAAAAAGTTACTTCTATCCGGCGTTCTATTGTTCCCCCTCGTAAAGCCCCTTTGAATTCAGAATTTAACCAAACAAGGATTTCTTCACCATCTTTTACTTTTTGTCCATTAGGTTTCCCTAATAAATCCAAAACCTTTTCCTTCGGCATTCCAATTTCCAACTTTGAATATCCATCAATAAATTTGTTTGCTCTAAAAAAACCCATTTTATACCTCCCATAATGTGATAGAAAAATCATATCACACTATAGGAGCATTTTCAACTATAGTATTTCACCCCATATCTTCTACAATATGGTATCTTCGATTGTAACTCTCTTTGCCCTTTTTCACCATCTTATAAAGTGTTTCATTATCTGCTTTCAGTGTGACCTCAACAGTAGGAGCATTCTTTTCACCAGTGCTACTATTGGAATTAGCCATCATTGCTTCAAAAACCGCTTCGGTAATAGCCGGTTTCATTTCTTCCATAAATCCTTGCATTATAGCGTCTGTACTTACCGTATTTCTTGGTGCGGTAATGCTCGCCATAGCAACTTTCTCCCTGGCAACAAATTTTCTGGCAGATACCGGCTCCATTGTAACCGGTTCTACCATATTGGATAAAGCACTTTTCACATCACCAACTTTGTTATTCAATCCAATTAAATATCCCTCAGTTGTATAATTACCAAGTGCTTTCATCACCTTTGATGGGCTATGTATATCCAATTTACTTCTTGTTGTTTCCACTATTGTATTGGCAATCTTAGAGGTAGTCTCTCCAAGAGACTTCAATCTAAGATTCATACCATTACTAATACCATCAACAATGTTTTTTCCTATGTTTTCTATATCACTACTTGCTGGTGCAATATTATCTGTAATAGTAGTTCTAAAACTGGTTAAAGTATCAACAGTTGTTCCAGTATTGTTACTGATTCCAGCATTAAATGTTTCAACCGTATTTCTCGCACTGTTTGATGCATCATCCGTAACGCTACTATCTGTTAGAACATTTCCTGCATCTCCCATCCAATTATCAAGCGTCTCAAGTGATGCTCCTTTTGATTCTTCAACACCATTATTAAACTCGTCTACTGTTGCTGATGCAACATTTTTTGCAGTATCAGTTACGCTAGGTTTTGCACTTTCTAAAGCATTATTGACAATTTCTTCATAATTATCTTTCAATGAATAAGTAAGATCTGAAGTTGTCATTGCTTCCCAATCAAACAGATTATTTAGTAAATCTTCTCCAACATCTTTGCTCCACCCAGCACCGTCTACTCCAAGCTCATCCATCCGCTCTTCAATTGCATCAGATAATTCATCAATATTACCAACCTGTTTTTCAACAGCTTTTCTAATGTATGCATCTTCATCATTTCCATTCACCCATTTTTCCCAAAAATTCATGTCTTCCCATTTAGATTTAGCATCTGTTATAACTCCACTGATTTTATCAATAAAGTCTGTCTGAAACAGATCTGTTACCTGGGTCATCTGCTCACGGGATTTATCCTTCATATTCTGAATTGCATTCGGCAAATCATCCAATGCTTTCTGAGCAACTTCTTTCTGTTCCGGTGTTGCATTTGGACTATTTAACAATTCCGTCCAATATGCTGAAATGTCTTTCTGTGCTTCTTCCAAATTGGAATCATAATTGTCAACAGCAGTTTTCATATCATCCAGATAGCCATTAAGAACATCCATATCTACTTCTTTACCATCTGGGAATAACTTATCGTAATCTATTCCTTTTACAATATTATTAATATCTACAGAATAATCACTCGCTGCCTTTGAGAATCCATCCAAATCAGAACTTAAAGAATACAGTTCAGAAGAAAGTTCTTTCCATTTATCAGAACCTACTTCTACTTGATTCATTTCCTGCACAATTTCTTTTGCACGCTCTGTATTTGTGAATCCATAAGTTATCATTGCATCAATAGCAGCATCTGTATCCGCGCCTATATTTTCTAAGGCATCATGTAATGCACCACCTTCACCATACGCTGCAATTACTGTCTGCTCCATTGTGGCAAATTTCTGCTCTGTCAATGTTGCCAGTTCTCCGAAAAGCTCTGCTAATTTCTCTTTTCCTTCTTCCACTGACAGTACGCCATTATCCATTGCAGTTTCGATTCGTGTTATCTCAATCCAAGTATCTTGAATATTTTTCTGCACATTATCCATTTCGTTGGATTTTTCAGATATAGTTGAAAATCCTTTACCAGCTTCTTCAATAGAATCTGTAAAATTACTTACAACTGTATCTATAGGTACGCCACCCGGATTGGAAAAAGCATCGTAAATAGCTTCTCCAACCTTTTCATCTATAATTTCATCCATTGCATCTTTTACTCCGGCTATTGCGCCAACCAGACCCGCTATAGCAGCTACCGCTATTCCTGCCGGACCAAATGCAACATACAATGCACCTGCTGCCAATCCTGCTGCCACAGTTACTTTTCCAATGGATTCCGCCATGTTATCAGTCTGCAGAGCAATATCTCGGAAAGATTCCTTAAAAACTGTAATTTCCCCAAATACTGTTGCAACACCAATTGCTCCTTTTTGCAGGGTTGTAAGATTGTTTCTTACACCAGCAATTGACGTTTTGAGACTTCCCCAGAAGTTACCACCAGTAGCACTGGTTTTAAGCCTTGAAAATCCGGCACTAACCTTTGTAAGCAAAGATGCTGTTTTTGGATATTCACTTTCCAATTTCATCATAGAAGAACAGTTTCCCTTTAATGCAGAACCTGCCAAATCTACTGCCTTTGAAAATGAATTGAATTTCTTTGCAGCATTTGCAATTCCAGAAAATACATTTGTTCCAAACATATTCTTGGTTAATTTATTTAGGCTGACCAGTGATACAATGGTTGTCTCAATCGGTGCCGCACTAAATGTCGTTGCAAAAGTCTTAATTCCTGCATTTATTGCTTTCCAAAGTGCCTTACCAACCTTGGCTCCGATTTCAAGCAAATTCAAATTCTCAAGGAATTTTCCAATCTGCCGTCCAATCATTTCCCAGTTGGTTGTATCAATAGCTGCAATAATCGCATCCAGTATTCCATTTGCCCATACATTAATGGTACGTCCAAGTGAAGCGAAATCATATGTTCTGAAGAATTCGTTCAAACCGGTTCCAATAGATTTTCCCAAATCCTTGAAATCGAATGTATTTCCAAATGCCAATGCGTTATAAATTGCACTATTTAAAGCACCAGCAATGCTTCTTCCTACAGTTCCGAATAAGGATGGCGAAATCAGACCATTAAGGAATTTAGCAAAATTAGTACCAAAGTTCTTAGATGCGCTATATACAGAATCCCAATTAATTTTATTGAGACCATCTCTAATGCTGCTACCGATAAATCGACCTATCCCCTCAAAATTGCCATGTGAAAATGCATAATATATTTTATCTGCAATCTTCTGAGCTTTATTTTCCATCCGGTCAAAGGCATCATCCCATGCTTTCTGGTACTCTTCAAGCGCCTTGGATATTTCTGCATCTAATAATGGATTTCCGCCACCAATTCCAGAGCCAGAACCACTTCCAGAACCGGATGTAGGGTCATTAAGCTGATTCAATTCATCAAATCCAAGAACAGTGTTCTTTAGTTTCTTTGCGGCACTATTTGCCCCATTTAAGGCATCTTCTGCATCATCAGCTCCACCGACAAAATCCTCAATGCCATTGCTGGCACCACCGATGGATGAGTTAATGCCACTCAGATTGATTCCAAGCAAACCACCAACCCATGCAAAAAGTCGCTGCATTGCCATTACAAGACCATTAATATACGGAAGAACCTTCTCAATAATAGGCAAAAACAGATTTCCGATTGTTCTTGCCAAGTTGGAAAAGTTCTGTCTTAACATTCTCAACTGGTTAGCCGGTGATTCCATTGTGTTTGCCAAGTCACCATATGCAACTTTCGACTGGTCTAATATAGCCAGTAATCGTAACTGTGCCTTGGTTGCCTGATTCATTTCACTAATCGCACCGGTCAGACCGTATTTATAAGCATATTCCTGCAGAGTAGCATTTGTGATATCAATACCAAACGCACGAACTGCTCTGGACTGTCCTGCCAAAGCAGATGCGAATTTCTCAAATGCCTGTTCAAATGTAGTGTTTCTCAAGGATGCCCAGTCAGTACCAAGCATTGTAAGAGCAGTCGAAAAATTAAGCGCACTTTCTTCTGCCACACCAATAGATTCGGATACCTGTGCAAACATTGCCTGATAGTTCATTACAGTATCCGGATTCATTCCAAGACTCTTCTGTCCGGTATATGTAGCATTACCATCTGCATCAATATCAAATCCGGTCATCTTGGCTGTAAGCTGCTTTGCTCTTGAAGAGAATGACGATGCATAAGCTTCTGCAGAGTCATATCCTGCCTGTTGCCAATTCGCTGCAGCATCATCACCAAGCTTACGCATGGCTACTTCAAAGTAGTTTACAGTTTCAAGGAAATCCATTGAAGAATTCACTGTATTCCAAAGGCCTTTAAATCCTCGAATAACCATAAAGAAATTAGCGTAGAATGCACCTGCAATCTGTGAAAAGCTCTTTAAACTTTTGCCAGCCTTTCCATCAGAGGAAAACAATCCGGATAATATAGAGGTTGATTTACTACCTTTATTACCCATCGTGCTTAATGTGGAACCTACCTTAGAACCCTGCGAAGCTAATTTAGCCAAAGCATTGGTCATTTCAATAATATTGTTACTTACGGCCGGTGCCTTAGACAGAGTTTCCATTAATTCCTTAAGGTTTTTCGCCAGCAGTGGGATGTTGGTTACTGCTCTACCGGATGCGACACTTCCAAGCCGGGAAATTGCCGTAACCAGTTCCCCAAGTCCCGACATTTCAAACTTCAACGAGCCAATCTGGTTCATCTGCCGAACAAAACTCTGCAACTGAGCAGATAATGTAGGCAGATTCTTTGTTGCCTGCGTAGATGCCTTGCCACCCAGCTTAGACAATGTTGGTATAAGCTGCGCCAGTCCTGTTACATCAAATGTCATGGCT
>OKRU01003835.1_pt1 | contig 11589 bp, 19 predicted proteins | sample 1601131 | NCBI WGS metagenome assembly OKRU01 (sample SAMEA3541558, study PRJEB24748) | human gut metagenome | biome: human gut; feature: human-associated habitat; material: faeces | place: China | collected 2012 | reverse complement strand
GAATAAACTTACAGCTGAATCCTGTTTCCATTTACACAAAATTTTGGACAGTGTCTTTACATCATTCAATAAAGCCGGAGCATTATGCTTCCGGCTTTTTGTTAATTGGAGGAAGGAAATACATTAAGGATTCATTCAATAATTTTAGTAACTGTTCCTTCTCACCATCTGGAATTTCATGATAAAAACTTCCATCAACATCTTGGTATGTACGATACTCCATATCATGGAAATTAAAATCAATACTTTCTGATAACGTTCTTAAATTCATTAAAATATTGCACGAATCATACCTATATTTGTATGTATTCAAAAATAATGCCAATTTACTATTTTCCATTAATAACTTGATATCATTTACAGGATAACCAACGCCTGACTTACTATCAGCTTTCAGACATGAGGAAACATGATTTAACAATATGTTATCTAATGAACGGCATATCCCCATAATATACTTATGTGATTCAAACTCCTTCTGAAGTTCTATTTTATGGGCTTCTAGAGCTTTATTGTAGCTATCTTTAACAGATTCTATCCTTCTGGTTATATCGGCTATGTCTTCTTTTGTTGCAAGGTTCTTTCCTTTTTCTTTTTCATAATCTATCTCACGGGAATCCTCTTTAATAGCAAGGTTTTCTCCTTTTTTCTTGTTATATCCTTCCCATATAAGAAAAATTCCAAGTAATAAAATATTTGTAATGCTAATCCATTCCATTTGATTTTTATTTATAACGAATAATATAATAGAAAAATATAGGGTTGTTTTCCATTGATAATTTAGGAATTTGTGCTGAAAATTCTTTGTTGATTATATTTTCTGTTGTTATAACCCTTTGAGTTATTATCTCAAATGAATTTTTCGCAAAAGCAAACTCTAATTCTTCTTTTTGGTGCTTAAATGTTTCTATGTAGATTTCATAATCATCAATCGTCATATTTGTACATTGGTATTGATGCAGAGGATGTATATCAGAAATAAAACATTGCCCACTATATTTAATTATATTTGCAATCTTCTTAATCACAATGTCGATATTTTTTATATGCGAAAAAACTCTATTTGACAAAACCCAATCATATTTTCTTTCATATACAGGAAAATCACATATATCTAATTCTATGCAATTCAGATTATTTTGCTGTATATATTTTGCATACTTCTTTTTGCAAATATCTAGCATCTTTTCACTTACATCTAATGCTTCTACCTTATGCCCTTTAGATAAAAAACAAAGCAAATTATTTCCGCTTCCTGACCCTATATCCAATCCATTTCCAGGAGATAATGTATTGCACCATTTTTCAATATATGGATATTCATTTGTATGCCAAAATTTTTGCCATATCCAGTTATCATAATACGGAGCAATGATATTATATCCTTCTTTAGCAGAATAAATTTTATTTCTTCTCATTTTGTTGAATAATTATTTTCTTTAAACTATCAATTTGATTCTGCATCTTCTTTAATTCAGTATTTTCCTCCTGCCATTTTTTTATTTCTATCAAATTCTTTTCAATTTCTACTTGTTCAGATTTTGTAGGAAGTCCAGTACTTTCCCATATCCATCGAGAAAATAGAGGCTCTAATGTTGCGAATACAATAAGGAAAGCAATTGTTACTCCACCTAGTACAATTGAATGTTTTACTTTTTTTGATATATTTGATTCGATTTTATTTTCAATTCCAGATATATTAAGAAAGGTCTTATGATAATTTACACTTTTATTTATCAATCCCTGTAAATAGTCATTATCACGTATTGTTTCAGGTATGTAATTAGCGTTATTGGCTTCATCTTCATCTGTTTGATAGAAATTAAGTTTAGCAATTTCACGTCCTTGCGTAATTACAAATTTTTTAGATGAGAAGTTTAGTAAAACGCCACTCAATAATCCAGAATATCCAGGTTCAATCATACTTGAATTTATCAATAGAATTCCTTCAGAAGCAACAGAATACAACGCTGAATAAGATGCGGTTATATTATATGGAAGATTAATTTTTTCTATTGACTCAAAAAGTATGATCTCTGATGGTTCAAGACAAAAAGGTTGTGATGATTGAAAGTTAATTATTTCTCCGGTTTCTGGTTTTATTAATTTCCCAATTCTAATTTTATAAGAACAATTCTTTATATGATTTGATTCAGAATTGGAAATCAGATTATTATTATTTATCTTATTTTGTATAGATGATTTACCTAAAACCATATTTTTTTATTTTATAAATTAAACATTCGGATTCAATTTTATCTCCTTCCCGCAATGAGGGCAATGTATAATCCCCTCTTTGGGTTTATCAAAGAGTTCTATTACTGGCACACCTAAAGCGGTGGCTATTTCTTCAAGTCGGCTTATATTAGGGTTCCCATTAAGAGATTTGGATAGGCCGACTTCTGTAATTCCTATCATGCCTGCAAGGTCTTTAAGCATTATACCCTTCTCTCTACAAATTTCTTTTATTCTAAAATTCATAATTAAACTGTTTGTTTATGTCGCAAATATAGTCAAAAATTACAAATAGTATAAGAAAGCCAGCGAAATAATACAGATAGTTTAAGTATTAGCATTAATTAACTATATTCTTATTGTTTACAATTATACTACATGTATATTTGTAGCGCAATAATTAAACAGATAGTATAATTTTAATACGCACACGATTATGAAGACAATTGAGAAAATGCTTGCAGATGCAATCTTAAAGAGTATTGACAACAATGAAGGGATATTCTTTGTCGATGCAGAAGACGATGAAAACTTGATTGAAGTTGACGGTCACTATAAAGTAAAAGGATACTTCGAAAATACAGGGTTTTGCAATGAGATTTGGATTACTACTGATGCTTCGGTAACTATAGATAAGGTAAGAGCTTATGATAAGAATGATAATGAGGTTGAAGTAGAATGTGACATTAAAGCTATTGAAGAATACGTAGAAACAGAATTGTAATAGGTATAAATAAAACAGAATACACACGATTATGAAGACATTAAAAGAACAAGTAGAAGAAATCAAGAACATGAAAGTTTCTAAGTCTGCAAAGAAAGAGGCATTTATCAAGTTTGGTTTAAGAAAGTACGAAGTAGAACTCTTAATGGCGGACCTGCCTAAACCTATCAGAGAGACATACAAGTTTACCTTCGGTGTAGAAATTGAATGCCTGGTGCCAGCAGAAAGAATGAGAGAGTGTGCAACAAGAAACGACATGCCTTTTCGCTACGAAGGTTACAATCACACAGATAATAATCACTATTATAAGTTTGTTTCAGATTCTTCTATCAGAGGTGAAAATCCTATCGAATGTGTTTCACCTGTTCTTACTGGTAAGGCAGGTATGAAAAGCTTAGAAAACTGTTGTAAGGCTTTAAACGAAGCTAATGCACAGGTTAATATATCTACAGGTTTACATGTACATATAGGGGCTGCAAACCTGTCTGACGAGGCTTATATTAATGTATTCAAGAACTATCAGAAATTAGAAAGAGTGATTGACACTTTTATGGCAAGGTCAAGAAGAGCAAACAATTGCAGATGGTGCATGACACTGCAAGACAAAAACTTTACATGGTGCACTACAAAATCTGATATTTTCGATGCCATGAACGGCGACAGATATTTCAAGGTGAACGCTTGTTCTTATGCTCGACATCAGACGATAGAATTCAGACAGCATCAAGGTTCTACTGACTTTGAGAAAATTTCAAATTGGGTCAACTTCTGTGCAAAACTGGTAGCATGGTCTAAAAAAAACGTACTGAATTCAGATGTTAATTCAATTGACGATATACCTTTCTTGACAGCGAAAGAAAAGTCATTCTTCAAATCACGTGCTGAGGTTCTTGCATGAACCTCACACGATTAAAAATCATCAGATATGTGTTGTATAATATATAAACCCAAAGGTGTCCAGATGCCGAGTCTGGACACTCTTGCAAAAATCAAAAAACTAAACCACAATGGTTATGGATTTGTTTCAACCTATCATTTTCATAAGGGGTTGGATTATCGGACATTCTTACGACACTTGTCCGAAGTGGATGACGACGAGGAGTGCATCATTCATTTCAGACTTGCTACACATGGTTCAATCTGCAGGGCTAACTGTCACCCATTTGTTGAGAATGGCGTTTATTTTGCTCACAATGGGGTTTTAACCGTCACCCCTGTAGCAGACATGACAGACAGCGAAATAGTATTTAAATGGCAAGTTTACCCGGCAATCGTAAAATACGGTTTTGGCAATAGTCAAGCTGATTGGTACATAGGACACGTATGCGGTTCGTCAAGGTTTGCCATTATGTATAAGGGCAAAGTAAGATTATATGGTGACTACAAAGAGTTGAAAGGGATATATTATTCTAATTTAAGATGGTTATGAATGAGAAAGAAATCCTGCAAGAAATAATCGAGTGGCTGGGTAATGATACCAGCTACTTGTCTACAAGAACTGATTATGCCAAAGGCTATAAAGACGGCATTGAACGTGCAAAAGAAATTGTTGAAAGCATCATCAATGAACATGATCCGAATTTATTAGCAAACAATTAGCAAATTGTTTCGTATGTGTTGAATTGTAATTCAAAATTGTCTTCATAATGGGGTATCTTTGTATAGATACCATCGCGGGTTAGAGCAGTGGTCAGCTCGTCACTTTGACTTGGTGAAGGCCGGTGGTTCGAATCCATCACCCGCAACTAACATTTAAATTTTACACGATTATGGAAATACTTACGCTTATCATCAAACAGAAGTTCTTTGACGAAATCTTGTCAGGCAAGAAAACACAAGAGTTCAGAGAAATAAGGCCTACAACACAGAAAAAATACTGCCAGCTTGATGCTGACGGGTATTGTGTAGAGAAAGACGGTGTCTTGCAACCTAAGCATTACGATGCAATCCAGTTCTTTGTAGGCTATAATAAAGACAGGGCCAGCGCACTGGTAGAAGTCAAAGGCGCAAAGATTGAATTGTTTGAAGATGAGAATCACAATCTTATCGAATATACCTATCAAGGTGAGATATACTTGGCCGCACAGGTCGTTTATGACCTTGGCAAAATTATTGAAAAGCATGTTTAACCCTTTAAAACTTGTTGTTGAGTCAGAACAAACAGAAGTACATTTTCAACTAGCAACTACCGTGGGGGACGTACTGGACCGACAGACCCGAATACAGGTAGAACCTCTCAGGGCGGTAGATACATCACCCGTCGACAGCAGTATTATAACGTCCGTACAGGACTTGGCATGAGTGGCGGATAATGACACTGCAAGAAAGGACATACAGCTATATTGACCTCGTCAGACAGAAGACTGACGGGGTTCTGCTGTTTCTGTCTTTGGGCAAGGATTCTTTGGTTCTTTTGGATATGATATATCCGAAATTTAACCGAATCGTCTGTGTGTTCATGTACTTCGTCAAAGGTTTAGAGCACATTGAAAGATGGATAGGATGGGTAAAGGCTAAATATCCGAAAATCGAGTTCGTGCAGGTGCCTCACTGGAATCTAACATACATTCTTCGCGGTGGTCTATATTGTGTACCAAATCCCAAAGTGAAGCTATTGAAGCTGGCAGATGTAGTGAAGGCCATGCAGCTCAGATATGGGCTATACTATACTTTTCTGGGCATGAAGAAGGCCGACGGCATGAACCGTCGCCTGATGCTGAAAGGCTATGAAGCAAACGGATATGAGAACAACGGCATGTGCTATCCTTTGGCCGACTGGACGCAGAAAGACATCCTGTCCTACATGAAGCAGAACAAACTTCCTGAACCTGTAAGATATTCACTGAAGGCCAGTTCTGGTGTAGGGTTCAATCTGGATTGTATGTTATGGCTGGAGAAGAACTACCCACAGGATTTACAGAGAATTTACAAGGTGTTCCCAATGGCAGGAAGAATACTTTGGGAACATAAACAAAAGCAATAGGTATGGAATTAAGCAAGTATATTAAAAGTGAATCGGTGGAACTTAATCGTTCAGCCATTCACTTCGCAAATTATAACCCCAGGAAACTTTCTGAAGAATCAAGAAAGACATTGAAGCGTGGCATCAAGAAATTCGGGCTTGTCGGTGGAATCGTTGTCAACAAGCGGACCGGACTGACGGTTGTTAGCGGACACCAGCGCCTGGGCGTGATGGACAAGCTTCAGAAGTTCCCAGAAAACGATTACAGACTCCGCGTTGATGTCATTGATGTGGATGAGAAGCAGGAAAAGGAGTTGAATATCCTGATGAACAATCCAAACGCGCAAGGTTCTTGGGACTATGAAGCTTTGGCCAGATTGGTACCGGATATTGACTACAAGGATGCCGGATTGACAGTGGCCGACTTGAATATGATAGGCTGTGATTTTCTTCTCCAGACCGAAGAAGAAAGCTCCATTGCAAATGCATTGGAAGACATGATGGCGCCAGTGACAGAACAGCAAGAAGCCGATAAAGCCAAGAAGCAGATGGAAAGAGCAGATAAGGTGGCCCACATGAAGGAAGTAAAACAGCAGGTGAAAGATGCCACTCAGAAACAGGCTCAGGATATGGACGCTTATTTGATGCTCTCCTTTGACACATTTGAAGCCAAAGCTACCTTCTGTGAAAGATTTGGCTATGATCCATATTCCAAGTTTATCAAGGGAGAAGTATTCGATGAACAGGTAGAAAGAATTGAATGATTATGAAAAGTGAATCTCAACACAAGAAACATGCAGGAGGAAGGAAACCCAAATTTGATTACAAGAGTGAGGATTTTCTTTCCCAGGTGGAAACGTATGCCAAAAAGGGATTCACGGATAAAGAAATCGCTTTCGCGCTTGGGCTCAATCCGACATATTTCTACGAAATGAAGTCAAAATATTCGGAGATAACCGACGTATTAGCGCGCGGGCGGGCGACAATCACTGCCACCGTGCGTGCCAAGTTCCTTGCAATGGCTTTGGGTGGTATCAAGACCAAGAGTACAGTGGTCAGGAAGCTGAAAGATCAGGATGGCAACCTGACCGGCGAAGAAGAGCTTCAGGTGAGTGAGAGCGAACTCGCTCCCAACTTTCAGGCCATGTCTGTCTGGCTGTACCATCATGACGAAGAGTGGAGGAAGGTTGAGCGCCGACAAGACCAGGACGCCGATATTCCTCAGGATATTGATCACGGTATTTCTATTGATTCATGGATTAAAGACAAGTTGAAATGATTGTTCCTCAAGAAATATATCATCCGTTATACACCAATAACGAGAAATTCATCATCCTCATCACCGGGGGCCGTGGATCTGGAAAGTCTTTCAATACTTCCACATTCATTGAGCGTCTGACATTCGAAATGACTCCCGACGATAAGATAGTCCACCAGATTCTTTATACACGTTACACTATGGTATCTGCCGGCATATCTATCATTCCAGAGATGATGGAAAAGATAGATCTGGACGGCACTACGAAGTATTTCAAGACTACTAAGACTGATATCGTGAACCGCTTGACCGGCAGTTGCATCATGTTCCGCGGTATCAAAACGTCATCAGGAAATCAGACAGCCAAGCTGAAATCAATACAGGGTATCACCACCTTTGTTTGTGACGAAGCGGAGGAATGGACCAGTGAGGAAGAGTTCGACAAGATAATGCTCTCTATCCGTAAGAAGGGAATCCAGAACCGGATTATCATCATCATGAATCCGTGCGATTCCAATCATTTCATTTACAAGAAATATATCGAGAACACCCATCGACTGGTGGAGATTGACGGTGTACAAGTACAGGTTTCCACCCATCCCAATGTACTTCATATTCATACGACTTACTTCAACAACATAGAAAACTTGTCACCAGAGTTCCTGAAAGAGGTCGAAGAAATGAAGGAAAAGAACCCTGAAAAATACGCACATGTGGTTATCGGCCGATGGGCAGACGTGGCCGAAGGTGCCGTGTTCAAGAAATGGGGTATCGTAGATGAGTTCCCGATGTGGTGCAAGAAGGTGGCTATCGGACAGGACTTTGGTTATACCAATGATCCATCGGCCTCTATTCGGTGCGGAATCATTGACAATGCGCTTTATCTGGATGAAGTGGATTATAGAACTGGATTATTATCTGGTGACATTATAAAGACGCTACGCCCGTGGGATTTGAGAGTGATTGCCGACAGTGCGGACCCGCGACTCATTCAGGAGATTCATAACGGAGGGATTAAAATATACGCGGTAGAGAAAGGACAAGGTTCAGTTAACGCCGGTATTGACAAGATGCAGGGAATGGAAATATTCATCACCAAGCGTTCTTATAACCTGCAGAGGGAGTTCAGAAATTATGTCTGGGCAAAGGATAAGGACGGAAACTACATCAACGAGCCAGAAGACCACGATAACCACGGTATTGACGCTGCACGCTATTATGTGTTGGGAGAACTTCTCGGCAAGATTATGAAACCGAAAGACATTTCAGGAATATTTGGACATTAAATTTTGAAGTATGACTTTAGAAGAAATTTTAGCTATACCGGAGATAGAGAGAAAAATCTACTATCTGAAAAAAGGACGAAAGACTGAGCTTCCTAATGCTCATGCCCTATACAATGACTGGAATCCGAACAGGCATGAAATAGTGATTGATGAGGAGAAATATCCGAAAATCAAAATCACAACCCAGCCTGAGAAACGGATTACAGACCCGACAACCGGTAAAGAGTATGTTGAGCCGGCAGTAAAGAAAGAAGTTGAGCCGAACCGGATTGCACTTCCAATAGAGCAGGACATCGTTAACCTTCAGACGGCTTTCACTGTTGGAACTGAACCTGTACTTGACTGCCAACCGGATGAATCTGAAGAAAGCCTTCTTTCTGCCTTGAAGCAGGTGTTCAAGAAAAACAAGCTGAAGTATCAGAATAAGAAAGTAGTCCGTGCATGGCTGGCCGAGCAGGAAGTGGCTGAATACTGGTATGTGGTTAGAGATGATGGTTTCTGGGCGAAGCTTAAACGAAAGATATCAGGAATTTTCGGCAAGTCAAAACCTGAGTACCGCCTGAAGAGTGCCATCTGGTCCCCGTTCCGCGGAGACAAGCTATACCCTTTCTTCAATGACCAGGGGGATTTGGTGGCGTTATCCCGTGAGTACAAGAAAAAAGACCTGAACGATGTAGAGATTACCTGCTTCATGACCATTACTAAGGACATGGTTTACCAGTGGGAGCTTACAAGTAACTGGGCCGACAAAGGTTCATTTGCTCATGGTTTCAAGAAGATGCCGGTGATTTATATGCATCGTCCGGAACCATATTGCGAGAAAATCAAAAGCCTTCGTGTAAGACTGGAAAAACTTCTTTCCAGTTATGCAGATTGCATAGATTACCACTTCTTCCCTATCCTGATGTTGTTTGGTGACGTACAGAACTTCTCAGGCGAGTTCAAGAACCGTGTTGTCGAGCTGGCCGGGCAGGGAGCAAATGCCCAGTATCTCACATGGAGTCAAGTTCCTGATACAGTCAAGTTCGAGGTGGAAACACTGTTAAGCCAGATTTACGGATTGACCAATACACCCAGAATCTCTTTTGACTCTTTGAAGGGAACTGGTAACGCGGTTTCCGGTGTGACTTTCGACTATGTGTTCATGTCCACTCATCTGAATGTAGAGAACCTGAACGAGACTGTCGGAGAGTTCATGCAACGACGTGTGAACTTCCTTATCTCCGCTTTGGGTTCAGTGAACACAACACTTGAAGAAGCCTCAGAAACCATCGACGTGGACGTACAAATGCAACCATACAGACTGGAGGACATAAAGGATAAGATAGACACTGCCATCAAGGCCAAGGACGGTGAAATATGGTCGCAGCAACGGGCCATCACCTTTGTAGGAAACGTGGATTCGGTTTTGGATGAGATTGAAGACATCAAGGAGGAACAGGCAGAGAAGCAGACCACAACATAAAATATAGCCATTTAGTAGATAACGGTATCCTTTGCGATATCGTTATTTTTTATAATTAATTTTGAATTCGCATAATCTATTTATATTTGCCTAATGTCTAACTTAAAAAGTAACAACTATGGGCGAAAAAATCCAAATGGGAAATGACGAATTCATACTGTATTGTCGAAAGAAACATAAAGGTGATGAAAAAAGTACGGCTCAACTGGGAAAACTGATTTGGGAATGGATCAGAGATAATGCTGACGGTAAAAAAGTCGACAAACGAGAAAATTGTAAGTGGGGCGACAAAGCGAATAATGTCTCTGCAACAGGACTCCCATATACAGCTACGCAATTTGAATTTGATATGGAGAAACTCCCCCAATTATATAAATATCTCGACACTTTGTAATTATAGTAAAAATATGAATACTCACTTCACATTTATTCGTTTTTTTACTATATTTGCATTGTAATTAAGTCTTAAACGCTATGAGCTACAAATCAGTTAAAGACGTTGTAACGCTGCTTACTGAAAATGGCTTTTGGTTCGTGAGGCAGAAAGGCAGTCACATGGTTTACACTGATGGTAGTCATGTAGTTATTGTACCTGACCACGGCAAAAAAGGCGTTGAGAAAGGCACTTATTACAACATTCTGAGGCAAGCGGGGCTAAAATAGCCCCCGCCTCTTTTGTTTCACAATAAAAAGGGAGGTCTGTATGAAAACCGTTGAAGTGATTGTAGAACATGCAGGGAATAACCTTAGTGCCTATATTGAAGGTGCTCCGGTGATGACTGTAGGTAACGATGTAAAGGAAATCGAGAAGAACATGAAGGAGGCCGTCGAACTTTACCTGGAATCATGTAAGGAAATGAACATCACTCCAGTGGAAGTTTTGCAGGGAGAGTTTACCTTAAAATTCAAGATAGATGCCGCCACCTTCATCAACTATTACAGCAGCATCTTCACCAAAGCCGCTTTAAGTCGGATAACCGGAATCAATGAACGCCAGTTGTGGCATTATGCGGCAGGAGTACACAAACCACGTAAACAGCAGTTGGAGAAGATTCAGAAAGGTATTAATGCGCTGACAGAGGAATTGTCAGCTATAAATTTGTTGTGATTATGATAGATGTTAAAGAATTAAGAATAGGTAATTATGTTAAGCCTATAAGTGATAATGGCAGAGAGGGTAACATTGGAACTGTATTTGCTATAGGTAGTTATCAAGTTAGCGTTAATGATAATAACAACCCATATAATTATCATCTTCTCGAACCAATTTTGATAACAGAAGATATATTGAAAAAATGTAATTTTGTGAAACAAGAATGTGATGATACGGTTGTTTATTACAACCATTCAATGGAACTTGATGCTTATTTTTGTTTAAAAGTAGGTATTCATAATATAGAAGTGAAATATTTACATCAACTTCAAAATCTATTTTTTGATATAACAGGCAAAGAACTGGAAGTAAATCTATAGTACTAATTAAAAATATAAGATTTCAGCGTGATTACTCTGGTAGTCACGCTTTATTTTTACCTAATAACGAACATTTCTCAAATTGTTTCGTATCGTTAGCCTTAAAATTATCCCTTCCGCATCTCTATAAGTAGTCGTCCCTTAAGAATATCTTTATCTACTGGTATTCAGTAATTTAATCAATAA
>OKRU01003833.1_pt1 | contig 11593 bp, 8 predicted proteins | sample 1601131 | NCBI WGS metagenome assembly OKRU01 (sample SAMEA3541558, study PRJEB24748) | human gut metagenome | biome: human gut; feature: human-associated habitat; material: faeces | place: China | collected 2012 | reverse complement strand
AGGGCGCAGGAGCAAGAATCTTGATGCCTTTTTCGCCCTTCTTTACGGTGCGGTGGAACGTGTCTTTCCACTTGTTGAAGCCCGCCACCAGTTGACCGCCCTGCATGGCGATCAGCAAGGTGTTGTTGAAGCTGTAATTGTGGAATTTCGCCATCGTGGTGAGGTAGGCTTTGTAGCGGTCGCTGTCGAACAACTGCTGAATCCCTGTTTCCAGCCGGTTCGTGATTTCTTTCATGCGCTCTACGCTGTCTTTGCCGTTTAGGATAATGGGAATAACTTTCTGCGGTTCCGTTTCAGGCTGAACAGGCGGCGGGATGTTGGCCGAATCTCGCAAAACTTCCGGCGCAGGAAAGGACAGCACCCGGTATTCCTCCGGCACAGGCTGGCCCTCGTGGACTTTCTGCCACGCATCCCCGCTTTTGACAAGGTAGCCATACTCGGTAAACACGCCCTGCTCCTGCTGGGCCACATACCGGCCGAACTGCGCCGTGTCGATGCCGCCTTTCCATTCTTCCGGCATATCCACCATGCCGGAGCGATTCAGGTAGTAATCTCCTAGCTGGGCAGGCCCGTGCACATCCGGCAGATGCACATAGTAGTCCACGTTTTCGGGAAAGTCGGTGATTCTCCCGATGCTGGAAAGCTCACTCTGCGGGGCTTGCAGGGCGGCGTTCAGCTCTGCGCGTTCCCCGGTAGAGAGTGTTTCCAGTCGTGATGCCAGAAAGTTCAGTTCGTCCACATTGGATGCCAGCACTATGTTGTAGGGAATCGCAAAACGCTTTTCTTCCTCGGCAAAGTAGCCGGAAATGAAAAGGCCCTGCGGATTATCGGACGAAATGCCGATTTGCCGCAGGGCCGCTTGTACCTGTTCGGTTGTGGTAGGCAGGTCCAGCCAGACGCCATCCCTGCCTTGCTGCTGCCGATTTTGCAGCTGGATGGAAAATAATTCGCTCATTTGGTCACACTCCTTTTTTTGCTATCCTACGGATAGAGAGAGCCGGTTATGGCAAAATGAATGCTTCACCTTACCATAACCGGCCCTCGTATTTTTGCCTTACTCTTTGCGCTCTACCCGGTAATTGACGTACTTGCCTCCCGTATCTGCCAGAAGCACCGTTGCATCATAGGTTTTGCCTGTCTTTTCGGAATAGAGGCCCTTGACCTTTGCCTTACCGTTTTTGAGCAGAGCAGCGGCGATCTTCGGTGTGAACGCCTTTTTGCGCTGCTCAAAGAAGCGGTCATTCTTCCACATCACGAACTGACAGCTACGATTCCCGCAGTAGAAGTTTTTCTTGCCCTCATAGACGTTTTCACTGCACCGGGGACACTTGCCGATAATAACCCGTTCCGACTGGAACAGGTTTTGCTTATCTGCACTGATACAAGAATAGGTCTTGACCAGCTGGCGCACCTGCGCTTCAATTTCGGCCATGAACTCGTCCGCGTCTGCATTGCCCTTGGCAATCTCGGTCAGGCGGTTTTCCCATTCGGCGGTCAGGGCGGGAGAGGTCAGGCTTTCCGGCAGAACCACCGCCAGATTGATGCCGTCCTTGGTGGGGACAAGCTGTTTGCCCTTGCGCTGCACAAAGCCCATTTGCACCAGCTTTTCCAGAATCGCCGCACGGGTGGCCGGAGTGCCCAGCCCCTTGCGTTCTGCGTTTTCCGGCATATCCTCGGCTCCGGCCCTCTCCATTGCTGACAGGAGTGTATCTTCGGTGTAGGCTTTCGGCGGGGACGTGAAATGTTCCGAAATGTCAGTTGTCACGGAAAAGTTCTGTCCCTCGGCCAGTTCCGGCAGTGCGTTCAAAACTTCTTCCTCGGTATCGGCTTTCAGGGTGGCGCGGAATCGCTGGTCGATCTCTTTCCAGCCGAGAATAAGCACCGTTTTTCCCTTGGCGGTGAACTCGTTCCCGGCGCAGGAGAACACAGCCGTCACAGTTTCGTACTCATGGGGCGCGGCTATCACGCAGAGCAGTTTGGAGCAGACAAGGTTCATCAGCTTGCACTCACTTTCAGCAAGGCCGGTGAAGCCCTGTTTTACAAATTCGGACGTGGGAAGGATGGCGTGGTGGTCCGATACCTTTTTACTGTTCAGAATCCGGCCCACTTTCGGGGGCAAGTCAAGCCCTTGGGCAAAGGGCAGCAGCCCCAGCAGATCAGACACAAGATGTTGTGCTGTCTGGCCCATGTCCTCGGTCAGATATTGGCTGTCCGTGCGGGGATAGGTCAGCAGTTTCTTTTCGTAAAGCTGCTGGGCGTAATCAAGGGTCTGCTTTGCCGTGAAACCGAACAGGCGGTTTGCCTCCCGCTGCAAGGTGGTCAGGTCATAGAGCTTGGGCGGCTGTTCTGTCTTTTTCTCCCGCTTGACAGAAGAACAGATAGCAGATGCCCCGGCACAGGCTTGTCTCAAAGTGTCGGCCTCGTCCATGCTGGCAATGCGCCCACTGTCTGCTTTCAGGCTGCCGGAATGGATGCCGACCGTGTAATACTTTTCTTTCTGGAAGCGCAGGATTTTTGCATCCCGGTCCACCAGCATTTTCAGCGTCGGGGTCTGCACCCGGCCCACGGTTAGGGTCTTATGGTACAGCACCGAAAACAGCCGTGTTGCATTGATGCCCACCAGCCAATCCGCCTTTGCACGGCAGAGGGCCGATTGATACAGAGCATCATAATCCGAATCCGGGCGCAGGTTTGCAAAGCCCTCCCGGATAGCGGCATCCTCCATGCTGGAAATCCAGAGCCGCTTCACAGGTTTTGTGCAACCGGCCATTTGGTAGACGAAACGGAAAATCAGTTCTCCCTCCCGGCCTGCGTCGGTCGCGGCGGTCACACTGTCCACATCCGGGCGGTTGAGCAGAGAGCGCACAATTTCAAACTGCTGTTTCTTTTCGTCCGGGACAATGAACTGCCACGGCTGGGGCAGGATGGGCAAATCCTCATACCGCCACTTACAGTATTTTTCATCGTACTGGCCCGCCTCGGCAAAGGACACCAGATGCCCGATGCACCAGCTGACCAAATACCCGCCGCCTTGCCAGTAGCCGTTTTGCTTTTCATCGGCCCCGATCACGGTGGCAATGCTGCGGGCCACACTGGGTTTTTCGGCAATCACCAGCTGAAAGCTCATGTTTCGTCCTCCTGTCCGTCCTCTGAATGAATTTCGATTTCAGCCGGTTCCTCGTCTGCATCCTCGTCCTCGCCAAAATCGTATTCGTCCAGATCATCGTGCCCGGTGGTATCGGCCTTGGGCTTGCGGAACTTGAAATAATAGAGTGCCGCGCCACCGCCAGCCAAAGCCAGCACCAGCAGGATCATCAGACTGCCCATGTTGGACTTCGGCTTTTCCTGCGGCGTTTCGGTGTCAGTTTTCACAGCTTCCGGGGCCGTGCAGTTGCGCAGGCTCTTTTCACACAAGGGGCAGTTTTCGTTGACGTTTCCGGCCTCACATTTCACCGTGCAGGTGCAGACTTCGGCGGCCTGCGGTTCTTCATCCAGCAGGGCCAGCAAGTCGGCATCGTCCACTTGGTTCAGGAAGTGAACGGATGTTTCTTTGTTCTCATTGGCGCGGTCAATGAGAATGTAAAAATAATTCCCGGCTTTGGTGGTCACGGTGATAAGCTGCTTGTCGCCGTAAAAGTCATCCACCAGTGTTGCATTGCCCTTGGGCGTGATGGGCACACCCTCCGGCTCCATGCCGCCCGTAGTCGGTTCTTCTTCGATAATCTCCGGCAGAGGTTCCGGGGCAGGGTCAGTACCGCTTGCGAAAGCGGGCATGGAAAAGGAGCAGAGGCAGAGCAGGATAGCCAGCAGTCCGGCAGCGAAACGGTTCCAGTTGTCAGGTTTCATCGGCGGCATCCTCCTGTTTGTGGTACGGGGTGACGGTAGGAGCGGCGTTTAGCGCACCGCTGCGCAGGAAGGCCGCAAACTCGTCCGGCTTCATGTTCATGCTGCGCACCAACTGAATGATCTGCAAATTTTCCTGTTCAGTCTTTGCAGCTTCCAGTTCTTTCAACTGCTGCTGGTATTCAGAGATTTTTTCTTTGAGCCGTTCAATGTCGCGCTCAATGCGGGAAAGTCTTTTTGCCATACAAAATCCTTTCTGGCGTCACGGTAAACGCCCATAGCTGTAAAAATGTTCCTGCCAATATTTTGAGTTGAGGTTTGTGTAAGAGATAGGGTCGCCGCAGTGCAGCATGATGGAATTGCCTACATAGATACCGCAATGGCTCACGCCGGGGGTATCGTAGGTTCCCTTGAAAAACACAAGGTCGCCCGGTTTGACCTGCGCCGTCGAAACAGGAGTACAGAGGTTGTAAAGGCCCTGTGCGGTCTGGCGGCCCACGTTCCAGCCGGAGTGATTCAGCACCCACGAAATGTAGCCGCTGCAATCAAAGCTGGTGCTGGGCGAACTGCCGCCCCACACATACGGATAGCCGATGTACTTCGTGGCTTCCTCCATCATGGCGGTAAACCTATCATCCTTTAGTGCTTCCGGGGGAATATCGTAGTAGGTGGGCTGCTTGATGGTGGACGCATTGGGGTACTGCGCTTTGCCGAACAAATCCGGCCGGTTGCCCAGTGTGCGCATATAGAGCGAATAGGCACTGAGCTGCTCTTCGGTCAGCACTTCCACGGGCAGATGGGATAAATCTTTGTTCTTCAGCTTGACCGTGCAGATGTAGTATTCATACGGTTCTTGGTAGGTGATAACTTGCGGCACACCATACGGGCCAATAATGACCATCATTTTTGTACGGTAACGTATCTGCATGGTCACGGTCTCGGTCAGGATGTACTGCTTTTCAAAGAGCATTTCAAGTTCGCCCTGCACCTCGGCCAATGTAAAAACGCCATCATGGAGCGCGGACAAAATCGAGATCAGCACATAGGGGTCATGCTCGATTTCGTCCAGATAAAAATGGTATTCATCGTAGTTGTGGGTGGCCTCGTAGGTGTCGAGATACCGTTGCAGCTTTTGTTCCAGCTTGGCGTAGGCTTTCTCTGCACCCAGCATATCCTTGTCCTTGGAAAAGTAAGAAGATGCCGTCACGCCGGTCCCAGCGGTGCCCGCCATCACGGTGCAGGACTGCAAACCCGTTATCAAGAGCAGAGCCAGCAGACCGAACACCGCCACGATCAGAATGGTTTTCCAGTTCCGGGCCGCAAATTCGGCTACCCGTTCGCCGCCCTCGGCCGCCAGCTTTGTTACCCGGAAACCGTTCTCTGCGGTAGTGGCTGCACCCTGTGCGGCGGCTTGTCCGGCCTGCCGTGCAGCTTTGGCGTACTGTTGCTTGATACGCTGTTTCTGCCACATCCGGGAAATGGGATTGCTGGCGGACTGCGCGATCTGCGGATTGTCCCGCAAAGATTTCTGGTAAAAGTATTCTGCATTGGCAGACATGAGCTGACGCTCTGCCTTTTCCACGGCCTTGTAGGGCTTCATCTTGTGGTGCCGGATGCCGCTGCGGATGGCTTTGGCGGTCTGACGCTCCACCAGTTCTTCACCTTTGTGGCCGCCCTCCACGCCCACATTTTCGTGTTCGACCTCGTGGATTTTTCCGTGAGCGAACAGCAATGCTTCCGACAGCGGGCGGCTGGCCGGGTTTGGTTTCAGGCTGGGCGGGCCTTTGTCCTGCTGCTCAAACCGCAGGGTGGATTTTGCCTTGCCGCTGGCTGCATCGTAAACTTTTTCCTTGACCGGGACACGCTTCTTCGGCAGAGCGGCGCGGGCCGCATCCAGCTTGTCGGCCTTTGCTTCCGCCTTGTGGATGTACGGCTGCAACTCCGGGTCTGCCCGTTCGTCCTCGGTCAATTCCAAACGGGCAGCGGAACGGTGCAGGCCATCTTCGCTTTCGGCGGTGGCCGCTGTTTCTGCTGCCTTTTTCGCTTTCTTTTTATTTTTATGCCCGTCCTTGATGTCCTCGGCCCGTTCCAGAATTTTTTCGGCCTTGCCCTCGGCATCCGTGGAGTAGTCCTGTTCCACTTCCCGGCAGGAAACATTCTCCACAGTGCCGTCAGCCTGATTTTCTACCACCAGACCGTCACGGGTCATGGTCTGGGTGACTTTGGCTTTTGCCTGCAATTCTTTCAAGGTTCTTCACCTCCCATCGGACAGCGGCCTGTTTCAATGTCCGCAATGTATTTGAGAATCGGGAATACCTGCGGCGGCGAAACTGCATTGCCCAGTGTTTTCATCCGCTTGCTGCGGTTCGGCACCTCTTCGGTCAAACGCGGGATGTCGGCGGGTTCTTCGGCCCAAAGGGAATGTCCGTCCATTTGCGCGGGAAACCCATCAGCCACTCTACCCAGTCCGGGTTGAGGTAGGGCCTTTCCAGCGTGGTGGGGGTCATGCGGTAGACCACATGGGAAAGCCGCGCCGTCCACGCCTTGCCGTCCTTGTTCATCTTGCGGTAGCTGCCGTTCGCAGAGATTTGGATGTCCAACCCCTTGCCCACATCCCCGGTGTCGCTGGCAAGGGGTGTGGGAAGCAGCGGAGCCGATGATGAATACCCGTTTCCGTTCGTGCCACGCGCCAACGGCAGCAGCAGGTAATACGAAAACCCGAACATCGTAACCTGCCTGCTCCAAGTCAATGAGCGTTTTGTCGAGCCCCATACGGAGGAAGCCAGCAACATTTTCTCCAAGCACCCAACGGGGCTGCAATTCCCGGATGACCCGCAGCATTTCGGGCCACAGGTAGCGTTCATCGTGGAAGCCGCGCTGCCGCCCTGCGGTGGAGAACGGCTGGCACGGGAAGCCGCCTGAAATGAGGGTGACGGTGCGAAGTCCTGTTTTTTCAAAGAAAGCCTCCTTTGTTACGGTGGTGATGTCCTGAAAACGGGGCACCTCCGGCCAGTGGCTTGCCAGCACAGCGGCAGGAAACGCTGCCCACTCGCATTGACAGACAGAGGTAAACCCCGCTGCTTCTGCGGCAAGGTCGATGCCGCCGATGCCGGAAAACAAGCTGAAATGCGTTAGGCTCATAGCTCCACCACCTCGCTGAGCCGGGTGGTCATGATCTTATAGAGCTGTGTGTTTTTCGGGATGGGGTTGGAAAACGGAAGCACCACGTTTTCAAAAATCAGCAGTCCTTCGCCCGGTTCCGAATTGTCGATGTACTTCTGCTGGTCTGCGGAGAGGTTCAGCCGTTCCGAAAGGATTTTGCGGTCGCCGGATGCCTGATTCAGCAGCGTGATGAAGTCGCTGTTTTCCAGAATGTTCTCGATCTCCGGGGAAGAAAGAAGGTCCTTCACATTTTGGGTGGCACCTGTGGGCACGCCGCCCCATTTGCGGAAGCGCTTCCAAATCTCGGCACTGTACGCGGCGGTCTGTTCCTCTTTCAGCAAAAGGTGGAACTCGTCTGCAAAATACCATGTGGCCCGGCCTTGGCTGCGGTTCTGGGTGACGCGGCCCCATATCTGGTCTTGGATAATGAGCATCCCCAGTTTTTTTAACTGCTTGCCTAACTCTTTGATGTCAAAGGCCACAAGCCGGTTGTGGATGTCCACATTCGTTTTGTGATTAAACACATTCAGCGAGCCGGACACATACAAGTCCAATGCCTGCGCTACCCGGTCCGCTTCCGGCAAGTGCTGGTCGAGCAGGGCTTGGTGGAGGTCAGACAAAATCGGCATATTCTCCGGGCAGGGATTCGCCAGATAGGGGCGGTAGATGGCTTTCACGGCACGGTCTATCACGGTGCGTTCAATCGCTTCCAGACCTGTTTTACCGCCCATGACCAGCTCACAGAACGACAGCACAAAATCCGATTTCAGGGCAAGCGGACTATCATCCTCGGAGTAGTTGAGGTTGATGTCCAGAGGATTCACATAGTCCTTGCTGGTGGGCGAAAGTTTGATGACCTGCCCATGCAGCCGCTTGACCAGCGGATAATACTCGGCCTCTGGGTCTGAAATAAAAATATCGTCAGCAGTCGTTAAAAACACACTGACGATTTCAGACTTGCAGCTCATGGATTTGCCGCTGCCGGGCGTGCCCAGCTTTAGGCCGTTGGGACACCGGGCCTGCTTGCGGTCCAGCATGATCATGTTGTGGGATTTTGCGTTGATGCCGTAGTACATGGCCGCACCGCTCTGGAAAAGCTCCTGCGTCACAAAGGGCACGAACACCGCCACGTTGGAGGTGGTAAGGCTGCGCTGAATCTTTATTTGGTTGATACCCAGCGGAAGGCTGGACACAAGGCCCTGCTCCTGCTGGTAGTCCAGCCGGACAAGGGAGCAGTTGTACTTCTGCGCCACACCCGCCGCTTGGAACACATCGTTGCCCAGCTTTTGCTTGGTGTCGGCCACGTTCAGCACTAAAAAAGTCAGCATGAACAATCGCTCATTTCTTGTTTGCAGTTTGTTCAGCAGCTTTTTGGCATCCTCGCCGTAGGTGGCAAGGTCGCTGGGGAGGATATCCATGTCGTACCCGGAACGGACAGCCTTTTTCTGCTCCTGAATCTTCATGGCATCAAGGTCTGTTATCTTCCGCTTGATGGTTTTGATGGCCTCGGTCTGGTCGATGGCCTGCACATGGAGATTGACGAGAATCCCGCTTTCCGTTTTGAGGAAGTCGGCCAGCATTTCGTCCGAAAGTTCCGGCGTAAGGATTTGTAAAAAGCTCACGGCACCATACTTGCCGCCCAAACCAAAGGTTTTAGCCGTACCGAAACAGAGGGAGGACGGGGCCACAAAATCCTTGGTAGACAGGCCGGAGGGTGCCAGCCAGTCCCAGTCAAAACGGAACGGTTCGCCGTCCGGGTGGAAGATGCCGTGCAGCACCTCCAAACGCTCCTGCCCGTCCATAACGTGTGCCACACAGCCCATGGTCTTGAAATAGCCCAGCAGGTCAAGGCCAATGCGGGTCAGACGGGCCCGCGCTGTTTTCAGATTGTCTGCCTCAATGGTGAAGGTCAGATATTTTGTTTTGACAATGCCGTTGTTTCCGCTGGCAAGCTGCTTTTGCAGGATGGCGGTGTACTCGGCGCGGATGTCGTCAAAATCATCCCCCTGCGGTGCGATCTCAAAACTTTTTGCGTACTGCACCGGGTCAACCTTGCGATTCAAAAACGAAAGCTGCACATGGATGGAAGCATCCACATAGTTGTACAGGTCGCACAGATGTTCAAAGATGGCGGTTCTTGTTTCCGGCTGGGCCAGCTGATAACTGATGTCCTCAAAGGCAATGCACTTGGAGAATGTGCGTCGGTCAATGCGGCACACACCGTCCGGGTAGATGGCCTCATACGGGATGGTGGCCTGTGCCGTGCGGGGCTTGCCGTCGCCCTTGTACTTGCGGATAACGGCATCAATTTCTTTTTTCTGGGCGCGGGTGAGCTTTTTGGGCTTTTCGGTTTCGCGGGGTATCGTTTTTCTGGACAATGGCCTTTACCTCCTGTTCCATTTGGTATTGCCGCACAAGGGCGGCGTAAGCGTTGTTGGTCTGATACGGCCTTTCCTTGGGGCGCAGGAAACAGCACTGAATCATTTGCTGAATCACCACTTCAAGGGGCTGGCCGTGCCGCTCGAACAGAGCGAACAGCAGCCCCGGCAGCATGGCAAAAATCATCAGCAGGGCCGCTGCACTGTTGGAAAGATAGTTCCGGGCCAAAAAATAAAGCGGTCCGCCCGTTAAAAGCGCACCGCCGAAGCAGACCAGCTGCCGCTTGGTCAGCCCGAATAAGACTTTGGATTTTACATGGGTCAAATCTTTGGGAACGGTCACATACGCCATATTTCCTCCTTAATGAAAAAAGACACCTCGCGGTGTCTTTTGGTTTGATGTTATCCGATGATATCAAGAATCACCGAAGATTTATACATATAAGAGATTCCAGAGTGTCCATTTTCACCCCCAAAATGTCCTGCGTTCACACCAATTAGCTTTACCTCTCGGTAAAAGCCTTCCGTTGGATGAAGTGCTCCGGTTGCTTTAAAGCCTTTTTGAATTGAAAACACGGGACTTCCTGATGCTCCATTTGAAGAAAATCCCTCGTATGCAATTCGAGAAGCTGTTGGTTCACCGAATCTACATGAATAATCCAGTCGAGGATCACTCGCAATCGTCCCCATCCTAAAAATAGGTGTATTATTATGTTTGTCATACCACACAGGAAAACCCGGATATGCGATGCTATCACAAACAGATAATTTTTGAGAAATCCAGTCATCAGATGCAACCAATTCATACGGGATAGAAAAACTTATCTCTGCTGGCTTATCTGTATCAATCCCGATCAAACATGCAACATCATTATTTGAATTGGGATGAAATTTAAATTCATCCCAATTCAAAATATTTATAGTTACAAGTTCTCGTGGCATACTATTATCTTCGGCAACACCCAAGTTTTCAAAGCACATCGTTTCAATTGAAAAGTCTTTGTAGTTGGGGTCAGAATAACCGGGTTCCACCACGTGGCGATTGGTAACAAAAATAGGATTATCATCTTTGTTGATGATAAAGCCGGTTCCTGTTATTTGAACTATTTCGTCTCCTCTACGCCATGTGGCAATTATCTTTTTGGCAGTGTATAGATAGGTGTTGTTCATTCCATGAAGCATAAAGAATACCTCCTTTTCCTTAGTTTATCTCACCTCCAATAGATTTTCAATCAATTGTCATTATTTAGTGGGCACCGAACACCGACTTGCTGATGCTGCCGGTCTTGAACAGACAGAAACAGAGCAGCACGGTGTAGCCCATGCAACCCCAGATAGCCCCGGCAATGTCCGCCGCACCCGAAATGTTGCGTATCAGCACCGCATAGATGCCAACGACAATCATAATCAGGAACGCTTGGAAACCCAGCGCCAGCAAAGACTTCAAGTAGTTCTGCCCGGTGCTGCGCCACTCGCTGCTGCCCATGGTCGCCAGCGGGATAGGCCCCAGTGCGGTCACAACATAAATCTCGATCATGCGGCCGTAGGTCACAAGGAAAATACAGATAGACAAGATGTTCATGGTCAGGCCCACCACAAGGGTCTGGAACCACAGGCTGAGCAGACTGCCAATGGTCATGCTTTCCAGCTGAAATTCCAGTCCGGGTATCAGGCGGTCAAAGTGGATGGATGTTTCGCCAATGATAACGCCGGAACTTTGGTTGACAACGCTCTGGGTGGCATCGAACACACCCATAACGATATTCCATGTGTTGCTGACAATGAGGATGGCAAAAGCAGACTTGAAAATCCAGCGGAAGAACATGGAGGTGTCAAAGTCGTGCATATTGTTCTTTTCGGTAATCATCTGGATAAGCTCATGGCACATCACAAGGGCAAGGATAGCCGCTGCAATGGGCAGCACCACCGTTTCGGAAAGGCTGCGCAGCATATTGAAAATGCCGCTGTTCCACGCCTGCGGGGTAGAGCCGACATCCGAAGCGATTTCGCCCACCTTGGCGTTCACGTTATCGAACAGGCCGGAGAGGTTGCCCGTGATGCCATCTATCAAAATGCCTTTTATCCATTTCTCGATGATCTCACTAATCAAGCAAAGATACCTCCTTTCCCGCGCCCTCCCACTTTTCTGGGAGAGCGCGGTGGGGTCTCAAAGATGGATGTTCGGATAAGTTGAGGTTAGCCCAGCAGCC
>OKRU01003832.1_pt1 | contig 11594 bp, 10 predicted proteins | sample 1601131 | NCBI WGS metagenome assembly OKRU01 (sample SAMEA3541558, study PRJEB24748) | human gut metagenome | biome: human gut; feature: human-associated habitat; material: faeces | place: China | collected 2012 | reverse complement strand
CATACACGATTTCTCCGTGCTGCGCACTCTCGAAATCGCAACATACATTCGTATTTCGGACTATCGTCCTACATACACGATTTCTCCGTGCTGCGCACTCTCGAAATCGCAACATACATTCGTATTTCGGACTATCGTCCTACATACACGATTTCTCCGTGCTGCGCACTCTCGAAATCGCAACATACATTCGTATTCCGGACTATCGTCCTACATACTCATGTATGTTTACTTCTCTCATAGAAAACATCCGTTGCCTGCAAGCAGTCACGTCTGCTTTCTATGGAGAAGTTATGTTCTCACGTCAAAAGCGTATCTCGCTATCGGAACACTTCTCTCTGTCTTAACAAGCGGTGCCATAGCCTGGGCGGTCTGCTGTAACTCTGTTCGCAGTGTGGTCTCGCAATTACAGTCGTAACCTCTCTTTTTCAGTCTTTGTGTCAGCACGTCCATATTGGATTCCAGATAATCCAGAACCGCATCATTCTGTACGTAGAATTTGGTAGTTACTTTCACATCCTGCATTGCCACATAGACATCCAACGGTCCCAGATGCTCCATGTCCAGGTGCAGAAGTGCGCTGACCTGTCCATCTCTTTTGGCGAGATTTTTCTTGTTCGTGTAGACAAAAAGCTCTCCTGTCTTATGTTCTCCCTGCCGTAGGTGCAGCGGCAGCTGAATATATGCATAGGTCTGATTGATCTGCTGTAAGAAATCCACATTCCGGCTTAAGTTTGACACCGCCTGATATACCTGGGAGCCACTCTGTCCGTTCTCTCCCAAAACATCGGCAAATCCCTTCAGCTGCCGCCCCAGCCTCTGGTACAGCTGTTCCACCTTCTTAGGAGACTCCACATCCTCCGGGCGTAAGCTCCAGCTGTCCAGTAACAGCTTTCCCGGCAGTTCCGTCACTTTAGAGTCCTGTAATACCCTGTGTAACAGATGCACATCCTTTGTGTCCAGTCCCTGCTTCAGTAATTTCTGTATGTTCTTAAGCTGTGCCGTCACTGACTCATCCGAATCCACTTCTTTTACTGTGGTATCTGACAGTCTGCCCATATTCTCTTCGGATATCTCTTCCGGCAGCAGTATTTCCGGTTTTTCCTCCACAATGGTCTGTAACGGCTGTGTATTCTCTGCCTGCACCGTATCCGTTGCTCCGGGCGCTTCTCCTTCTGCCAGCAACAGGTCTGTAATTGCCTGATATAACCCGGCAGCCTGCTCCACATCCCCACCTGCTACCATCTCCTGTAATGTAGCCGTCAGTGCTTCGGAAGCATCCGCAATTCCTTCTGTCAGCTGATGCGTCAGATTCCGGTAGGATGCCATCTGCGAAATATTTTCTTCCGTCACCGGCAGTTCCAGTCTGTGAAGATTTACAATATCCATAATCTCAGCATCCGGAAAAGTATTGCTCTCATGCCAGATCTGCTGCAGCGTATTTTTATCGATGGGAAGCCCCGCATCCATCAGCTGCTTTGTCATTGCCACCGTATTTTCATTTGTTGGAAGCGATGCCATATCCAAAGCCTTCCGTACTGTTCCTTCTGTTGCCATATTCGTAAACAGCGGGATTAGGTTCAGAATCTGCCCATTGCTTTTTACCTGAAAGGTGATATTCTGCCCCAGATCCAGACGAATATCCGCATCCACCTTCGCATCAATCAGCACATCCTGCAACAGGCGGATCTGTGCGTTGCTGCCCTCCCTGGAGACAATCTCTCCCCGCAGGGTCTGTCCCGGCACCAGCGAACGGATCTGACGATTCGCCTGCTCTGCATTCTCGCTGTCCGGTATCTGTATTCTGTTGTTATCTGCAATTTTATCCTGCGTAAACCACCCTGTCAGCTTCATTTTTTGTCTCCTCCGGCATTTCCCTTAAAAGCCGAAATTCTTAATAAAACTGTGTCTGTGAATCGGTGTCGGTCCGTATTCCTTCAACGCCGCAATGTGCGCTGCACTGCCGTAGCCCTTGTTGGAAGCAAAATCATATTCCGGAAATACGTCAGCGTACTGTTCCATGAGCCGGTCCCTGGTCACTTTCGCGACAATGCTTGCTGCTCCAATGGAAATACTCTTGGCATCGCCCTTAATAATGGGAACCTGTCTGATGTTCACCCCCGGGATCGTTACGGCATCATTTAACAAAAGATCCGGTGCAGGAGTTAATTTACCGATTGCCTCCCGCATAGCCTCATAGGTTGCCTGCAAAATATTGATCTCATCAATTCGTTTTGGAGAAGCATAACCCACTGCCCAGGCAACAGCTTCCCGTGTGATCACATCATACAGCTCTTCTCTCTTTTTTTCGGATAATTGCTTGGAATCATTAATATACAAAATATGGCAGTCCTTGGGCAATATCACCGCACCTGCCACCACCGGTCCCGCCAAAGGTCCTCTTCCCACTTCGTCGATCCCGCAGATATAAGAGTACTGCGCATATTCTCTCTCGTATTTTTTCAGATTTTCAATACGTTGTTTTTCTTTTTCCAGGGCATCCAGCTTTTTCCGGGCACTTGCCACCAGCTTCTGTACGCCACTTCTTGGATCCGTCTCATACTCTGCTATAAATTCAGGCAGCTTTTCCGTAGAAGCTGCCTGTAATGTTTCTTTAATCTTTGCTGCACTTTCCATTTGTTTTCCCTCATCTGACGTCCGGTCACTGATGCTTCAATACTCCAAAATCGGAAAGCGGCCAGATGCGCAGCCACGCTTTTCCGATAATATCCTCTCTCTTAATGTTGCCCACCATATCGGTCCGGCTGTCACTGGAGTTGTTACGATTATCACCCATGACAAAATATTCGTCCTCTCCCAGTACAATAGGATCTGCCGCTCTGCCGATGGTCTCCGGTTTGATCACTTCCCGTCCGTAAGACTCTTCCAGTTTTTCACCGTTTATGTAGATACTGCCGTCCTCCATGATCTGTACCGTCTCCCCGGGCAGACCGATGATTCGTTTGATATAGTAGGTATTTGACTGATACTGAAATGGAAATACAATAATGTCAAAACGCTCCGGATCATGAAAACGATAACTCAGCTTATCCACAATCAGGTTATCCCCGTTGTGAAGGGTATTCTCCATAGAGGCTCCCTCCACTTCGGTACGTTGTCCTACGAAGGTGATCACAATCCATACTGCACCCAGAACACAAAGCAGGTAAATGGCAGTGTTCAAAAATTCTTTCATTACTTTATTCATTGTCTGAATCTATCCTCTCCAGTGTCATTCTTCCCAGCTTACCGCTGCGGAAATCATCAATCAGAAGTCCGGATGCCTTTACCAGGTCCAGCTGTTCTCCCTTCGAATAACATTTGCGGCTCTCTGCCACCGCTTCCAGTATTTCTATGGGTTTACCCGCAGGATCTGCTGCGTAGCGTTCCTGCAGTGCCTTCGGATACAACTCTTTGATGGCTCCAATGAGATCACATGCCAGTTCATCGGGAATTAATATCTCATCATTCATGGATCCGATGAACGCCAGCCGCATTCCCACCTGCTGGTCCTCAAACTTTGGCCACAGGATACCGGGGGTATCCAAAAGTTCCAGCCCCTTGTTCAGGCGGATCCACTGTTTTCCTTTTGTCACACCGGGCTTATTGCCGGTCTTTGCGCAGGCTTTGCCTGCAAAGGAATTAATAAAAGTGGATTTTCCTACATTGGGAATTCCTACGACCATTGCACGGACCGGGCGATTTACAATTCCACGCTTCCTGTCACGTTCGATTTTTTCCTTACAGACTTCCTGTACCAGTCCCTGAATGGATTTTATTCCCATTCCGGTACGGGAATTGATCTCCAACACTCCCATTCCCTTTGCGGCAAAATATTCCACCCACTTTTTATTCCAGGCGGGATCCGCCAGGTCGGATTTGTTCAATAAAATGATCCTGGACTTTCCCTTTCCCAGTTCATCAATGTCGGGATTTCTGCTGCTGATGGGGATTCTGGCATCTACCAGTTCAATGACCAGATCGATAAGTTTTATATTTTCCTGCATCATACGACGTGCTTTGGTCATATGACCGGGATACCACTGATAATTCATTCGTTTCCTCTTTCCTTTATTGCTGCATTCCTTTATTTGATAAATCCCATACCTTCCGTAGAAGATTTTAGGTGGAGCCATGCCTTGCCAACGATATCATCCTCATCCACCGGACCGATATTGGCTGATCTGCTGTCTTCACTGTTATTGGGATTATCTCCAATGCAGAAATATTCTCCGCTTCCAAGAATCAGTTCATTTTCTGCAATACCGGCATCCAGTATCCGCTCTGTGACCCAGATACTCTGCTGACCGTTCACATACATTGTTCCGTCTGCGATCCGGACTTTATCCCCCGCTCCTGCCACAACTCTCTTGATATAATAATGGGAATTCTCATTGCCATTGGGCAGAAATGCCACAATATCTCCTGCCTTGGGGGACGACAGGATATAGGTGAAACGGTCAATGTAGATCTGCTGTCCGTTCTCCAGTGTCGGTTCCATGGACATACCCACCACTCTTGCCGATCTTCCGAGGAAGATCACCACAACTCCGGCAAGAAACACAGACAACGCAATACCGAAGATCCAACTGAATATCTCCCGCAAAAGTGCCTGACTGATCCTTTTCTTTTTTTTATAAAAACTTAGTCCTTTATTTCTCAATGTTATGTCCTATCTCACTATCCAGGTTTACATGTCACAGTGTATCATATCCGGGGTGTTTTTTCAAATATAAAAGGCAGCTGTACTAAAACAGCTGCCCTCATCGGTCAATACAATTATTTTACTAATTCCTTAACCTTTGCCTTCTTACCAACACGATCTCTTAAGTAATTCAGCTTAGCGCGTCTTACTTTACCCTTTCTTACAACTTCGATCTTCTCTACATTGGGAGAGTGTAAAGGCCAGGTCTTCTCTACGCCGATTCCGTTAGAAGTCTTTCTAACAGTGAAAGTCTCTCTGTTGCTGCCGCCCTGTCTCTTCAGTACAACGCCCTCAAACACCTGGATTCTCTCACGGTTACCCTCTTTGATCTTGCCGTATACCTTAACGGTATCGCCAACTTCAAACTGGTCAACGGTCTCTTTTAACTGTTCTGCTTCGATCTCTTTGATAATGTTACTCATAATGAGCCTCCTTCATAAAATGGATGTTCTTAATACGCTTATTGGTAACAGAGGACCATCTCGTTTTCACAACATTCAGATTTTACCACAAGCCTGCATAAAAAGCAAGATTTTTTTATTTATACAACCACCAGATCACGGGATCCGACAGATTCAGCCCCAACCGTTCCTGCAGTTGTATGGACGCTTCATTTCCATTCACAATATGGGCATAGGGTATCATCCCCTGTTCTCTCTGTTTGTTGATCAGATAGCCTTCCAGGGATGCTGCAAGTCCTTGTCTGCGGTATGCATCCTCCACATATAGCATTCCCATACTGCCGTCATTGTGACATCCAATGAAGCCACAGAGCTTTCCATCAATATAGATGCCGAAGACATCTCCGGCCACAATCCTCTCCCGGACATAAGTCTCGTCTCCCAGATGATAATGCTCCGCCACATAAGGAATCTCTTCCACTGTCAGCTGCCGGATATCCTTGTGCCTCACCGGAAGTGGTTCCCCTCTGGTATAGCACGCCTGGGAACATAGCATACTGCCATGATACCCTAAAATCTCACTGACACGTTCATTCCACCGGTCTGTCACGGTCACGATACTATGCTCCGACACGGCTTTCGGAATCAGTGGCACCATTTTCTCCAAATGCTCCTCATCCTCCGCATTCAGCATAGCATTGCCGATCTCCGGCAGATAGATCAGTACCGGATTGTCCCCTTCGTACTGACGGGCCAGCACACCTGCAGCGGTAAGCCATCCTGCGTGCCGCCCCATGATCTCCACGATAGTCACGCTCTGCTTATTATCATACACCGCCGCATCTGTGCTGATCTCACGCACCATCGCCGCTACGAAACGTGCCGCGCTGCCAAAGCCGGGAGTATGATCCGTATGCACCAGATCATTGTCGATTGTCTTGGGCACACCGATAAAACGGATCGGGCTGCCAACTGTCTGGGCATAATCGGAAAGCTTTTTTATGGTATCCATGGAATCATTGCCACCGATATAGAAAAATGCCATAATCTCCAGTTCTTCCAGAATTGTAAAAATTCTCTCATAGATAGTTTTATCTGCACTGATCTCCGGAAGCTTATAACGACAAGATCCCAGGAAGGATGCCGGGGTTCTCTTCAGAAGTTCCACATCCATATCGTTACGTATTTTCTCTCCAAGATCTACTATCTTTTTCTCCAAAAGTCCCTGGATGCCGTAACGCATACCGTATATGGTATCTGCCCCCATATCCTTTGCTGTCTTATAGACGCCGGCAAGACTGGCATTGATTACCGCTGTTGGTCCTCCGGACTGTCCTACGATCACATTTTTCTTCATAGCATTTTCTCCCTCTGTTCATTCCTTACCATAATAGAACACCCATCAATCGGAGCCTCCGCTTGATGGGTGTTCTCATTCTTAAGGTTCCGTCGAACCTATTTTACCAAACTTACTGTCTCTCTGGCAATAGCAAGTTCCTCATTCGTAGGAATTGCCATAACAATGGTCTTGCTGTCAGGAGTGGAAATAGCAATCTCCTCGCCGCGCTTGTGGTTCGCATCCTCATCAATGGATACGCCCAGGAAGCCCAGATGCTCGCATACCAGGGAACGAACCAGAGGTGCGTTCTCACCGATACCTGCGGTAAAGCAGATCACATCTACACCGTTCATGGCTGCTACATAAGAGCCGATATATTTTGCCACACGGTAACAGTAAGTGTTCATGGTACGGATGCAGTGTGCATCGCCGTTGTTGTAACCTGCTTCCAGATCACGGAAATCGGAAGACAGGTTGTTGGACAGGCCATATACACCGGACTTCTTGTTCAGAACGGTCATGATCTCGTCGATGTTTTTGCCCTCTTTGTGAGCGATGAACTCCATGATGGCAGGATCAATATCACCGGAACGGGTTCCCATGATCAGACCTTCCAGGGGAGTCAGACCCATGGAGGTATCTACACATTTGCCGTTCTTAACAGCAGATACGCTGGCACCGTTACCTAAATGGCATACAATGATCTTCAGATCTTCATACTTCTTGCCCAGAACCTCTGCAGCCTTCCTGGATACATAAGAGTGACTGGTTCCGTGGAAACCGTAGCGTCTGATCTTGTACTTCTCATAATACTCATAAGGCAGACCGTACATATAAGCTTCCTCAGGCATGGTCTGATGGAAAGCGGTATCGAATACAGCTACCATAGGAGTGGTGGGCATCAGCTTTTTGCAGGCATTGATACCGATCAGGTTTGCAGGGTTATGTAAAGGAGCCAGATCGTTACACTCTTCGATGGCTTTCATAACTTCATCGGTAATGATGGTAGATGCTGCGAACTTCTCGCCTCCGTGTACGATACGATGTCCTACCGCACCGATCTCATCCAGGCTCTTCACCACGCCGGTCTTTTCATTGGTCAGAGCTTCCAGTACCAGACGGATTGCTTCCGTGTGATCCGGCATGGGAGTTACAGTCTTCTCCTTCTCGCCGCCATCGGGAGTATAGGTGATCTGGCTTCCTTCGATACCGATTCTTTCGCAGATACCCTTTGCGATGCATTTCTCGGTCTCGGAATCAATAAGCTGGAACTTCAGGGAAGAACTTCCACAGTTAATAACTAAAATATTCATGGTAAATTCCTTTCTTTTTTTATCTGTCAGACTTTTGTTCTATGATCTCATGCCACCCTGTAAGGGCAATACATGAATACGGTGCGGGACAGATATCCCGCACACGTTTATGGTTCTTATAATGATTATACTAACTGTGCCTGTACAGCAGTCAATGCTACAACACCAACGATATCCTGCCAGGAACATCCTCTGGACAGATCATTAACAGGCTTTGCGATACCCTGTAACATAGGACCGTAAGCTTCTGCTCCACCCAGTCTCTGTACCAGCTTGTAACCGATGTTGCCTGCATCCAGATTCGGGAAGATCAGAACATTTGCATGTCCGTTAACAGGGCTTCCGGGAGCCTTGGACTTAGCTACGTTGGGAACCAGCGCTGCATCCAGCTGCAACTCACCGTCTAAGGTCAGATGAGGATACTCCTCATGTGCAATACGGGTAGCTTCTACTACTTTGTCAACCAGAGCATGCTTGGCACTGCCCTTGGTGGAGTGGCTTAACATAGCGATAACGGGCTTGGGGCCGATCAGGGACTTGAAGCTTCTGGAAGAGGTATCTGCGATAGCAGCCAGCTCTTCGGGGGTAGGATCCTGGTTCAGACCACAGTCAGCGAACAGGAAAGTTCCGTTCTCACCCTGATCCTTGAATACGGTATCCATAACAAAGAATGCGGATACCAGCTTAACGCCGGGTGCAGTCTTTAAGATCTGCAGTGCGGGTCTTAAGGTATCTGCGGTGGAGTGACATGCACCTGCTACCATACCGTCAGCGTCGTTAGCCTTAACCATTACGATACCGAAGGTCAGGTAATCATTTAACAGGATCTCTCTTGCCTTTTCGGGAGTCATTCCCTTTGCTTTTCTGGTTTCATATAATAAATTCACATAGTCATCCAACTTGGGAGTTGTTTTAGGGTTAACTACCTTAACTTTGGACAGGTCAACTTCCAGCCAGCCTGCACCATCCATGATCTTCTCTTCATCACCGATCATAATGATGTCAGCGATGCCCTCTTCTACGATACGGGCAGCAGCCAGTAATGTTCTCTTATCATTAGATTCCGGTAATACAATTGTTTTTTTGTCAAGTCTTGCTCTCTCTTTAATCATGTCAATGTATGACATATCCATTCTCCTTTCCGGCGGGGGATACCCGCTTCCTCCCAAATAACTTCTGTAAAGTTTTGGTTTTATCTTAACAAACCGATGTATTTATATTATACTAAATACATCTGGAGTAGACAAGGGCATAATGTTCGCAAAATTGTATATTTTCAGATACAACCTTTGAATTTCAATTGCAAAATATGCTGATAACCATGCACATGTAAACGCTTTCAACGTATGTTATTTTTTTCACATACGCAGCTTGCATTTATGTTCGGTTTACCGTATATTTCTTTTCACGAAAGGAGCCATATTATGAAGGTCAATGGTATTGTCGCAGAGTATAATCCCTTCCATAATGGTCATGCTTACCAGTTACAGCATGCCAAAGAGGCCAATGATGCCAATTATACGATCATTGTCATGAGCGGTAATTTCATGCAGCGGGGTGCTCCTGCCCTCTTAGATAAGTTCACCCGTACAAAAATGGCTCTGGAGAACGGTGCAGATCTGGTGCTGGAACTGCCCACCCGCTATGCTGCCTCCAGTGCGGAATTTTTTGCCAAGGGCTCGGTTGCCTTGTTCGACAAACTGGGAGTGACCACAAATCTGTGCTTTGGCAGTGAGTGCGGCAACATTGAAGTCTTGTCACGGATCGCTGAGATTTTCTATACGGAACCGGAACCTTACGTGGAATCCTTGCGCTGCAATATGCGTAAGGGAATGTCCTTCCCCATCGCCAGGACCTGGGCGTTATTGCAATACGCGCCTTCCTTAAGCGATGATAAGGACGTTCTTTCCTCTCCTAATAATATATTGGGAATTGAATATCTCAAAGCTCTGATGTCCAGAAACAGCAAGATCTCACCGTTCACTACCACCAGAGTCGGTGCGGATTATCACGACAAACGTCTCGGCACCAATCAGTGTTCCGCCATTGCTATCCGCCAGTCGGTGGCCGCCGGGCATGATCTATCCTATCTGGCTGCCCAGATGCCGGAAAGTGCCTATGCATTGATGACGGATTCTCTGTCTCACAAAAAGCCTCTGTTTGCCGATGATTTTTCCGCAGCACTGCAATACAAGCTGCTGACGGAATACTCTGTGGGCTACGACAAGTATCAGGATATTTCTTCGGATCTGTCCGACCGGATCCGCAATACCCTGCCTTCCTTCGCAGGTTACACTTCTTTCTGTGATCTGCTCAAGAGTAAGGATATGACCTACACCCGCATCAGCAGATGTCTGCTTCATATTTTGCTGAATATGACCAAGGAAGAATTTGAGACCTGTAAGGCTGAAGATTATATTTCCTACGCCAGAGTGTTGGGCTTTTGCAAGGATGCAGCTCCTCTCCTTACCGAGATCAAGAAGAACAGCTCCATTCCTCTCATTACCAGTTTGGCTGATGCAAGGCAATCGCTTCCACCCGAAGCTCTGCGTATGTTGGATCAGAGTATCCTAAGGGATCAGATTTATTTGGGGAATCTGGCATTGAAGAACCAAAAAGAAATGATGAATGAATATCGGACACCGATTGTCATTATATAAATTGAAAGCTAGTTAATGAATCTGTTTTCAAATCTCCGTAGCCCTTGGCCGGGTATAAGAAACGCTGACATCGCTTTCGCTCGGAAACAGATCGCAACGGCACATAAGCGAGGAAAGTACCCTCGCTAAGTGCCGGCGTCTGTTTACGGTCAGCTTATTCTTATATGCAACCGGGGCTACTGGTTTTCTGTCCATCCCGGGAGTTCGTCCGGTTAGTTAACTAACTTGCCAGTTACTTAAGTTCTTTTTATGCAAAAGGGTTCTCGGTAGGATACAGCATTCCCTTCGGCTGGTTGAAGTTCAGATCCTCTACGGGTACGCCGATGTACTTGAATACTTCGTACAGAGCCTTGCCGAAGTGTCCGAATGCTACGGCACCGTGGTGAGGGAAGTTCTTCTCGATCAGTACGTGACGATAGAAACGTCCCATCTCCGGAATTGCGAATACGCCGATGCCACCGAATGACTTAGTTGCAACTGGAAGTACTTCACCCTCTGCCATATAAGCACGAAGCTTGCAGTCAGCAGTAGACTGTAAACGATAGAATGTGATATCGCCTGGAACAATATCTCCCTCAAGAGTACCCTGGGTAACTTCTTCTGGAAGGTTACGTGCCATAATCTTCTGATACTTCATTGTGCAGGAAGAAAGCTTCTTGCTGCAGGTATTTCCACAATGGAATCCCATGAAGGTATCCTTCTGTGTATAGTCAAACTTGCCCTCAATAGACTCCTTATACATATCAGCTGGTACAGAGTTGTTAATATCAAGCAGAGTAACAGCATCTTCGCTAACGCATGTTCCAATAAACTCACTTAAGCATCCGTAGATATCAACCTCACATGATACCGGAATGCCCATTCCAGTCAGACGGCTGTTTACATAGCAAGGTACAAATCCAAACTGTGTCTGGAATGCCGGCCAGCACTTTCCAGCGATTGCCACGTACTTGCGGTATCCTCTGTGTGCCTCAACCCAATCAAGAAGTGTCAGCTCATACTGTGCAAGCTTTGGCAGAACCTCTGGCTTCTTATTGCCTTCTCCAAGCTCTGCTTCCATCTCTGCTACCTTAGCTGGGATTCTTGGGTCATTGTCATGCTTCTTGAATGCCTCGAACAGATCAAGCTCGGAGTTTTCCTCGATCTCAACACCAAGGTCATAAAGTGGCTTGATCG
>OKRU01003823.1_pt1 | contig 11613 bp, 8 predicted proteins | sample 1601131 | NCBI WGS metagenome assembly OKRU01 (sample SAMEA3541558, study PRJEB24748) | human gut metagenome | biome: human gut; feature: human-associated habitat; material: faeces | place: China | collected 2012 | reverse complement strand
ACCTACAATTATGTCTGTTGTTAAATTTACCTCTTTGTTGTATCAAAAGAAAATTATACTGTGCGGTATTTGCGATCCAGCGCCCAGCCGAATGCAAACAGCACCACACCGCTGACAGCCAGCACCGGCACGGGCCAGTTCAGCTGACCGGTCTGCGGCAGACCGCTCATTACCGGGTTATCCGGGTGGCCCGGCAGAACGGGGCTGTCTGGATTACCGGGTGCTACCGGATGATCCGGGTGGCCCGGAGCCACGGGATTGTCCGGATTACCGGGAGAGACCGGGTTATCCGGGTTGTCCGGCGGGGTAGGCGTATCAGGATGATCGGGCGTATCCGGCGGCGTAGGCGGGGTAGGGGGCGTAGGCGGCGTGTCCGGCTTGGTGGGGGTGTAAGCACCCACCTTGGGGCTGGCATCCACCGCATAATTCCACTTGCCATCCTCCGCCATGGGCAGAGAGACAAGGAACGGATTGATCGGCTCATAGCCCTTGGAAGCCTCGGTCTGTACGATCAGATACAGTCCCAGCTCCAGATCACGGAAGGTCACGCTGCCGTCCTCGTCAATGGTCTTTGTGGTGCCTTCGGCGCTTTGGGGCAGATACTCCTGCAGCTGGGCCGCAAGGGTGCTGTCAGTCAAATCGCCCAGCGCAATACCGCAGCCGTAGAAATCGCCGCAGTATTCGTAGCTCAGGTCGCCGTTTTTGCGCTTTACCTCGGCCACACGGTACAAAGTGAGCTTGCCGCCGCTCAGCGCCTTATCGTTGGCGCTGTCGTACAGCGTAACGCGGATGGTGCCGGTAGTGGGATTGCCGCTGCTGTCCACCAGCTTGATGTTTGCGCTGGTGGCAAGGGCAGGCAGCGCACTTGTTACCAGAAGGCACAGCACCAAAAGCAGGGCCGCAGCGTGCTTTTTGAGATCAGTGCGTTTCATGTTTTTCACCTCTTGTAGATTTGCGTTTGCGGTTGGAGAACAGCAGCCAGAGCAGCAGCACCAGCAGCAGGGGCAGTGCCATGATGGGGGCTGTGATGATCGGTTCGATCTTGACGGCATCAGCTGTTACACGGATGTGCTTGAGCTTGTCCGGCGTGGTGATGCGGCGTCCTCGCACCAGCAGGCGGTGCGTGTTGATGCCGTAGGGGGTGCAGGTCATCAGGGTGACGTAATCCTTGCCGTCCACCACCTTGAGGTTGTCCGTCTCGGTGGGCAGAACGATGGAGATGTTGTCCACCTCGTAGGTGAGCACGCGGTCCAGGATCGTGATGGTAAAGGTATCGCCCACTTCCAGCCGGTCGAGATTGGTGAACAGCTTGGCGCTGGGCAGGCCGCGGTGAGCCGAAATGACCGCATGGGTGCTCTTGCCGCCCACCGGCAGGCTGGTGCCCTCCAAGTGGCCTGCGGCGATCTGCAGCACGCTATCGCTGGTGCCGTGGTAGATGGGCAGCTCCACACCGATCTTTTCAATGGTGATGTAGCCCATAATGCCGGTGCCGGTCACATCCAGCGTGCTTTCGTAGGTGGGAAAGCGCTGCGGAAAATACAACGCGTCCGGGTCGGCGGCGATCTGCGCATTGAACGCATCTGCCGCCTCGAAATAGGCGGAGTAGTCGGCATCGGTCAGCTTGTCCACGTCCTCGGCATAGGTGGCCACAGCACGGGACTGATGCAGCTGGTTGACGTAATCGCTGATGGTAGGGTATAACATCACGGATAGACCCACGAAAAAGACGAGGATCAGGATGATGGTGCTTTTGTTCTTTTTCATGGGCTACTCCCTAATGTTATAAGGATAGGAGCGGGGGCCTTGCGGCCCCTTTGCTCCGGGTTCTTGGGGGAAATGGAGCTTACTTGTTCTCCATGCGCTTCTTGGTGACCAGCAGAACGATGGCCGCAACCATCAGGCCGCCGCCGACCACATAGAACAGGGTAGTGCCCATGCCGCCGGTGGAGGGCAACTCCACACCGGCCTTGTTCTCAACGCGAACAATATGGTCGGCGGCAGTAGTCTCGCCGTACTTAACAGTGTAAGAAACGGATTCACCTGCCTTAGTGGGCAGAGTGCCGCGATCGATCACAACCGTAATAGGATCGGTCAGCTTGTTGTAGCCAACAGGAGCCTTGGTCTCCTCCAGATAATAGGTGCCAGCGTCCAGACCTTCCAGCTTGATGTTGCCGGAAGCGGGGGTAACAACGGCGGTGGCAGCGGTTTCACTGTCCACCCAGCCAGTCAGCTTGTAGACGGAAGTACCATCCACGGTGTTGGCGGTAGAGAAGGACGCGTACTTCTTGTTTGCGTCAGCGCCCTTATACAGCTTGAACTCCGCATCTGCCAGCGGGGTGTCCACATTGTTGAGCATGGTGTACTTGTGCACGCCCATCTCCCAAACGTAGGTCTTGGTGGTGGAGGGTGCAGTGTACTTGTTGTTGTACTCCAGAATGGTTTTGTTGGGGTTGCCCTCAACGCCGATCACAGCGTTTTCGTTGACAGTAGCGGTGTACTGAACCGTGATAATATCGTTGGCTTTCAAAGCGTCATCCTTGAATTTAATCTCAAAGGTACAGTCGGTGATTTCCGCGCTAGCAGCGCAAGTATCGGTCTTTTTAACAGTGTAGTCATGACCCTTGACTAATGTGTCTAGCGGAATATCAGAACCCGGGCGTCCAGCATCGGTTGCGCGATAACGAGTAACCACAACAGAGTCTATATCGAAGGTCAGACCAGCACTCATAGCATCGTGAATGACGTAGTTATGGGGCTGACCGTCAAACACTGCAACGTCGATCTGGAATTTTACCGTATCGCCAACGCTGGCATCGTTGCTATATCCACCGTGAGTGACACCATTTTCAAAAACATACTTGTCAATGGTGGGCTCGCCGTTCTTTTCCTTGATGGTCACTTTTTTTGCGGTGGTACCAAGCGAGCAGATAGCGCCATTGTTCAGGTCAGAAACCACCAGATACCAGCCGAGGGGCAGGTTACTAAAGGTAATGCTGGTGCTATGGTACGTAGTCTCACCTGCCGTGATCTTCTTCTCTTCGGTGATGTTGTTATCTTTAGCATAAGTGCCGGCAGCATTTGCAAATGCCTGAATAGCAGTGCCATTATCGGCGGTATCTTCATTTTCCCAAGTAACAGCACCGGTTTTATCATCTAACTTCAAGTCATCTCCTCGGGATGTAATGAAGGCTTTCCAAGTTTTATTCGCCGTATAACGGTAAGACTTGGTATCTGCGTGATATTCCAGATCCAGAATGCGGTAAAGTTTATAGGTATGACCAGTAACAACGTTATCAATGGTAATTTCACCCTCGCCAGTGGTGGCAGCAGCGCCAGCAGCATCATCCGTCGCCAGCGCGGGTACTGCCATGGCACACAGCATGGCAACTGCCAGCAGTGCGGCCAGCAGCTTTTTGATTGCTTTCTTCATCATGATTTGCGAAAGTCTCCTTTCAAGTTTTTCTGATTTTTCTGATTCCTATTTTCAGGGTCTGCTTCCGGCGCAGAATCAATTTTGCCGCCGTGTCAGGAAGGATGCAGGCTTTTTAACGTTCCCTCCTCTCGCGTCTGCGCTTTCTGCAAACCCCGCACACCAGAGCGGCAAGCATCAGCGCGCCGCCGCCTGCTGTATACAGTTTGGTACCGGCCCCGCCGGTAGAGGGAAGTACGTAGCCGCCGGATTCTTCGGCGGTGTTGGTGATGACGATGGTATCGCCGTTGCCGTTGCTGCCGGTGTTCTTGCCCAGCGCAAAGGATGCACCGGCCTCCAGAGCTTCGTTGTTCAGCGTGTAGGACACGGTGTAACCTTCTACGGACATCTCTTTTATAGTATAAGTGATGCCGTCGTCAATCTCAAGGTTTTCAAAACGGGCAGACCAGCCATTTCTGCTGTTCAGCGTAACTTTGCCGACTTCGGTGTCGGTCGTGCCGGTGATGGGAGTACCGTCATCCACATTTTCACAGGAACCTTGATTGTAATAGATATTTTGATTCTTGATCACAATGTCAGAGGTGATATTACTGATTTTGTAAATGGGGGTCCGATCAGGTGCTGTTTCTCCGGTGTTGGTTATGGTCACACCCTCGGGTAAACTGCTGGCCCATGCATTGTAGAAATCCGCGCGAGTAGTAAGTAAAACACTACCGCCATCGTTGATGTCCTTGGCAAAGATGATTGTTGGCTGTCCATCGCACTGCAGAAGGATACGGTGTCCGGGGTTCGTCACATGCTTCGTCAGCGTGACCACGATCTCCGGAAGCTTTGATGTATCCGTGATATCGGTGCCATCAAAGTTCTTCCACGCCTTCTTGACCAGCAGGTCGCCTTCCTTCACATAGTCCGGGTTACGGGCATTGTTGCAGTAGTAGTAAAAGCTTCCGAACGACTCATTTTCCCCCAGCTTGTAGAGGGCGAAGGAGTCACGGCCTTCGACAAAGCCCGAATCTGTCGGCAAGGTATAGGCATTTTTGGAAATGACAAAATAGTGATACGGAGTGGGGTCTGGCAGCAGGTAACCTTCCGGCGCAGCGGTTTCATGCAGACGGTAAAGCGTATCCTGCGTAAGACCGGACATGACGGAATTGCCGCTCTGAGAGGTGACATACTGCTTTACATCAGTCCATTGGCCATTATCATAGGCTTCCAGCTGGAACTTTGCATCCGACAGCAGATTGCTCTGGGTACCGGAGTACTTCACGATCGTAACATTGTTGGTGTTGAAATCGATGCCTGCGTTACCGGAAGAATCGCTCGTGAAATCTACATTTTCATCGACGTAAGAATTATAGCCCTCCAACTGCACGGTATTCTTGAACTTATAGTTCTTAGCGGGCAGATTCTTGGTATTGACCGTATAGTGGAAAACCAGAACCAAAGCCTTGCCGTCTGGTACCTTCGTCCAGACTTGAATCTGGTTTCGATCCTTATTCCGTTTGGTGTAGTAGGTATTCTCAGTAACGTTATTCGGAGCAGAGCTGCTGTCGTAATCTCCTTCAATCGGGGCGAGATCCTTGAGGAAAGTCGTTGCTTCCAGAGAGCCATCTGCCTGCAGCTCACCCTCAAAGACAGAGACACCTGCCAATGTTACACGGTCGGAGGTGGTACCATCTTTGCTGTACAGACCATCCGGAACAGACATGAAATCATACAGAGTCAACGACACGCCATTGTTCAGTGTGACGCTGTTAGGATTGACCTGTACCTGATAGGTCAGAAGGCCGGTTGCTTCATCATAGTTGCCGTGTTTGCCCACAACATTTCGGGTGACAGTTTCCTTAAAGGAATCACTGCCGCTCTGTTCGCCGTTCCGCTCGAACGTAGCGTTGTTGACAAAGGAGGCAACATTGCCACCGTTCCAGACCTCTGTGTTATCAGGGTCCAGTGTGGTGTCGTAGGTGATAAAAACACGTTTGCTGAGCGTTTTGTTCCCATTGACTGTAAGCGTATAGCACTCGGGCTGAAGTGTGACCACCAGTTTGGTGCTGCCGTCTGCCTGTTTTTTAGCAGAAACAGTATAGTAACTGCTCGAAACTGTGTTACCGTTCAGTTCGACCCGGACGCTGCTCTCATCCAGATTCAGGCCGGCAGGGATGAGGTCCTTAACGACCCATTCTTTGTCTTTTTTGGCATCCCATACAAGCCCCTCATCCGTGGTATCGTTTATAGCGATCGTCCACGGAATCTTCTGTCCGGGTTTCAGGGTGATGGTGTCTTCTGTTTTGTTCCAGTTGCTGGAATCGCCTGCAGACTTCCGGAAGTATTTACGCTGCTCGGAAGAGTTTGTGAAATCATACACATCCGAAACAATATCGCCCTGATTCAGCTGTCCGTAGTTCGTGATCTGACAGTGTGTGCCAGATGCCACCCAAGACAAATCGGCTGTGGTCTGATATTTGATGGTTGCAGGCCCCTGAATGTTCTTGTCTTTGAAATCAACAGAGAACAAGCCGACTTCAGCAGTGTGTTCGGTGCGCGAATACTGATAGTTGATGGTCACCTTGTCGGTTACGTCAAAATTGGATGCATCAAAAACGTGTACGCTGTCAGCAACGATTTGCTGCAGGCGGACGCTCTTGGAAGTGTCGGCATCCCAGCGGGTGCTGCTCCAATCGTAATAGACGAGGGTGTTAAGGTCTGTTGCATTGACAGTTGTGACCCAATCCATAGTTGCGGTTTGGGTATCATGACTGCCGTTTTCCAAATGCTTACTCAGCAGGGTAGAAGGAATTTTCACGTTGAAAGAGTCGGAACCATTGATGCCGGTACCATCGATCTTACCGGTGTTCTTGACGACCGCCTCGGATTCAGATGCGTTTTCAGGTGCTTTGGTACGATAGGTGATCTCGTAAGAATGGAAACCTTCTTCCAGAGGATAAGTAAGCAGCTTGCTGCTGTTGTCATAGATGGTGTTGTCCAGTGTGACATCGGTGGATTCTCCATCCTTCGTGACGGTGATCTTATTGTCAATGGGATCATCAGGAAGCGTATCGATAAATTTGGCATCTTTCGGCAGATAGCGCAGAGAGGTGTCATCTTGATCGATATTGATCTTCACGGTCCAGATGATCTCGCCATTCTCAAGCTTGCCGGACTTGTCGATCAATTTTGTGGTGAGAGAGGTCTCTTTCGTTTTACTGGTGTCCTTAAAAGTGACAGTGTTTTTGACCTTCTCGTTGTTGACGTAGTCAACATTGCCGAAGTTAGTAGCCTTTACCTGATAGGTGATCGTATAGGTTCCTGCAGCGAGGGTCTCGCCCTCCTGTCCCAGTGTGATGGTTTTTGTGCTGGAGTCAGTCCCATCCGTCCAGAAAACGGTTGTGTTGGACGCACCGTTCGAACCAGAAACATCCGGCGTACCAGTATACTGGAAGTCGGCATTGGTAGGACAACGCAAGGCATCGGTCAGGGTCAAAGGAGCAGCCATGTCATCCTTTAATTTGAGCGTGACCGTGTAGTCAATGTAGGCATCATGACTATCATAACGCAGAGAGCCGGCGTCCTTGGACAGGGAATAGTTCTTTTTATCGGACGGCTTATCTTCGCTCTGATCCTTGATCGTGATCGTGATGTCTTTGCCGTTAATGGTGAACTTATTGGATTCATCTGTGCTGATTTTAGTGGTATCCCACTGAAAATCGAAAGAAACGTCGGTTTTGACTTTACTGTCTTTCGTCGTTTTCTGCTGGTTGATGTAATTTTTATCATAAGTAAAGACAACATACCAGTCTCCGTCGGCATCCTGCACGAACTCGTAGGTGCCACAGATGGTTCCGTTGGGGCCGAAATAAGAGGAGTCCTTCAGACTGCCTTTTTCAGCGCCGCCATTATTCAGCTTGTCGAGACCCTCTGGAATCGGGACATATACTTTATAATTATTGTCCTTGATGCGGTCAGCCGGGATATCACGCAGATCGATAAAGCCATGAAGCTTATCGGTTACGGTACTCTCTGTGACGTCAGAGTAGTCGGAGTCCTGCAGCTTCTGAATCTTGAAATCGGTTACATACTGAGAACCATTCAGCATCTTTGAAAAATCAAGATCAGTGCCATCCATCGTATCCGCTCCGCTCTCCGCGGCCTGCACAGATGCCACGGGGATCATGCCGGTGAGCTGGGACGGCGCAAGGGACACCTCGGACACCTTGCCGTCCACGTTGCCGGAGATGACCGTCAGCGTGCCGGAAGCTTCGTCCACAGCCGACACGATGCCCACGGTCTCACACGAGACAGTGCGCTCTTCGGTCTGCGGCTCGGCCGCTGCCGGGGCGCTCAAAGCCTGCAGCAGCTCGGTGTCAGCATCCGGGGAAAGGTCCTCGATCTGCGGCTCGTCTGCCACAGCGACCGTCTCGGTCGTGGTGGCGTTATAGAACACGATATCACCGGGCTGCAGGCCAGTAACAGACATGTCTGCGTCCATTTCATAGGCCGCAATGTCGCTGTCCGGGTCCAACAGATAACCGGTGGAACGCAGCTCGCTGCGCAGGGCCAGCGTACTGGCGCGCTGCGGGATCGCGCTCTGCGGGATATTTGCATATTTCAGGCAGTAGGAAAGGAACATCACGTCCCATGGGCCGTAGTCGTTGCCGTAGTCGTTGCCGTAGCGGGTGTAGTAGCGCACGGTCTCGCCGTCGGCATCGTCCAGCTGGAAGTTGCGCTCGCTCTGCTCATAGCCCAGCTGGCTCTGCGCTACGGCCAGCAGATCGTCGGCCCAGTTGCCGCTCAGCGTGGTGCCGGTCTGTGCCAGCCATTCGTCCTCGTCCTGCGTGCCGTCCAGCGGGTCGGACAGGCAGTTCACCGTGTGGTGATGCTCCGGCAGGCCGCAGACCAGCACTTCCTCGTAGCAGGCATCGGTGTGGTGGTGCACCGGGGTCTCGATCACAGGATCGACCACCACGGGCTTTGCGGCCACCGGCTCCTCAAACAGGGCCACCGGGTCATAATCGGGGTTCACTTCTTCTACAAGCTCGCCCTCTTCCAGACCGCACACCAGCTCATAGGTGGTGGTGTAGCAGTTGTCGTCGTGGGTGTGCTCGAACAGATCACAGATCAGGCTGCCGTCCTCAGGGTCAAAGCAGTCGTCGGTGTGGGTGTGCTCTTCTTCCAGGCAGGTCAGCTCCTGCACTTCCTGGTAGCAGTCGTCGGTGTGCTCATGGGGCACAAAGATGTACTCCGGCTCTGCGGAATAGGCTGCAATGCCGGGATCATCCGCATCCACGCCGAACGCAATATCATCCATGTCGAATGTATCATCAAAAGACATGCCGTCGTCCGTCATAGTGGCGTTCCAGTCCTCCGGTTCGCCTTCCTCATAGCCGCACACCAGCTGCTTTTCATAGCAGGCAGCGGTGTGCTCATGCTCCAGCTCGCCGCACAGATATTCGGCCGTTTTGGCAATGCCCACGCCGTGCAGCTGCCAGTTCACGAACAGGCTGGTGGTAAGCGCCAGTGCCAGCAGCAGTGCAGTATAGCGTCTGGCGCGCTGGTGGTTCCGACGGAACTTTTCCTGATATTCTTTCACAATATCCCGCATGATTCCTAAACCTCCTTAGGGGATCAACCAGAAGCTGGATAAGGGCCATACCCGCAAAAAAACCTTGCCCACGATCTGACTTTTTTCCACACAGCCGATCACACTGCTGCGGCTGTCAATGGAGGTGGCCCGATGGTCACCCAGTACGAAATACCGGTTTTCCGGCACCTGATAGGGAAATTTGATGTCGCATTCGCCCAGAGCCAGTTCATCTACATAGGGCTCATCCAGCGTCTGGCCGTTCACAGTGACCACACCGTCCTCGTCCAGTTCGATCACATCACCGGGCAGGCCGATGATGCGCTTGAGCAGAAGTTTGTTCTGCCAGTAAAATCCGCAAAGGTCGCCGGTCTTCATGTCGCTGCCTTTGACCAGCAGAATGATGTCCCGGTCCTGCAGAGTGGGGTTCATGCTGTCGCCGGAGACCTGCAGCACCGGCAGAAACAGGGTGGCCAGCAGCACGGCAACGGCCGCGACCACCAGCAGTGTGTAGACCGTGCTGCGCAGCACCCGCATATAACGGCTGCGGTAGGCCAGACGTTCGCGCTCTGCTTCCACCTCTGCTGTGGATGGAATGGGCGTGAACCTGATCTTTTGCTCTTTCATTTGGCACGCTCCTCCGGCAGGAATTCCGTGCTGTGATAGCCGTCCAGCAGTTCGCTGGCCCGGTGGTCAAAAGCGGCCCAGCGCTGTTGGATCTCCTGCTGCGTCCGGGCAAGCATTGCCTTGCAGTCCGCTTCGGTCTGGGCGCGCTTGCGTGCGGCGGCTTCCACTTCCGCGTCGCACTGCTGCTGGGTGCGGGCCTTCAGGTTCGCGGCCTCAGTCTGTGCCTGTGCAAGGATCTGCTGGGCTTCGGCTTCCGCCTGAGCGCGCAGAGCGCTGGCGGCGGCATTGGTGTTTTTGTTTGCTGCGTGCACCGATGCAACGTATTCATCGGCCGCAGCCTGCGCCGCTTCAAACACCTTGTTCAGCTCCAGTGCAGCCTGCGCAATGGAACCTGCGTTTTCAATATGGATCTGCCGTTCCTGCAGCTGGGCAGACAGGGCAGCGTTTTCTGCCTGGAGCTGGTCCTCGCTCTGCTTGAGCGCCAGAATGATCTCGACTAATTCGGTGCGGCGCATGTGCCGCAGTTCACGGTCCGGCATAATGATCGATTTCTCCCGCAAAAAGTGGTCGGATCAGGCGAACGAAAACTTTCGACAAATACGAAAATTTCGCATCACAAAACCACATTTGATATATTAGTTTTTGGCGTGACAGCGCCAGTTTGATGGATAAACTTCTACCCTGTATGTTAGCACAACATGCGCAACAGAAGCGTAACAAAAATGCTTTTTCTGTGCATTTTTTTGCCAAAGAATAAAAAAATTGTTTCTTTTGATGTAAACGATTACGCCGGATACACCGGACTGAAAATGCATTAAAAACAAAAAGAACTGTCCCCACAACGGAAACAGTTCTTGAAAAACAGATGAAAATAGAAGCCGGATCAGAAGCTCTTCAGCAGATCGCCCAGAGTCAGGAAGGACTGGTAGATCACGTTGACATTGTTGATGATGGAGCTTGCACCGGAGAAGATACGGGCAATGGCGTTGAACACCTTACCGATATTCAGGAAGCTGTTGTAAGCGTCGCTGGCACCACCGTCCAGATAGACCATTTCCTCTTCGCTGATGGAGGCATAGTTTGCAGGCAGTTTCATAGTAGACATGGAGATTTTCCTTTCTATTGATAAAATTGATACAGTGCGTGGAAAGACTTAAATAAAGGCAGCCACGGCCAGCGTGGTGATCAGAGCACCGGCTACCGCCAGAACGCTCAGAACCGGGCCGTCATCGTATTCCTGCGCGGTCTGTTCCGGCTGAGCGGGTGTGGATGTGCTGGTGGAAGTGGTGGCATTTTTCACGGTCCAGTGTGCGTACACAGTGGTATCACCGGTAAACACCGTAGAGGTGCTGATTTTTGTGCCGCCCACCGGCTCGGTATACCAGCCGTCAAAGGTGTAGCCTTCCAGCGTAGGCTGCGCGGGCAGGGCACTGAGTTTGCCGCTCAGATTGGTGGTGACTGCCACAGCGGAGCTGCTGCCGCCCATGGCATCCAGACCAATGGTGTAGACCTGCGAATCCTTGTCTTCTGCGGCAAAGGCAGAGGGCAGTGCACAGCAGAGCAGTGCAGCGCTGAGCAGACCGAGGACCAGCATTTTCAAGATCTTTTTCATATGACTCCTCGCTTTCCTGACGAATTGGGATGTGATGCCTGCCGGGAACAGAAGCACCAGAACAGACCTCGATGTCCCCGCCATGAGGCAGTAGACGAAAAAGCCGGGAAGAGGAGGTTTATTCAATCCTATATTTACCACATATAGCGCAACAAAAGTGCAACAAGATGGGCGTATTTTGTTGCTATGATGAAAAAAATTGGTTTTTCACAAATTGCAGGCTGCAAAAGGCATCACAGAGCCGCCGCACAAGCGGAAAAGTGGAACCTTCCCCTTGTGGAAAAACAAAGAATATGGTATAATACCTTGCATGATGCGCCATCGCCAAGCGGTAAGGCAGGGGACTTTGACTCCCCCATCGTAGGT
>OKRU01003802.1_pt1 | contig 11675 bp, 8 predicted proteins | sample 1601131 | NCBI WGS metagenome assembly OKRU01 (sample SAMEA3541558, study PRJEB24748) | human gut metagenome | biome: human gut; feature: human-associated habitat; material: faeces | place: China | collected 2012 | reverse complement strand
ACCAGACTTTTTCTTAAAAGTCAAGGCCGCGTTCCACGGACTTCCGAGATGAACCTTTTGTTTGGGAGAGCCGTCCATGGTTGACTCGAAAAGCGCAGCAGGGTCGGAGGCCTCGTTTGCCATTCTCGACATGATGTCCGCCACGGTGCTGCTGACCGATGCTTCGGGAAGGGTGCTCTGGGGCAACAGTGCGTCCGAAGTGCTGCTGGGATGTTCGAGGCGAACGTTTGTCGGCACTGACTTTCGCGACCGTCTCGCGGAGTGTGCCGAGTGGTATGCGCATCTGGCGTCGGGGGCGGCCGTTGAGTCCGCTCGCGTGTTTGGGCGTCTGCTCAGGGCGCATCCCGGCGCTCAGCCTGACGACGTCCGCGTTCAGGCCGTGCTGACGCGCCTGCCCGAAGGCTGGCCCGCCTGCAGGGAGGCCGGTGTTCTGATTGAAATCGTTGATGTCGAGGAAACGCTTCATCAGGACAGGGAGCGGATGAACTGCGAGCTGATGGACGCCAACCGGCAACTTCTGCGAAATCTGGCGCACGAAATCAAGAATCCTCTGGGCGGCATCCGCGGTGCGGCCCAGCTCCTTGAGTCCGACCTCGTTCGTGAGGAGGATCGGGAATGCACGAGCGTCATCATTGGAGAGGCCGATCGTCTGCAGGCTTTGGTAGACCGTTTCCTTGCGCCCTATCGCCAGAAGGCGCAGTGCGAGGAGGTCAACGTTCATGAGGTGCTGGAGCACGTGAGAAGCCTGGTTGCGATGGAGTTCCCCGATGGACTCTCCTTTGTGCGCGACTATGACATTTCGGCGCCGAATGTGAGAGGCGACCGGGCCAGACTCACTCAGGTGTTTCTCAACATCGTCCGCAATGCGGCGGAAGTCATGGACGGGGAGCGTGCGGAGGGGCGGGCGGTCATTGTACTGAGGACCCGCATCGTGCGGGACGTGATGGCGGGAACGGAGCGTGCCCGAATGGCGCTTGCCGTCGACATCATCGACAATGGCCCCGGCGTTCCCGTCGACATGCAGGAGAAGATCTTCTACCCGCTGGTGACGGGGAGGGCCGAAGGATCGGGGCTTGGACTCAGTTTGGCCCAGACCTTCGTGAGGCAGGCGGGCGGCACGATCACGCTCGAGAGCGTTCCCGGGCGGACCATCTTCCGCGTGTTGCTGCCGTTTTCGCAGTCTTGACGGTTCCTGATCTGAGAAAGAATTCAAGTAGTGAGCGAGAGAAGTCCTATGGGTGACAAGGAACAGAATGTACAGAGCGCCCCTGTCTGGGTTGTTGATGACGATCATGCCATCCGGTGGGTGCTTTCACGGGCGCTTTCCAAGGCGGGCATCGAATGCAGGCTTTTCGAGGAGGCGGAGTCCGTACTGAAGGCGCTTGAAGACTCTGCGCCCATGGTGCTCGTGAGCGACATCCGCATGCCGGGAGTGTCGGGGGTGGATCTGCTGGCTCGTGTCAAGGCCAGAATGCCTAACCTCCCCGTCATCATCATGACGGCCTATTCGGATCTTGAGAGCGCCGTCTCGGCCTTTCAGGGCGGGGCCTTCGAGTATCTGGCAAAGCCCTTCGACATCACGAAGGCGGTCGAGCTCATCGAGCGCGCCATGAAGGAGGCTCAGAACATGACGCCAGCCGTAGAAGCGGAGGCGGAGCAGCCTGCATCGGAAGAGTCTGAGTCGCAGTCCGTTCCCGACCTCATCGGTCAGGCGCCTGCGATGCAGGAGGTCTTTCGCGCGATCGGGCGTCTTTCCCACAGCCTTGTGACGGTGCTTTTGACAGGTGAGTCCGGGGCGGGCAAGGAGGTCGTGGCCAGGGCCATCTGGCGCCACAGCCAGAGGGCGGCGAAGCCCTACATCGCCATCAATATGGCGGCCATCCCGCGTGATCTGTTGGAGAGCGAGCTTTTCGGCCATGAAAAGGGAGCATTCACGGGGGCTACCGCACAGCGCCTTGGTCGTTTTGAGCAGGCGAGGGGCGGCACGCTCTTTCTCGATGAAATCGGCGACATGCCGATGGAACTGCAGACCAGGCTTCTGCGCGTTCTGAGCAACGGCTTCTTCTATCGCGTGGGTGGTCATCAGCCGATCAAGGCGGATGTCCGCATCATCGCCGCCACCAATCAGAATCTGGAACAACGTGTAAAGGACGGCCTTTTTCGAGAGGATCTCTACCATCGTCTGAACGTGATTCGGCTACGTCTGCCGCCCCTGCGTGAACGTCCGGAAGACATTGCGCCTCTGGCCGAACACTTCCTGCGCACTGAGGCGCGGGCGCTTGGCGTGGAGGCGAAGCGCCTGACGCCGGAGGCACTTGCGCGTCTGGAGGCGTTTCGCTTTCCCGGCAATGTTCGACAGCTTGAGAATCTCTGCCGATGGCTTCTCGTGATGGCGCCCGCCGTCGAGGTCCGTGTCGAGGACCTTCCGAGGAAATCAGGGAGGCGTCCGAGAATGCACCTGCAAGGACGGCCGGCTCTTCTTCGGAAGGAGCCTCTGGCGACTGGACGGCTCTTCTGGAGGAGCTCGTGTCGGCGAAGCTTGCGGCAGGAGAGAGCGGCATATGGATCGAACTCTTTCCCGACTTCGAGAGAACGGTCATTCGAACGGCGCTCAACGTGCTGAACGGTCGCAGGATCGAAGCCGCACAGCGTCTGGGGCTTGGTCGCAACACCATCACGCGAAAGATTCAGGAACTGGGAATCGAGGAGTGAGGCTGGTTTGCGCGTGTTGCGATGAACGGTCTGCACGCGTGTCGGTATGATGCGCAGGACGGGCGGCATGCACGAAAGCAGGGGAGGGCCGGGTTGGTCAACTGTCGAGGAGGATCATGAACGATTGGAGGAAGGTGCTTCGCTGCCGAATGTCAGGAACAAGGGCAGGGCGCGCCTGGATGGTGTGGGCAATATGGGGCATGCTCGGCACTGCATTCACGATGGAGGGGACGACAGGAACCGAGGGGCTTGGAGGGCTGGGCATGGCTGCTCTGCTGACTGCTCCCTTCTGGCTGGCGTTTGTGCTCTGGCCTCTCTTCTGGATATGGCGACGTGTTCGAGACCGTCAGCTTTGGACGGAGAAGGTGGAGCTGTTGGTGCATGATCCCGAAAGTTCCGAGCCTTTCGGGCTTGAGGTGCTCTTCGGCAGAGACGGCGTGCGCGTGGCGGTGGATGAGGTGAATGGCGTTGAAGGACTTTCGGATGCCCTGACGGGAATTCCGACAAGGAAGCCTGACGAAGCGGCGGGGATTCCCTTTGAAACGTACGATGCCGCGGACCTCGCCGCCTGGGGTGTGGCATGGCTGGAGGTGCATCCTGACGGCGAGGGAGCGCTGGCCGAATTCGCACGCTGGACCGACACTCTGCGGCATGCCGACAATGCGGCACGCCGCTGAGCGGCTGATCAAAGCTCGAGCGTCACAGTTGCGGGAGCATGGTCGGAGGGTTGCAGGTTGCCACGCGGCCCCGTATCGATGTCTGCGGCTTTGACGCGCTCCTTCAGGGCTTCGGAGACCAGAAGATGGTCGATGCGAAGTCCGTGGTTGTTTTCAAAGCCTTTCATGCGGTAATCCCACCATGAATAGCGGGCGGATTCCTGAGAGACGAGCCTGAAGCTGTCGGAAAGCCCCAACTTCAACAGTTCCCTGAATGCGGCGCGCTCGGGAGCGCTCACGAGAATGTCGTCCTTGCGCTCGGCAGGGTTCCATACGTCGGCGTCTTCAGGGGCGATGTTGAAGTCGCCGCCAAGGACGAGGTCGGGGCATTGCGTCAGCGTGTCCTTGAGATGCCTCGTCAAGGCGGCGATCCAGTCGAGCTTGTAGAGGTACTTCCAGCTTCCGGGCGTCATGCCGTTCGGGAAGTAGCCGCCGATGAACCTGATCGCTTTCTCCTCAAGTCGCGTTACAAGTGTGGCGGCCACGAAGCGCTTGTGGTCGTCGGGAAAGTCGGGAAGTCCGAGAAGCACATCCTCGGGAGGCAGGAAAACATCGCGTTTCGAAAGGAGCGCAACTCCGTTGTAGGTTTTCTGGCCTGTGAAGACGACGTCATAGCCCGCCTCTCTGATGGATTCGGCGGGGAATAGGTCGTCGGTGAGCTTCGTCTCCTGCAGGACGACCGCGTCGACGCCTGAGGTCTTCAGCCAGTCGAGCAACTGGGGAAGGCGGACCTTCAGGGAGTTGACGTTCCAGCTGGCTAGCGTGATGTTGGACAAGGGGTACCTTTTCTGGATGAAGATGGGAAAAAACGGCGGCCCCTCCGCCGTTTGGAAGAAGGGGCCGTTTCGGCGTCGGTCAGTTGACGGTCATGCCGCTGTGGCGCAGCAGGGCGTCGATTTCCGGACGGCGGCCGCGGAAGGTGATGAAGTTTTCCATCGCATCGCGGCTGGAGCCGCGTCCGAGGATTTCCCTTCGGAAGCGTGCGCCGGTCTCGGGATTGAGCACGCCCGTCTCCTCAAAGGCGGAGAAGGCGTCGGCGGAGAGGACTTCGGCCCACTTGTAGCTGTAGTAGCCTGCGGCATAGCCGCCGGCAAAGATGTGGGAGAAGCTCTGCGGGAAGCGGTTGTAGTCGGGCGGGAAGCTCACGGCAACCTCTCGGCGCACGTCCTGCAGAAGGTCCTGAACGTCATCCGTGTCGGGATTGAAGCTCGTGTGCAGGAGCATGTCGAAGAGTGCAAACTCGACCTGTCGCACGCATGCCATACCGGACTGGAAGTTCTTGGCGGCGAGCATCTTTTCAAAAAGTGACTCGGAAATGGACTCGCCCGTCTCGACATGCTTCGCAAGTCCCTTGACAACGTCCCACTCCCAGGCAAAGTTCTCCATGAACTGGCTCGGAAGTTCGACGGCGTCCCATTCAACGCCGCTGATGCCCGAGACGGCGACCTCGGTCTGATCCGTGAGGAGATGGTGGAGGCAGTGGCCGAATTCGTGGAAGAGCGTCGTCACGTCGTCATGCGTGAGCGTGGCGGGGCGGCTGTTGACGCCCTGGGCAAAGTTGCAGACGAGATAGGCGACCGGCGTCTGCAGGACGCCGTCCATGACGCAGCGCGTGCGGTCGGCGTCCATCCAGGCGCCGGAGCGCTTGCCTTCTCGCGCATAGAGGTCGGCGTAGAAGGATGCGATGACCTCGTCGTCGCGACAGACTTCAAAGTACTTGACGTCGGAGTGCCAGACGCTGGCCGTGGCGGGACGGATGCGGATGCCGTAGAGCGTTTCCGCAAGCTTGAAGAGTCCTGAGAAGACCGTCGGTTCGGTGAAGTACTGCTTTACCTCCTGATCGGAGTAGCTGTAGCGGGCCTGACGCAGCTTTTCGGAAGCATAGGCCTGATCCCACGGCTGCATGTCGGCGATGTCGAGCTCATCAGCAGCAAAGGCACGAAGGGCCGCCATGTCCTTTTCGGCAAAGGGCTTGGCGCGGGAGGCGAGATCACGAAGGAAGGCGATGACTTCGGCAGGGGTATCGGCCATCTTGGTGGCAAGCGACGACTCCGCATAGTCGGCAAAGCCCAGAAGAGCCGCCTCTTCACGGCGAAGCCTGAGGATTTCACTGATGAGCGGGGTGTTGTCGTACTTGCCGCCGTCGAATTCGGAGGCTCGGGTCGAGAAGGCTCGGTAGAGGGTCTCGCGAAGCGAGCGGTCATCCGCGTACTGCATGACGGGCAGGTAGGACGGGAAGTGAAGCGTAATGCGCCAGCCTTCCTTTCCTGCGGACTTCGCGTTGGCGGCGAAGAGCGCCCTGGCATCCTCGGGAATGCCGGCAAGGCGCGTCTCGTCCGTGACGACAAGCTCCCAGGCATTGGTGGCGTCGAGCAGGTTTTCGCTGAACTTCTGGCTCAGCATGGAGAGCCTTTCGCCGACGACCTTGACGCGTGCGCGCTCGGCTTCGGGCAGCTCGGCGCCCGAGAGGCGGAAGTCGCGGAGTTCACGCTCGATGATGCGGCGTCGGACGGGCGGGAGAGAGGCGAAGCCGTCGGAGGCCTTCATCGCCTTGTACTTGGCGAAGAGCGCCTCGTTCTGAGACAGATCGATGAAGAGCTGCGTGACGGCGGGAAGCGCGGCATTGTAGGCGTCTCGCAACGCAGGCGTGTCGACGACGCTCTGCAGGTGGCCGACGACGCCCCAGCCGCGCGTGAAGGCGAGTGTCGCCTTTTCGAGCGGTTCGGCGACGGCCTCCCACGTGGCGGGCGTTTCGGGTGCCGTGACGCGTGCGAGCGTCTCCTCAAGATTCTTCGAGAGCGTCTCGACGGCGGGGGCCACGTGCTCGGGACGGACGGAGGCGTAGTCGATCAGGCCCGACGCATTGAGCAGGGGATTGACGGATTCGGTCATGGCGGTGCGTCTCCCTGTCATCAGAGACCGAGGCGGCGTTCGACCGCCTCGACGGTGTTGGTCATCAGCATGGCGATTGTCATGGGGCCCACGCCGCCCGGGACGGGAGTGATGGCGGATGCGACTTCGCGGACGTTTTCGTAGTCGACGTCGCCGCAGAGCTTGCCGTTTTCATCCCTGTTCATGCCGACGTCGATCACGACGGCGCCGGGCTTCACCATGTCGGCCTTGACCATCTTGGCGCGGCCGACGGCGGCGACGAGAATGTCGGCGCGGCGGGTGTGCTCGGCCAGATCTGTCGTGCGGCTGTGCACGATCGTGACGGAGGCGTTCTTTTCGAGAAGCATCAGCGCTTGGGGCTTGCCCACGATGTTGGAGCGGCCGATCACGACGGCATGCTTGCCGGCGGGATCGCACCCCGCTTCCTCAAGAAGTTTCATGACGCCGTAGGGCGTACACGGACGAAAACCAGTGCGCCCCGTGAGGAGAGAGCCGGCGGAGACGACATGGAAGCCGTCGACGTCCTTTTCGGGAGAGATGGCGGCGATGACGAGTTCGGAGGAGAGGTGCTTCGGAAGCGGAAGCTGCACGAGGATGCCGTCCACGGCGTCGTCATGGTTCAGTCTGTCGATGACGGCGAGGAGTTCGGCTTCGGTCGTTTCGGCGGGCATGCGGATTTCATCAGAGCGGATGCCCGTGCGCTCGCAGGCGCGGACCTTGTTGCGGACGTAGACCTGGCTGGCGGGATCCTCGCCCACGAGGACGACGGCGAGTCCGGGACGGTGCCCGTGTTCGGTGCATGCCTCGACGCGGGTCTTGAGTTCGTCCTGGATGCGTGCGGCAAGTGCCTTGCCGTCAATGATCTTGGCTGTCATTAAGAAACCTCCGGTCCACAGCTGACAATGTTCTGTCGAATTCAAAAAACAAAAGGGCCTCCCGCGCCGTTGAGGCGGAGAGGCCTTGATGGCGGGAAGGCCGCCCGCGGGAGCCGTTTCCGGCTGATCCTCGGGCGCACATCCCACAGTGTATCGGCAATTGATGCTCAGTGGAGCAGCTTCGTGCCCATGACGACGCGCATGAGGTCGGCGACCGTGCCCGAGTTGGTCTTGTCCATGATGGAGGCTCGGTGGGCTTCGACGGTCTTGATGGAGATGCCGAGGTCGTCGGCGATCTGCTTGTTGAGACGGCCGTGGATGATGCGCTCGAGAACCTGCTGCTCGCGCGGCGTGAGCTTGGCGAGCAGGGCTTCGTTGAGACTGCGGCGTTCCTTCTCCATGTGGCGTTCACGGGCTTCGCGGAGCATGCGCTCGACGAGCTGCTTGAGGGCGGCCTGCTCGAAGGGTTTTTCGATGAAGTCGACGGCGCCGCGCTTGAGGGCGTTCACGGCCATGGACACGTCTCCGTGGCCCGTGATGAAGATGATGGGCAGCTCGGCCTTGCGGGCCAGAAGGTGTTCCTGCACTTCAAGACCACTCATGCCCGGCATGCGCACGTCGAGCACGAGAACCGCAATGGCCTTCGGGTCGTACTTGGCGATGAAGCTCTCGCCGCTGTCGTAGAGCTCGACGCGGTAGTCGCTCGCCTCGAGGAGCCACTTCAGGGAGTCGCGGACGGCGTCGTCATCGTCGACGACATAGACCGTGCCCAGCGTTTCAGGGGCTTCGGAACCGTAGTCATAGGGAAACATGAAAGAAATCTCTCCTCAGAAAAAGTACCCTGATTTTACATCAGATCAGGATGTTCACGAGCCACGGGGACGGTGAACGTAAAGGTGGCGCCGCCGCCCGGCGTGTCGGAGATGACGATTCGGCCGTGGTGGACTTCGACGATTGAGCGGCAGATGTTGAGGCCCATGCCCATGCCCTCATCCTTCGTCGAGTAGAAGGCGTCGAAGAGCATCGTCTTGGTGTCGTCCGGAATGCCCGTGCCGTGGTCGGCCACCTTGAACTGGATGAAGCTGCCGCTCTCGTGGAGCCTCACGTCCAGATCGATGGTGTGGTTGGGACAGGGCTGCACGGCCTCCATGGCGTTCTTGAGCAAGTTGAGAAGCAATTGTTCAAGCATGACGGAGTCGCCGTTCATGGCGGGAAGGTTCGGCTCGATGGTCGTGTTGATGCGTGCATTGAGCTTCTCCGCCTGAATGAGCGCAAGCTCCATCGTCTCGTTGACGACGCTTTCGGGCGTGAGCGACGTGAACTGAGGCTCGGTCTTCTTGGTGGCGGCGAAGCCGCGGATGCGCTTGATGATGGCCGCTGCGCGCTGGGCCTGACGATTCACCTTGTCGAGCGCTCCGATCGTGTCCTCGCGCGTGAGCTTGCCTGCCTGCAACATCATGCTGGCGCCGGAGGCGTAGTTCGAGATGGCGGCGAGAGGCTGGTTGAGCTCGTGCGCGAGGGAGCTGGCCATCTCGCCCATCGTGACGAGTCGCTGCGTTGTTTCGGCGCGCTTCATCTGGGCCTCGAGCGCAAGCTCGGTCTCTCGCTGGTTGGTGATGTCGGTCGCGATGATCATGCGTGCGGGCGTGTCATCCGTCCAGGTGAGCCACTGCATGCGGGCGTCGAACCAGCGGTTGGTCTCGGCGTCGTAGACGCCTTCGCGGGCGATCAGCGAGTGCTTTTCGGAGATGAGCTTCACGAGGCGGATCGCGCCGTCGGGCGAGCCGCCGAAGAACTTCTCGTAGGGGGTGTTGCGAAAGAGAAGGCGGGGGCGATCGGGATCGCCGCCCAGCACGCAGATCGCCGAATTCATCGACTGCACGACGCGCGTGAAGCGCTCGTGCGCGGCCTTCATTCGCTCGCGGGCGCGCTTTTGTTCGGTGATGTCGTAAAGCTCGCCGATCCAGCCGATCACACGGCGGTTTTCGTTGAGCAGCGGAGAAACGTTGAGCTGTCCGTCAAAGAGCAGGCCGTCCTTGCGGCGGACGCGGAATTCGATCGAGCGCACCTGACGGTCCTCGGGGTGCGCAAGAATGTCCTGAAGCATTGCGGAGATGTCGTCCTCCCAGTATGGATAGGGAGGCATGACGCCGATGAGCTCCTGCGTGCGGTAGCCGACGAGCTTCTGAAAGGTTTCGTTGACGAAGAGGATTCTGCCCTCGCGGTCCGTAACGCGGATGCCTGCCACGGACGAGTCGCTCATGGCCACGCGAAGCGAGTTCTCGGCAAAGAGCTTCTGGTGGGCCTTGTGCTGCTGGCGCTGGTTGCTCACGAGAAGTCCGAGCGCGACGGCAAGAAGGCCTGCGAGCGCGATGATGGCCCAGAACTTCAGGTTGTCCGTCGTGAAGAGCGAATGCTCGTTGCTGAGGCTCACGAGCCTGAGCGACGGATCGTTGAGGAGCGGAATGTTCGTCGAATATGTGAGCGAGCGGGCGGATGTGCGGAACTGCTTGCGGTCGATGACGGGCTTGCCGTCCGCCTCAAGATAGAAGATGTAGGGCGTCGTGCCGATCACGCTGTTGGCTGCGTCGGCGATGAGGCGCGAGAGGTTGATGCGCGCCATGAGGACCTGGTCGTCAGCAGGAGTCGGCACGAAGAGGTCGAAGAAGACCTGGCGCGTATCCTTGACGGAATAGGGAGAGGTGACGACGGGCGCCTCGCGCGTGAGTACGGAGCGTACGGGTTCGTACATGGCCGAGGCGTCGATGCGGCGCTCGGGCGAGTCGGGCATCAGCGCGCTCTGCGAGGTCGAGGCCCAGTGGCGAAGCACCTTGCGGTCGCGGTCCACGAGCGCCATGTCGACCACCTCTCGGCGGTCCTGCATGAAGGCCATGGCGGCGAGTTCGGCGCCAGCCGTGCGCGAGGGAGTGCCCGGAATGTGGATGAGGCGCATGCTCGACTTCTGCAGAAGCTCGGTCGTGCCCATGAGGCGGGACTCGACGGCCTGCACGATGAGGTCGGTGGACTGCTGGAGGCGGACGCTTTCGGCGCGGCGGTCGGCGTCGATCATGAAGACCGCGACAACAAAGAAGCAGGCGGCGAGGAGCACGAGCGCGGCCCACGAGGCGTAGATGCCGACGCGGGAGTTGGCGCTCGAGTCATGCGAGACGCTCAGCTTGCGGAAGGTCGACGCGACTTGTTCGTCGGTGAAGTCAATGGCCATGTTTTTCGTCTGGGAAGGTGCTGTGGGTGCATTGTAGTGCAGAGAGGGGCGCAAAAGGCGCGGGAACCGGTCAAGGGAGTACGCTGCCGGCGTCGAAAGGCCGGCGAGGACGGTAAAATAGGAGCCGTTCACCACCAACCGGAATTGTCCCCCATGGCTCTTACCCAGCAGGAACTCAAGCGCGAGGTCGCCCGTGCGGCGCTCGCCTATGTCGAAGAAGGCCGAATCCTCGGCGTCGGAACCGGCTCCACCGTCGATCAGTTCATCGATCAGCTGCCCGGCATTCGTGAAAAGATCCCCGCCTGCGTCTCCTCGAGCGAGCGCTCCACGAAGCGTCTTGAAGCGCTCGGCTTCAAGGTGCTCGACATGAACGAGGTTGACGAAATCGGCGTCTACGTCGACGGTGCCGACGAAATAGATCCGGGCTTCTCCATGATCAAGGGAGGCGGGGGCGCGCTTACGCGCGAAAAGATCGTCGCGTCCATTTCCGGCCGCTTCGTCTGCATTGCGGACGCCTCGAAGAAGGTGCCCGTGCTCGGTTCCTTCCCGCTCCCGGTCGAAGTCATTCCGATGGCGGCCCGTGCCGTGAAGGCGAAGCTCGAGGCGCTCGGCGCGACCGTGAAGCTCCGTAACTTCGTCACCGACAACGGCTGCCACATTCTTGATGCCTCGGGCCTTCGCATCGAGGATCCGAAGGCGCTCGAGGCCGAGATCAATGCCTGGCCCGGCGTCGTCACGGTGGGCCTTTTCGCCGCCCGCGGCGCCGACGTGCTGCTTCTGGGCACGCAGGAAGGCGTGCATACGGGTCTGACGACCGCAGAGATCATACGCTCGAACACATTTACTTACTTTAACTTTATCTTTCTCGTTATCACGATTCTCTTATGTCTGGTGGGATCTTTCCGTAATCTGACATTTTTACCGATCATCATTGCAAATACCCTGATTGGGGTCATACAGGAGATCCGCGCCAAGCGAACGCTGGAAAAGATGAGCATTTTAAATGCGCCGCATGCGATCGTGGTGCGTGATGGCAGTCAAAAGCAGGTCGCCTCGGAAGAACTGGTCGAAGATGATGTGATCCTGCTGCGGGCAGGCGACCAGATCTGCGGGGATGCCAGTGTCCTATCCGGAGAGGTCATGGTCAATGAATCGCTTTTGACAGGCGAATCCGATGAGATCAACAAGACGCAGGGGGACGAACTTTTATCCGGCAGTTTTGTGGTGTCCGGTCAGTGCCATGCCCGACTGACCCAT
>OKRU01003793.1_pt1 | contig 11686 bp, 10 predicted proteins | sample 1601131 | NCBI WGS metagenome assembly OKRU01 (sample SAMEA3541558, study PRJEB24748) | human gut metagenome | biome: human gut; feature: human-associated habitat; material: faeces | place: China | collected 2012 | reverse complement strand
AAGCAGCGGGAAGGGCACAGGAGTAAGTATGGATACTAAGATTTTACTTGAAAACGGAACAAATGAATTGGAGATTCTGGAGTTTACCCTGGCAGGTAATTCCTACGGAATTAATGTTGCCAAGATCAAAGAGATCATCACCTATCAGCCAGTAACACCGGTTCCGAATTCACATCCCAGTATTGAAGGTATTTTCATGCCGAGAGATACTATGATCACCGCCATTGATCTGAAGAATTGTCTGGGGCGTGGTGAATCTGAGAAAAAAGGATTATTTATCGTTACCAACTTTAATAAGCTGGATATTGCATTCCATGTAGAATCTGTATTAGGTATTCACAGAGTAAGCTGGAGAGATATTATTAAGCCGGATATCACCATTTCTGCAGCAGATGAGAGTGTTGCTACCGGCATTATCAAGAAAAATGACAAGCTGATCATTATTCTGGATTTCGAGAAGATCGTATCTGACATCAATCCGGAGACAGGACTGAAGATGTCCGAGCTGAATGAACTGGGAGAGCGTACAAGAAGCTCTGTTCCTATTCTGATTGCAGAGGATTCCCCTCTGCTTAACAAGCTGATTGTAGATTCCCTGAAGGCAGCCGGCTATGTAAATCTGATCCATACAGAGAACGGTCAGAAAGCATATGATGTTATTACGCAGTGCAAAGAGGATGGTACACTGGATCAGCATGTTCGTTGTATCATCACCGATATTGAGATGCCGGAAATGGATGGTCACAGACTGACCAAGCTTGTGAAGAGCGATGATGCGACCAAGGACATTCCTATTATCATTTTCTCATCACTGGTTAATGATGACATGAAGAGAAAGGGAGAGGCTTTGGGAGCAGATGCACAGCTTTCCAAACCAGAGATCGGTAATCTGGTAAGAATTGTGGACGAACTGGTAGCAGAGAAGCATTTAGACAGATAGTAAGTTTAGAGAAGCAAAAAGGCTGGGATAGTCCCAGCCTTTTGCTATAATATCAGGATACAGTTATGGATAAACAAACAGAAGAAATTCTTCAGAAAATTGAAGAAGCGGAATATGTGCTGGTGGGCCTGGGACAGGAGTTTGACATGGAATTTTTCCTGCAAAGCAGAGAAGATTACCGCAGAATCCGGGAAGAGTTACAACAGCAGAATGTACTTTGGCTTTTGCCTTATGTGGAAGAACAATTCCGCAGACAGTATTTGCCGGAGATGGAAGCAGAGATCGAGAAGGGATTGCAGAAGCTGGCAAAAGTATTGGAAAAAAAGAGTTATTTTGTGGTTTCATCTTCTCTGAATCATAAATTGGCAGAGGTTCCCTGGAAAAAAATGTTATTGAAAAAAGAGCGATTCGTGGCACCCTGTGGAGACTGGACGAAAAAACAGTGCCCGGACGGGTGTGAGGAAGGCATCCAGACAGTGACAGAAGCAGATGAGGAACAATTGCAGGAGAGTTTTAAGAAGCTGCAGACTAACGGGTTTTCGGTTCCGGATTTGGGAAAATGTCCAAAGTGCGGGAAAAAGTTGGTACTCAACAATGTCTATGCCGGCCGATACGATGAAAAAGGATATTTGAAAACCTGGACAGAATATCAGAACTGGCTGCAAAATACCCTGAATCATAAAATGGTGTTGTTGGAGATTGGGGAGGGGAACCGTTTTCCTACGATTATACGTTTCCCTTTTGAGAGAATCGCTTTGTTTCAACAAAAAGCAGACCTTTATTGTATAGATGGAGAACAAAATCCCATTGCCTGGCTGCTCAGCCTGTGTTAAACTTAACATGCTAGTAACTTGTGAGAAAGCGGAGGAATGACATATGCCTTCACAGGAGGAATACCTGGATAATTTATTAAAAGGAATTGAAACAGAAAATATGGAAACAGAGGTTACAAAGGAGCCGAAAATGACCGGGACGGAGGAAGAAACTGCCAAAGCACCGGAAACGCCGGAGCCTGTGGAAGAGATTGGAACTCAGGTCGATATGAGCGATATGGATGATCTGCTGCAGTCGGCGCTGGATGCTCAAAAAGCTGATTCATCAGAGCAGGAAACGGAAGCAAGTCAGCCTGTAGCGGAAAATACAGCCATTCTTCCAGAGGAGACAGCTTCTATGTCTGAGGATGAAATTAACAGGCTATTGCAGCAGAGCCAGGAGCAATCCGGGGATGCTCCGGCACAGGAGAGCAACGATGCTAATGACGATCTGATCAAAATGTTGGAGAATGCGGATGACGAGGGATTGTCAAATATTCTGGATCAGGTGACACCGGAGACTGCACAGCCGGAGGAAACAGCAGAGCGGGAAGAAGACAACGGCAAGCGCGGAAAAAAGAAAAAAGAAAAGAAAAAGAAGGAAAAGAAGCCGGGATTTTTTGAACGGTTTAAGAAGAAATCCAAGGAAGAACCGGAATCAGCACCGGATGAGACAGAATCAGCACAGCCTGCGGGAGAGGAAGTTACATCGGATATCCCGGAAACTGTGCCGGATGATCTTGCGGATCTGTCTTCCCTGACGGATGGCATGGATGATACAGACAAAACACCGATGGAGGCTTCTGACAACACGGAAAGTGTAGAAAGTACGGAAAATGCTGCGGAAAACGGAGATGCCGGCGGCCTGGATGACGATCTGGACGCTTTACTTGCGGGAGCATTTCCGGAGCAGTCGGAGAACAGCACGGATAATGCATCCGGAGAACCGGAATCTGCAGATGTGATGGATATTCTGAAGGCTGCAGGCGCAGACATCATGGATGAGCCGGAACAGAAGAAAGAGAAAAAAGGCTTTTTTGCCAAATTATTAGATCTGTTCACCGAGGAGGACGAGGAAGAAGAGGAAACGGATCAGTTGCCGCTGTCCGATGGGAACAAGAAGATCCTGGAAGAGATGGACAAGGGCGGCAAGAACAAGAAGGGAAAAAAACAGAAAAAGCCTAAAAAAGAAAAGCAGCCCAAGCCCAAGAAACCGGCAAAAGAAAAAAAGAAAAAAGAAAAGCCGGAAAAGGAAGATAAGCCGTCAGTATCGGAGAAAAAGCTTTCTCCGAAGAAAATCCTCCCGATTGTAGTGGTATGTATTTCTCTGGGGGCGGTGATTCTGTTGCTGGGTAACTTCCTGGCGGATTATACCGCGAAGCGCAGCGGTAGAGAAGCTTACTATGCCGGAGATTATCAGACCTGTTACCAGAATCTGATGGGCAAGGAACTGGATGAGACAGAACAGGTGATGTACAGTCAGTCCGAGAGTATTCTGACCATCCGTATGTGGCTGCGGGAGTACGAAGTATTCGTAAACGAAGGCTCTGAATTGGAGGCATTGGACAGCCTGCTTCAGGCAGTCAGGGATTATCCGACATTGTTAAATTATGCGACACAGTGGAATGCGCAGGATGAGGTAAGTCTGGCATTCCAGGATATTTTGAATATCCTTTCCCAGAAATATCAGTTAAGTCAGGAAGAGGCACAACAGATTGCGGATATTTCCGATAATGTAGAATATACGAAGAATGTAATGTTGGTTCTGCAAAGGCTGGGACTGGGATTCTGGGAGTTCCCGCAGGGAACGGTAACGGAGGAAACATCTGCACCTAATACGGAGGAGGCGCCCGCACAGCTGCCGGATCCTCTCCCCGAGGAAAAGGAGATTCAGCAATGATCACAGTGCTCGACTATGATGCTGGGAACATAAAGAGTGTAGAAAAGGCATTGAATTTTCTGGGAGAAGAGGTAAAGATTACCAGAGACAGAGAGGAAATCCTGTCCGCAGACGGTGTGATCCTGCCGGGTGTGGGAGCGTTCGGTGATGCCATGGAAAAACTGCACCAGTACGGACTGGTGGATGTCATTCATGAAGTAGTGGACAGGCAGATCCCTTTTCTGGGAATCTGTCTGGGCTTACAGCTGATGTTTGAGAGTAGTGAGGAGACACCGGGAGTAGAGGGACTGCACCTGTTAGACGGTAAGATCCGAAGGATTCCTGCGGCAGAAGAACTGAAGATTCCGCATATTGGCTGGAATGACCTTACTTTTCCCAATGAAGGAAGACTTTTCCGAGGCGTGGAAGAGCATTCCTATGTATATTTTGTACATTCCTATTATCTGGAGGCAGCAGATCCTTCCATTGTTACTGCCACCACAGAATATGGAACTTTGATTCATGCTTCCGTGGAAAAGGGTAATATTTTTGCCTGTCAGTTCCATCCCGAGAAAAGTTCCCGGGTGGGAATGAAAATTCTGCAGAATTTCATAGAGATCACACAAGAGTTCAGGGAAAAAGATAAGCAGGGAGGAAGATAGTGTGAAAATAAGCATGATAGCTTATTTTTCACACGGCTATTAGTTGTCCGGATGCTCCGAATGTCTGCCAGAGTGTTCCCTCAGATGAAAGGCATTGGCTGCCTGCTTACGACGCTGTTCTTCCAACGCTGCGTAGTGTTTTCTTGTGGTATTGACATCCTTATGCCCCAGGACATCCGCCACCAGATAGATATCGCCGGTCTCTTTATAGAGCTCGGTACCGTATGTACTGCGTAGTTTATGGGGGGTGATTTTCTTCAGGGTGGTAACGCGGGAAGCGTATTTTTTTACCAGATTCTCTACGGAACGGACTGCCATACGACGATTCTGTAAGGACAAAAACAATGCATTTTCATGTCCCTCCGCGGGGATGATATGTTCCCGCTGTTCCAGATAGTCGAGCAGAGCGGTTTCTACTTCCTCTCCGAAGTAGACGATTGCCTCATATCCACCTTTTCTCCGGATCTTGATGCCGCCGTTATCGAAATCCACATCATTAATATCCAGTCCTACACATTCCGATACACGAATACCGGTTCCCAAAAGAAGGGTCAGCAGCGCAACATCGCGAAGTTTTGTTTTCTTATGATATTCCAGCTCTTTTTTGGTCAGCTTAGTGCCGTCCTCCACCTGATCCAGCAGAATAGCCACTTCGTTGGGCTCTAACCGGATAATCTCTTTTTCGTGGCGTTTCGGAAGGGGAACCAGTGCCGCGGTATTTTTCTCAATGCGTTCACTCTGAAAATAGTAATTATAGAAACTCCGTAGAGCGGCAAGCTTTCTTGCCTTACCACGTTCATCGTTGGTGATATCTTTTCCGTCCTTCTGATACAGGCTCATATAGTCCAGATATTCTTCGATATCCGTCCGTTGTACCATATCCAGGACGGACAAAGGCAGCTTGGTAATCTCTCTTTTTTTACAATAGCTGTTCATCTCATGGAGAAATTCAAAAAAGAGACGGATGTCATAGGCATAAGCAAGCCTGGTTCTAGTGGAGGTATAGGGTTCGATCCCACGGAAGAAATCTCGGCAGAACGGCGGAAGCGTATCCAGTACCTTACGAAGCTTGAGAATATTGTTCTTATTTTGTTCATCGTGGTAATTTTCTTCTTTAATGACTGCCAAAGTAATCGGTCCATCCTTCCATATTTCCTTTTTGAATCGCGGTAAAGATACGGTTCTTGATGCCGGGATTCTCTCTATTAAGTTGCCCAAGCAGTTCTTTGACATATTCTCGCCTGGTATGTCCGTCGGCGGGACAGGGACTTTTTACGACAGGAATCTGATATTTGTGCACAAAGCCGATGACTTCCGATTCCTGCATATAGATCAGAGGCCTTATCACGGTTAAGTCTGTTTTATCCAGATGAGTTACCGGAGAGAATGTATGCAGACGCCCTTCATAGAAGAGGGACAGCATCATAGTCTCCACTACGTCATCCTCATGGTGTGCATATGCGATCTTGTTACATCCGGCAGCCTTGATGGCATCGTTTAAGGCTCCTTTTCGCATTTTGGCACATAAGGAACAGGGATTGTCTTCCTTACGATCTTCAAATACGATTTTGGCAATGGAGGTATTCACTACGGTATAGGGGATGTCTCTGTCAGCACACAGTGTACGGATTTTATCCAAATTCAGATTGTCAAATCCAAGATCGACCGTTACAGCAATAAGCGTAAAATGCTTCGGATAAAATTTGCTGAGTTCATTTAAAGCCAGCAGGAGAGTAAGACTATCCTTGCCGCCGGAGATTCCTACGGCGATCCGGTCGCCTTCTTCAATCATATGATAGTCATCCACGGCCTGTCTGACACGGCTCAATACTTTTTGTAATGTCATTGTTAACTCCATTCTTTTACTGGTATCTATTTTATACTGCCGGGAATTCTTTTTCAACAAAAACGACAGATTTCTTCTTGTGGTGAGTGCAAAACCATAGTATATTAAAAGAGATAAGATTTTATGAAGAAAGGTGTAGTTGAATGAAATACGACTTAAAAAACAATAAGTATTTTCGTTGGGGTCTGACCGCATTTCTGACTATTGCAGCCAGTATCTGCTTCTATTATCTGTTATTCCATGGGAACAGTATTAAATCAGGATTCCATACGATCACAGGAATTCTTATGCCCGTGTTATATGGTCTGGTGACAGCATATCTGTTGACCCCGGTATTGAATTATATAGAGACAAAGCTGTTATTCCCTTTGTGTCGGAAACTGAAGGTGAAGGAAAATAAGAAGCGCAATTCCATTGTCCGTGGAATCGGTATTCTGATCACAGCATTTTTGTTTATTGCCCTGATTTACAGTCTGGTTGCTATGATGCTTTCTCAGATTGTTCCCAGTATTGTAAACATTGCATCTAATTTTGATACCTATATCAGTAACTTTACAAAATGGATCAGTAAGATCATGGATGATAATCCGGAGTTGGGAAGTCAGATTACTTTACTGATCGATAAATATTCCGTAGAGCTGGAGAACTGGTTAAATAACACGGTGCTGACCAAGACCAGTCAAGTGCTCATGACAGTATCCTTAAGTGTGATAAATATTCTGAAAGGTCTGTGGGATTTCATTATAGGATTTGTTATTTCCATTTATGTTCTGGCAAGCAAGGAAAAGTTTGCCGGACAGGCAAAGAAAATGACATATGCTTTCCTTGAGCAGAAGTCCGCAAACCGTCTGATCAGAAGCTTTCGTTTTACCCACAATACTTTTATCGGATTCATTGGCGGTAAAATCGTAGATTCCATTATTATCGGATGTCTGTGCTTTATCGGAACCACTTTACTGCAGACGCCTTATGCAGCTTTAGTCAGTGTAATCGTAGGTGTAACGAATATTATTCCTTTCTTTGGCCCCTACCTGGGAGCGATTCCCAGTGCTATTCTGATCCTAGTGGTTGACCCGATGCATCCGCTAAACTGTGTTTATTTTGTACTGTTTATTCTGGTATTACAGCAGTTTGACGGCAACTTCTTAGGCCCCAAGATCCTTGGCAATTCCACAGGACTTACGGGATTTTGGGTTATTTTTGCAATCACGGTATTCGGAGGATTGTTCGGAATCCTTGGCATGATCGTCGGTGTGCCCATTTTTGCGGTAATTTATGCGGCGATTAAGGCAGTAGTCAATACGTTTCTTCGGAAAAAGGATCTGCCGGTAGAGACTGTAAAGTACTCTTATCTTAAGAATATTGATGAGGAAGGATTCCATCAGTTGGATTCCAGGCTACAAAGGGATCATGAAATCAAAGATCAAGTTGATTTTGAACAGGATAAAAAAGATCAAGAAGAGAAAAACGTAGGAGAGAAGTAGGCAGATGCGATTTGTAATACAGCGAGTACAGCATGCAGAGGTAAAGGTAGATGGTGAGGTAACCGGCAGTATCAGCAACGGCTTCCTGGTGCTGATCGGCGTGGCTGAGACAGACACCAGGGAAATTGCCGATAAAATGATTAAAAAGCTTCTTGGTCTGCGGATCTTTGAAGATGCCCAGGGCAAGACCAATCTGGATCTGCATGCCGTTAACGGTGAATTGTTGCTGGTATCACAATTTACACTGTACGCAGATTGCAAAAAAGGAAATCGTCCGTCCTTCATCAACGCCGGTAAACCGGATATGGCGAATGAACTGTACGAATATATCATCAGCAGGTGCCGCGAAAGTATTCCCAAGGTAGAAAAAGGAATCTTTGGTGCTGATATGAAAGTATCCCTGTTGAATGACGGTCCATTTACCATATTGCTGGATTCCACGGAAATCTGCTAAAACAGACAAAACAAGCTTTATGAAGCGTTACAGAGTCATCTTTCTGCAGAACTATTCGTTAAACTGTTACTTCTTGCGAATAGTTCGCAGTACTGTTTGCAAAAGTGCGGTTTAACGAATCAGTTCGTTTCCTCTGTTTCGCACAAGATGTATGTTTCAAACTGCAGTAATTACATGGTGTCCGTAGAGCAATTAAGCAGCCATAATATGTACAATCTTCTACATACAAGCAATTTTCCTTTTCACACACAAATTCATTGCACATCATTATGCCCCTTTACATGAAATAAATATTTTATTACACTTTCCAAAAGCATAGATACAGCCGAATAAATACCAGCTATAATAAAGGCACCCAAAATTTTTAAAAGCAATGTTTATATCTCCTTTACATACATGATTAAAATACCGTCAGAAGTGATATGCGAGTTCTCTACATACAAACTGCCAAACCGTTGCAGAATTACAGAAACCTTGTCAGAACCGCCCAACATAGCTATACCTTGCGGTGTATGCTGTCTAACAACGATATGCGTGTAGGGGTTAAGGTTCAACGATAGAAGAATCCATTTCACTGTTTTCATTTTTTATCTCCTTAAATGGTATCATGTCAATTTCATCGTCCAAAACCGGACGGAAACCGTTACCCACTAAGCTGATATGGCTAATCTCAATCTTACCGCCCGTATAGTGGTGTACAGAATTGATACGGCGTAGAAATGCGTGGTAGCTTTCTAAACTGTCAATCTGTAACTGGGTGTACTGTTGACTAATAGGGATATTACTGATAATATAGACTTGCGTATAGCAAGCATACTTATTGTTATATCTGCATGGTAGTTCGAGGGGGTATCCATCAAGATAATTTAACATATCGCCAATACGTTGACTTGAACGGAACTCCTCGAACACAACCACATCTTGACCGTGATAGCTGTCCCACGGGTGTAAGTAATCTGTTACCCTATATACGTTCTCATAACCGTATTTTTCCATAACTCCCCGTGTTTTACCACTTCCAGTATCTCCCCATATATAGGTAACAGTGAGAGAGCGCCATTGATTTTTATAGGTCTCCTGTCGTACTGTCTGCCGTACCTTGTCTATCTTATCAATTTGGAGTAGATAATCCGGCGATTGTTCCAGTATTTCATAATCGGACAATCCATCTTTAATCATAGAGTATAAATCCGCTATATCAGTTCGAGAACCTTGTCGCTCTATGGGCATTTCTCCCCACTCTTCAAACGTACCGTCAACGGATGTTTCCGCTTTTTTAGTCACCGACCATTTACCGGATTTTGTCACATAGTCCTTATTTTCTTGCGATGTACCACGTGCTATATCTCTATGAGCACCAGCGAATTTTTTATGAAGAGTAGAAGCACGTAAGCCACTAGAACACGCTATGTACAAGTGAGTGTGGTATGTACCTTGTTCTCCGATTTCATCAGCCATACACCAGTAAACAACACTTTTCATACCGGAGAGAGTAGTTTTTATTTCCTCATGGGTGAGATTTAGGTTTTTAGGATTGTTAATAGTCAACAACCATTTTCGCGACTGCTTATCTTGATAATCATTCATTTTGCGACTGCGACAGAAGTTCACATTCTTGTGTCGCAACTCCTTTCTATTGATTTTTCAAGGCTTGCAAGTGTTTTGCGACTTGCGACAGAAGTCGGGGGTAATACTGCCCCCGACTTCCTAGTTACCGGAAGCAGAAGCAAGTATTTGAGCAAGTTTCTCAGACGCACTTACATATTCTTTAGTACGCGCAGAATCAAGCATTTTAAAGCTATCATATGCATTACGGAGAGCGTCCGTCTGTATAAAACGATACCTGGAACACGGCACTTTTCGTTTTTTCATAACATCAATTTCCGCAAGCATTTGTTCATAGTCGTCTACATCATATTTCTTTTCTTTCGTGACACGACCAAACCACGCTTTCCGACACTCAATAACATGAGTGCATAATTCACGTATAGTTTTGTCCACACGTCCAAACCGTTGAGCCGTTCCCACGATCTGTTTTCCGTGTCCTTTACGATTTTGAGTAAGTAGCTTTACCAGTTCATAAGGGAAGTTCTTGTAGTCACGGGAATTGAACTCATTTTGTATTTCATCGTATCCAAATATCACAGGACGGTCGTACTCCGTTAGTAAGTCTTTCCACGTAGTGAGCGGAAAGTCCTCTTCCGTAAAACCGTAGTTCGTTGAAATATAAATCTTATTACCGTATTTCTTGCGCATACGAACAAGGTACTCTGTTAAAGCCATTGTTTTACCTTGTCCATACAGACCGCAGTATAGCCATATGCCAAATAAATGCACCTTACGAGGTTTAGTGAAAAAGCGATATGCATCTACCACCAACCACCGAGACACTTTAATCAAAAAAGGCAACTGCCACAGAACGACAGCCACCACCACAAACAGAAGTATCCATATTAAGTTTTTCACAATTACTCCTTTCATCCCTTGTCCGTGATCACAGAAAAGGGCATAATCAAAACGAATATCATATATCAGATAGCCACCACATTACAACGCAGTACAGTCTATCGGCTTGCCAAGGTTGAGCCAAGGTCAAGGGCATAAACATCTTTGCACACTGGGAAAGTGGGAGAGAACACCCACTTTCGCCAGTACACGTGCGCAGATTAAGGGCAAGCTTGCTAGGTGAGTGGCAACAACCGCCATATGAATAAGCCAATACCCACGGATAATTTAACAATAATCCAAGTAGCCACCACAGACGCAAAACACAACAACAGGTCTGCACCGACCACATACGAACCATAAGCCGTAACGGTTGCAAGTGCTTCAATTCCCTGTTTAGGGATCTGCACCAGTTCAAGACCAGATAGCAGACCATCTAACATAGCACAGAATATATTGATTACAGTTTCTAATATCATCCGTCTAACCAACTCCTTTTTGATTCTGCATCCGCAGTCTTTACAATACCGCCTAGTGTCATACCCTCTTGACCAATAAACCGCAAAAACTGATTGATATTATAAAATACCAACATAAGCCACATGAAACCACGTATAACAGGGCGGAACTTCTTGACAACCTTGTCCACCACATCCATGCGAACAATGGTTACAATCTGCCCTCTGATAGTGCACGTTATATCCGTAAAAGGTTGTTCCGTATTGAATATAGGACCCATATTATAGGTATCTATACCCATTGCCAGTAACTTGTCACGAAAGTGTTGTACCTTGCCTTCTATGAAGCCATCAGAGGGCAAGAACAGACCTATGATTGCATCCCCCATTTTGTCCGGTAGATCTATTATACCTTGCATGATAGACCGCAGTTTTTCCAGTACCGTATCACGTAAGTCTACAATGTAACCCTTGATTTTATTTGGTAATGATACCACTGTATCTATCATATTCGAGAAAATATCCTTAATGTGGTCTCTTATGATACCAGGGATATTAGCAAGCGTATATTTGACAGCAACCACCTTTTCAGAGAGAGCAGAGAAGAGAGCACTAAGTCCCAGTTTATCCGCTATCTGCTGAGGAATCGAGGAGCATTCCATCAGCTTAAGTTCCATGGCAATTCTGACAGCGCTTCGACTGAAGG
>OKRU01003788.1_pt1 | contig 11692 bp, 9 predicted proteins | sample 1601131 | NCBI WGS metagenome assembly OKRU01 (sample SAMEA3541558, study PRJEB24748) | human gut metagenome | biome: human gut; feature: human-associated habitat; material: faeces | place: China | collected 2012 | reverse complement strand
CGGTCTTTGCAGCCGCCATGATCTCCTCGTCGGAGACATTCACCACAATGCCGTTGGACTCCCGAATGGCCATCAGGGCCTTGTCGGCGTTCCGGGGCACGCCCACGGAGATGGAGTCGGCGATGGTGTTCTCCTCCATGGGCTCCCAGGGCTTGTCCTCCTGGATGGCGCGGTTGATGGGGTAGCAGCCCAGGGACTGGGCGGAGATCAGGCGGGGCAGCTTGTCGATGAAGCCGATGGCGTACAGGTCTTTAAAGCCCTTCCACACACCGGCGATAGTGCAGCCGTCGCCCACGGAGATGGCCAGGTAGTCGGGCATCTCCCAGTTCAGCTGCTCGGCGATCTCCAGCGCCACGGTCTTTTTGCCCTCGGAGAGGTAGGGGTTGATGGCGGCGTTGCGGTTGTACCAGCCGTACTTGTCAATGGCGGCGGCGGACATCTTGAAGGTGTCCTCATAGTTGCCCTTGACGGAGATGACGTTGGCGCCGAAGATCATCAGCTGCGCCACCTTGCCCTTGGGGGCGCGCTCGGGAACGAAGATATAGGTCTTGATGCCCGCGGCGGCGGCGTTGCCGGCCAGAGAGCTGGCGGCGTTGCCGGTAGAGGAGCAGGCGATGGTCTTGGCGCCGGCCTCCATGGCCTTGGCCACGGCCATGGCACTGGCTCGGTCCTTCAGGGATGCGGTGGGGTTCTGGCCATCGTCCTTGACCCATAGACGCTTGATGCCCAGCAGCTCCGCCAGTTTCGGCTCCTCGTACAGGGGGCTCCAACCCACGCGCAGCGGCGTGTCGGGCGTGGTCTCCTCCACAGGCAGCAGCTCACGGTAGCGCCACATGGAACGGTTCTCGCGCTTGGCCAGCTTCTCCTTGGTCAGCACGGACTTGATGTAGTCGTAGTCATAGACGATATCCAGGATACCGCCGCATTCGCAGTTGGTCAGGTCGGGAACGGCGTCGTAGGTCTTGCCGCAGCGGACACATTTGCCGTATTTTACGTTTTTCATGGTGGTTCTCCTTATATGAAATAAGAAATACAGGGCGGGGCTCTCGCCCCGCCCTGAGGCGTTGTTGCGGTGTTTTCTTACAGAGCCTTCAGCAGGCCGGTGGCCTCGTTGAACTCATTGATGAGCTCGTCCAGCTCCTTGGCCTGTGCGTGGACGGCGTCCCAGGTGTTCTTGGTATCGTACCACTGGGCGTTCAGGTCCTCCACGTTCATCTGCTGCTGCTCCACCCAGGTGTAGTACTTCAGGTTGTGGACACGCTTGCGCTCGGTGTAGGTCAGCTCCAGCATGGAGTCGGTCTTCAGGCCCAGCATGTGCAGGTTGTGGTCCAGAGACGCCTCATGAGCGTTGTACGCGCCGTACATCTGGTTCAGCTCCTCGATACGGGACTGGTACATGACAGCGGAGTCGGTCAGCACGGTGCCCACCACGTCGTTCTCGGTCAGCTCGTAGTACTTGGCCATCTTGATGCAGCACAGGACGTTGGCGATACCGGAGATGCCCAGCCAGGTCATCTTCTGGACTTCCTCGTCGGACATACCCAACTCGTCCTTCATGTACTTCTGGCCCTCGGGGGTGTTGAACAGGCGCAGCAGGCGCTGGCTGTCCTCGTCGTCGATGGCGATGGCCATATCGGTGTTCTTCACGTTGTGGATCCAGGGGATGTGCTTGTCGCCGATACCCTCGATGCGGTGGCCGCCAAAGCCGTTATCCAGAATGGTGGGGCACTGCAGGGCCTCGCCCACGGCCAGCTTCAGGTGGGGATAGCGCTCCTTCAGCAGATCACCGGCGGACATGGTGCCGGCGGAGCCGGAGGTAAAGCAGGCGCCGGCGAAGTTCTGGCCGGGCTTCTTGACGGCCTCGAACAGGTCAGCCAGGGCGTAGCCGGTGACGTTGTAGTGCCACAGGGGATTGCCCATCTCGGCGAACTGGTTGAAGATCATCATGGTGGGATCCTGCTTCAGCTCCCAGGTCTTGTCGAAGATCTCCTTCACGTTGGACTCGCAGCCGGGGGTGGCGATGATCTGGCCGGCGATGGACTTCAGCCAGTCAAAACGCTCCTTGGACATATCCTGGGGCAGGATGGCCACGGACTCGCAGGCCAGCAGCTTGGAGTTGAAGGCGCCGCCGCGGCAGTAGTTGCCGGTGGAGGGCCACACGGCGTGGTGATAGGTGGCATCGAACTGACCGGTCACCAGGCGGGGAGCCAGGCAGCCGAAGGAGGCGCCGACCTTGTGGCAGCCGGTGGGGAACCACTTGCCGGACATGGCAACGATGCGGCAGGGCACGCCGGAGAGCTTGCTGGGAATCTCCACATAGTTTGGGACCGCCTGGAACAGACCGCCGGACTCCTTGGCCTCGTTGTGCCAGGAAATGCGGAACAGGTTGACGGGATCCACATCCCACAGACCGGTGTGGCTCAGCTTGGCCTTGATCTTCTCGGGGATCAGGTCAGGGTTCTGCATCTGGGCGATGGTGGGGATGATGACGTTGTTCTCCTTGGCCTTCTGGATGTTATGCGCCAGACCGACTTTGTTGATGGACAGATCGATTTTACCCATGTTTCTTTTCCTCCTGTTGTTTGTTCGCATCGATATAGGAATATAAGGTGTATTTGGAAATACCGAAGTATTTTGCCACTTTGTCGCCGGACTTGGTGACCAGGAACGCGCCCGCGTCGCTGAGGAAGCGGATGGCCCGGATCTTGTCGTCCTTGTTCATCAGGGCCGCAGGCTTGCCCACCAGCGCCACGGACTGCTGGATCAGCTCGTCCAGCACATCGTTGACGTTGATGATCTTCTCCGGCTCGGACTGCTCCCGGTCGCGGGTGAGCATGAACTCGCCCAGCTCCTGGTGCATCATCATGATGTTGGTGATGTCGTAGTTGATGGAAAATATGGCCGTGACCGCGCCGCGGCTGTTGCGGATATACAGGGACGAGGATTTCAGTATCTTCCCGCCCGGCGTCCGCGTCAGGTAGCACAGATGGTCCTGGGGCTGCTCGTTCTGATGCTCCAGCTGCTCCATAACGACCCTGGATGCACCGTCGCCGATCTTCCGGCCGGACACGTGCCCGTTTTCGATGTGTACGATGGTGTGCTCCGGGTGGCTGCTGGCCACATCGTGGATGACCACCTCGCACTTGTCGCCGAACTGCGCCGCGATGCCCGCGGCGATCTGCTTCAGCGATTCTAATCGTTTCGCCTCCATAACACCCTCCTTTTCCGCTTTTCTCCTCTTACATAATACCACACCTCCCACAAAAAGCAACGGTTTTTTCTGAAAAACTTTTTGATTTCCTAAATTTTTGTTTGACATCCAGCTACCATGTGCTATGATAGGAGATGGTAAAAACCGTTTACCCGTTTTTAACACAGAATTTGATAAAATTTTTGCGGAGGTACATTATGGATTTTGCTGCCATCAGAAACGCCGCCGAGGCGTACAAACCCGCTATGGTCAAGTTCCTGCGGGACATGATCGCCATCCCTTCCGAGTCTTGTGAGGAAGAGGGCGTCGTCAAGCGCATCGCCGAGGAGCTGAAGGCCCTGGGCTATGACAAGGTGGAGTTCGACAAGCTGGGCAACGTCATCGGCTGGATGGGCGAGGGCGACAAGATCATCGCCATCGACAGCCACATCGATACTGTTGGCATCGGCAATATCGAAAACTGGGAAGCCGACCCCTACAAGGGCTATGAGACCGATGACATCATCTACGGCCGCGGCGGTTCCGACCAGGAGGGCGGCATGGCCGCCGCCGCCTACGGCGTGAAGATCATGAAGGATCTGGACCTGCTGCCCAAGGGCTACAAGATGATGGTCGTGGGCTCCGTGCAGGAGGAGGACTGCGACGGTATGTGCTGGCAGTCCATCGTCAATGAGTACTTCAACGGTCCTGAGGACGCCCGCAGCAAGATCGAATTCGTTATCTCCACCGAGCCCACCGACGGCGGCATCTACCGCGGCCACCGCGGCCGCATGGAGATCCGTGTGGACGTGAAGGGCGTTTCCTGCCACGGCTCTGCACCCGAGCGTGGTGACAACGCCATTTACAAGATGGCCGACATTCTTCAGGAAGTCCGCGCGCTCAACGAGAACGGTGACGGCCCCTCCAACGAGATCAAGGGCCTCGTGAAGATGCTGAATCCCGCATTCAACCCCGAGCATTACGAGGACGCTCAGTTCCTGGGCCGTGGCACCTGCACCACCTCTCAGATCTTCTACACCTCTCCCTCCCGTTGCGCTGTGGCTGACTCCTGCTCCATCTCCATCGACCGCCGCATGACTGCCGGTGAGACCTGGGACTCCTGTCTGGAGGAGATCCGCCAGTTGCCCAGCGTAAAGAAGTACGGTGACGATGTGAAGGTCTCCATGTATATGTATGACCGGCCCTCCTGGACCGGCGAGGTCTACGAGACCGAGTGCTACTTCCCCACCTGGATCAACAAGGAAAACGCCGCCCACGTGCAGGCTCTGGTGGATGCCCACCATGCGCTGTACGGTGAGGAGCGCATTGGCCCCGACGGCGCGATGCACCTGCGTCACCGTCCCCTGATTGACAAGTGGACCTTCTCCACCAATGGCGTAGCTATCCAAGGCCGTTACGGCATCCCCTGCGTTGGCTTCGGCCCCGGTGCGGAGTCTCAGGCCCATGCCCCCAATGAGATCACCTGGAAGCAGGATCTTGTAACCTGCGCCGCCCTGTACGCCGCCGTGCCCGGTCTGTACAAGGAGGAGAACAAGACTGCCGATGTTTCCCAGTTCCGGGCCGGCAAAACCAACAACGACATTCAGTAATTCGCACAGAAACTGTTTCAGACTGTTTCTTCCAATCACAAAACATAGATTTATAAAGGAGTCAATTATCATGGACGCTACTCTGCAGAAATATATCGATAAACTGAACGCCCTGAACTTCAAGGAGATGTACGAGGGTGACTTCTTCTTGACCTGGGACAAGTCCGATGACGAGCTGGAAGCCGTCTTTACCGTGGCGGATGCCCTGCGCTATATGCGCGAGAACAACATCTCCACCAAGATCTTCGAGTCCGGTCTGGGCATTTCCCTGTTCCGGGACAACTCTACCCGCACCCGTTTCTCCTTTGCCTCCGCCTGCAACCTGCTGGGTCTGGAGGTCCAGGATCTGGACGAGGGCAAGAGCCAGATCGCTCACGGCGAGACCGTCCGCGAGACTGCCAACATGATCTCCTTCATGGCCGACGTCATCGGCATCCGTGACGATATGTACATCGGCAAGGGCCACACCTATCAGAAGGAAGTGGCTGAGGCCGTGACTCAGGGCCACAAGGACGGTGTTCTGGAGCAGAAGCCCACCCTGATCAACCTGCAGTGCGATATCGACCACCCCACCCAGTGCATGGCCGACATGCTGCACATCATTCACCACTTTGGCGGCGTGGAGAACCTGAAGGGCAAGAAGATCGCTATGACCTGGGCTTACAGCCCCTCCTACGGCAAGCCCCTCTCCGTGCCTCAGGGCGTCATCGGCCTGATGAGCCGTTTCGGCATGGACGTGGTGCTGGCTCACCCCGAGGGATACGAGGTCATGCCCGAGGTGGAGGAGGTCGCCAAGGCCAACGCCGCCAAGACCGGCGGTTCCTTCACCAAGACCAACTCCATGGCCGAGGCCTTCAAGGACGCTGATATCGTCTATCCCAAGAGCTGGGCTCCCTTCGCCGCTATGGAGAAGCGCACTAATCTGTACGCTGAGGGCGACGCCGACGGCATCAAGGCTCTGGAGAAGGAACTGCTGGCCCAGAACGCCGATCACAAGGATTGGTGCTGCACCGAAGAGCTGATGAAGACCACCAAGGACGGTAAGGCCCTGTATCTCCACTGCCTCCCTGCCGACATCAACGATGTTTCCTGCAAGGACGGCGAGGTAGAGGCCTCCGTGTTTGACCGCTACCGCACCCCCCTGTATAAGGAAGCTTCCTACAAGCCCTATATCATCGCCGCCATGATCTTCCTGGCTAAGGTGAAGGATCCTCAGGCCACGCTGAAGGCTCTGGAGGAGCGCGGGATCGCCCGTTGGTTCCAGAAGTAAATCTTCTCAGAACACGCTGAATTTTACAGGCTTTCCGCCTGACATCCCTTTTCCATTCCGGAGGCCCGTCTGCATAGGTCAACCTGTCTGTATCTGTGCGGACGGGCTCCATCATTTTCACCGGCGGCCATGACAGCCGTCTCAGCGGCACCCCCGCAACACGGGGCATCTATTGCCGTTTTTGCTTCAAAATGTATAGAATCTAAACAAATCGAGGTGTTTTTCATGGGTAAGCGTATTGTGATCGCGCTGGGCGGCAATGCTCTGGGCAGCAATCTCCCTGAGCAGATGATCGCCGTAAAGCAGACTGCCAAGGCCATCGTCGACCTGATCGAAGAAGGACACGAGGTCATCATCGCCCACGGAAACGGCCCTCAGGTGGGCATGATCCAGAAGGCCATGGCCGAGTTGACCCGCTCCGAGCCGGAGAAGTACATTCCCTGTCCTCTGTCCGTATGCGTGGCCATGAGCCAGGGCTACATTGGTTATGACCTGCAAAACGCGCTACGGGAAGAACTGCTGGACCGCGGCATCCAAAAGGGTGTAGCCACCGTGCTTACTCAGGTTGAGGTGGACCCGAATGATGAGGCGTTCCACAACCCCACCAAACCCATCGGTGCTTTCATGACCAAGGAAGAAGCTGACAAGATGGTAGCCGAACGCGGCTACAACGTCATCGAAGATGCCGGCCGGGGCTACCGCCGGGTGGTCGCCTCTCCCAGACCTCAGTCGATCATTGAGATCCAGTCCATCCGGGATATGGTGGAGGCCGGTCTGGTGGTTGTGGCCTGCGGCGGCGGCGGAATTCCCGTCTACAAGACTGAGGGGCACCATCTGAAGGGCGCCGCCGCTGTTATCGACAAAGACTTCGCATCCTGCGTACTGGCTCAGCAGGTGGAAGCCGACACCCTTATCATCCTCACTGCCGTAGAAAAGGTTGCCATCAACTTCGGCAAGCCCGATGAAAAGTGGCTGGATTCCCTGACCCCCGACGAGGCCAGCAAGTACATCGGTGAGGGGCACTTTGCCCCCGGTTCCATGCTGCCCAAGGTGGAGGCCGCCGTGGAGTTTGCCGAAAGTGCCCCCGGCCGCTCCGCCCTCATCACGCTGCTGGAAAAGGCCAAGGACGGCGTAGCCGGCAAAACCGGCACCGCCATCCACCAGTAAACGCACACAAAACCGAGGCTGTTGCAGCAACAGCCTCGGTTTTTATCAAAAACTGCGGGCACTTCTGTTCCATTTCGTTCCGAAATTCCTTTTGCCAAAATTTTGTGTTAATGTATTTCCCTGTTTATTCGGCTATAATACAAATCGGAGATATTGAGAGAAGCGTATGATGGGAGCGTCATGCGCTTTTATTATTACGTGTAAGGAGAGAATCATATGAAACGCCCACTTTTGCTTGCGCACCGCGGTTTTTCCGGCAATTACCCGGAGAACAGCCCTCTGGCCTTCCGGATGGCAGTGGAAAAGACCGCTGCCGACGGTTTTGAAAGTGACGTCCACATCACCAAAGACGGCAAGCTGGTGATTTTTCATGATGCCTCTGTAGAGCGCACCTCCAACGGCACCGGCTTCATCAAGAACATGACCTATGATGAGCTGCTCTCACTGGATATCGGTGCTTGGAAGTCTCCGGAATTTGCAGGTCAGCATATCTGGACCTTCGGCCAGCTGCTGGACTTCTGTAAGGAGACCAAGATGCTGCTGAACATGGAACTGAAAAACTACGAGGTGTTTTACGAGAACCTGGAGCAATGGGTAATCGACGAGATCTGCAAACGCCAGATGCAGGAGCAAGTGTTCGTTTCCTCCTTCAACCATATCTCCATGCAGCATTTCAAGGAGCTGTGCCCGGACATTGAAACCGGCCTTCTGTATGATAAGCCCTATCTGGACATGGAACATTATGTCCAGCGCTCCAATGCCGACAATATGCATCCCCGGTATATGCTTCTGCAATATCAGCCGGAGCTGATGGAACTGTTCCACGGCCGGGGCATGAAGGTCAACACCTGGACGGTAAATGACGAGGAGAACATGAAAGATATGATCGCCCGGGGCGTAGACTGCATCATCTCTAACCACCCCGATGTGCTGTGCCGCGTAGCGGATGATGTCTGCGACTGAAAAACACTCCCGCATTGCATTTTGCAATGCGGGAGCTCTTCTTGATCCCAGATTTATCTTTATAACGAAAAACACCTGAAATCCGAACGATTTCAGGTGTTGTTCTGGAGCTGCTGACCAGATTTGAACTGGTGACCTCATCCTTACCAAGAGATTTTTGGCGTTCTTTATAATAATTTCCGTTTGTTTTTAGTCGTTTCTATTCCGAACAACATCGTTTCCAGAACTTTTGCGAAGTGCAGTCTCCGTTGTTTCCACGCTTGTCTGTGGTGAAACTGTGGTCAACCAGCGATTTGTGTAGACAGTGCCTGCGCAAATCGCATCGACTCAGCGTCACAGATAACACCGCAGTTTCTTCGAAAGTCGATATAGTCATCAGGAGGTTGGTATCACAATTTGATACCAACCTCTTTGCCAAAACAGGCGTAATAGCCCATTCATATTTTGGGCCGCTGTAATCAATAAGAGTTAGTTCTCCATCACAGAATTCTCCGCCGACTGCTCCAACATGAGGAAACGATCAAAGTCGCTCTCGTAGAGTCGATCCTGAATAATTCGATATTTCTCAAACTCTGTTTCGGCATGAAGCTTTGCCTGCTCCGCGCTGATTTTACCGGGTCCCGTCAGCAGTTCGTTTCCGTTAAACTCCAAGAACCCGTCCAGACGCTTCGCCCAATCCTCCATACTCATAGGAATTTTGCGTTCAGCCTGAAGCTCGGCATAGTCCAAATAGAGAGACACGATCCGTTCCAGATATGACATTTCCTTTTCGCTCAAATAGTTCTTGGCTACGGTCACATCAGCCTTTACGATTTTTCCGTCTGGTGCATTTTCCCAGGTTGCCAGCCCCATGTGTTCCTTCGCCGCATCAGCCCGCTCCACGATCAACTCTGCCGCTGTGTGGCGATGAACGGCATAATGCAGCTTGTTCTGCACGGTCTGGAAAAACAGACGAGTGGTCCTTGCATCCTTGTCGTAGTCGAAATCTGTAGCGTAGAAGTCCGTGACCTTTTGATCGAATTTCCGCTCAGCCAGCCGGATTTCACGGATGTACTGGAGCTGACGCTCAAAGTATTCATCTGTGAACATATGTCCTTTTTTCAGGCGTTCCTTATCCATGGTCCAGCCTTGGATGGTATGGTCTTTCACGATCTGCCTCGCCCATTTGCGAAACTACACCGCACGGGGATTATTGACCTTAAATCCAACAGCGATGATCATTTGAAGCGTGTAATGCTTCAGTTCTCTCGTTGGTGTCGATGCGCAGATACCGGCAGCCATGCTCCCGGGCGTACTGCTCGTAAAATGCGGCAAAGGCGCGGCCAAGGCCCCGTTTTCCGGCCTGCGGATCGACGGCCAGCGTGTGCAGGACCATGATCTGGTCATCCGGCGCGTCGTACTGCCACGGAGCGCCCGCGTAAACGTCCGCCTGAAGCCGGTTGAAGATGCCGGTGCCCACCACGGCGCCGTCCGCCTCCTCCACGAACAGGTCGCCCCGCTCCAGCGCCGCCTCAGCGGTGGAGCGCACGGGGTACACGCCCCGCACCCAGCCCACCTGCGCGGGGCCGGCCTCCTCTGCGTCGTGGACGTGCTCATAGACCCGGACCACGGCATCCAGATCTGCGGCATCGGCCTTCCGAATGGTGATCTCCATGAAAAACACTCCTTTGCGTCTTTGCGTCGGCCCGGCGGCGCTCCGCCGGTCACTGGCAGCGCTTCTGATACTCCGATGGGGACATCCCCACGCTTTTTTTGAACGCGCTGCTGAAATAGGTGATGTCCCGGTAGCCCACGGACTCCGCCACCTCGTAGACCTTTACGCGGCAGTCCCGCAGAAGCTCCGTGGCCTTGTGCATCCGGTAGTTGGTGAGATAGGCCGAGAGCGTGTAGGACGTCTCCTTCTTGAAAACATGGCTCAGATGCCCGTCGCTGACGCCCAGACTGCGGGCCACGGACGAGACGCTGATATCCGGGTCGTTGTAATGCTCGGAAAGATAGGTCAGCGCCTCCCGGACGTATTTGCTCTTTTCCGGCCCCTGCCCCTCCGGCAGGACCGGGGCGGCGGGAGCCGCCGGGGCTGCGGCCTGGGCGCGGCTGCGGATGCGGGCGATGGTCTCCTCCAGCTCCCCGTCGTGAAAGGGCTTGAGCAGGTAGTCCGCAGCGCCCAGCTTCAGCGCCGACTGGGCGTAGGAAAAGTCGCTGTACGCGGTGAGAAAGACCACGTGGGCCCGGTTCCCCTCCTCCCGCAGGCGGCGGAGCATCTCGATGCCGTCCAGCTTGGGCATGCGGATGTCGGTGACGATCAGGTCCGGGCGGTAGCGGCGGATGACCTCCAGCCCCTCCTCGCCGTTGGCGGCCTCGCCCACCACGGCGCAGCCCGCCCCGGCCCAGTCCACCGTCAGCACGATACCCTTGCGGACCAGCTCCTCGTCCTCCACGACGACGACCTTCAGCATGGCGGTTCCTCTCCTTTCCTGAAAACCGGAAGTGTGATGCGGATGCACGCGCCCTCGCCCTGCACGGGGACGAAGCGGACGCCCCGGTCCGGTCCGTACCGGATGCGTAGGATGGCGTCCACATTGTGCAGGCCGAAGTGCCCGCCGGGCCGGGGCGCGCCGTCCCGATACTGGGCCAGGACCTCCTCCGGCACGCCGCAGCCATTGTCCCGGACGGTGAGGATCAGGTCCTCCTCCGTGCGGTAGGCGCTGATGCGGATCTCGCCGCCGGAGCGGTCCCGGAAGCCGTGCAGAATGGCGTTTTCCACCAGCGGCTGGAGCATCAGCTTCGGCACCGGCACGTCCCGCAGCGGCTCGTCCACCTCCACCGTCAGGGCGAACGCGCCGGAAAAGCGGATGTTCTGGATCTCCACGTACCGCTCCACAAGGCGCAGCTCCTGCCGCAGAGGGACCAGCTCATCGGCGGAGATGCTGCTGCGCAGGATGTCGGCAAGGTCGGCGGAGATGGTGGCGATCTCCGGGGCCTGATGGATCTTGCCCATCCACTTGATGGTGTCCAGCGTGTTGTACAGGAAGTGGGGGTTGAGCTGGGCCTGCATCATGCGGATCTGAGCCTCGTTCAGCTCCCGCTGCTGGCGCAGGGAGTCCTTCAGATTCTGCCGCAGGCGCTGGGCCATCCGGTTGAACCGACCGGAGAGCTGGCCCATCTCGTCGATGCGGCGGTTGTCCAGCTGGACGTTCAGGTTGCCCTCCTCCACCTCGCGCATGGCGCTGTTGAGGGCGCGGATCGGCTCAAAGAGCTGGCGGCTGAAGCGCATGGACGCCAGCACGCACAGCCCCAGGCACAGCAGCATGGAAAGCCCCGCCACCAGATACATCAGTTCGGCGGTGCCCTCGGTCATGGGCTTGGGCTGCTGGAGCACCAGACAGAAGCCGGAGCGCGGCTCCTGCCGGACGAAGTAATCATAAGCGCCGTGGCTGTCGGAGAGGGCCTGTCCGGCCAGAAGCTGGCTGCGCAGGCGGGCGGCCAGCGTCT
>OKRU01003785.1_pt1 | contig 11706 bp, 10 predicted proteins | sample 1601131 | NCBI WGS metagenome assembly OKRU01 (sample SAMEA3541558, study PRJEB24748) | human gut metagenome | biome: human gut; feature: human-associated habitat; material: faeces | place: China | collected 2012 | reverse complement strand
GGTGATACGGGGCTGGCTTCTGTAACCGGTTCTCAGGAAAGGATGCCTTGGGCATTGATTATTGTACATGTGGTAATTGTATCGTTACTTTCCAATGTAGGTAAGTTATTTCCGGTATTCTTCTACCGCGACCGTAAATTGAGCGAACGTCTGGCACTTTCCATTGGTATGTTTACCCGTGGTGAGGTAGGGGCAGGAGTTATTTTCATTGCGTTGGGTTACAACTTGGGTGGTCCGGCATTAGTAATTTCTGTGCTTACTATTGTGTTAAATTTAATATTAACAGGTGTATTTGTACTTTGGGTTAAAAAGTTAGCGTTAATGAGCTATCAGGAATAGCTCGTTAACGGTGTCGGGATATCCCTTTGGAAATCTAATACTTAAATCGAATATATGATTATTCTACGTACTGTGAAAAACTTTTCGGCACTGAATGTGGCGGCGAGTATTTTATTATTCCTGACTGCTATTCTGGCAGCTATTGTTGCCAATTCTTCATTGGCTCCTGTGTATCAGAGTTTCCTGTCGCAGGAGTTGCATTTGCGTATAGGTGATTTTAACTTGCTTTCGCATGGCGGTCATAATCTGACCATGATTGAGTTTATCAATGACTGTCTGATGACGATTTTCTTTTTAGCTGTGGGGTTAGAGATAAAACGCGAGTTACTGGTAGGAGAGTTATCCTCTTTCAGGAAAGCTATTCTGCCGTTCATTGCAGCATGTGGAGGAATGATATTTCCGGTTCTGGTTTATTATTTTCTGGTAACTCCCGGTACTCCTGAAACACAAGGCATGGCTATTCCTATGGCTACGGACATCGCTTTTTCTTTGGGAGTGCTCAGCTTGCTGGGTAAGCGTGTGCCGTTGAGCCTGAAGGTATTTTTGACGGCGTTCGCTGTGGTGGACGATATTGGCGGGATATTGGTTATCGCACTGTTTTATAGCGTTGACGTGGCATACGGGTACTTGATAGTGGCGGCTGTTCTGTATGTATTCCTCTACTATATGGGCAAGTTTGGGGTGACGCAGAAGATATTCTTTCTGTTCTTCGGTATAATAATCTGGTATTTGTTCCTGCAATCGGGCATACATAGTACAATCTCGGGCGTGATACTGGCGTTTGTGATACCGGCGCGTCCCCGTTTGGACGCGGGTAAATATATCAAGCGCATCCGTGACGTCATAGGGGAGTTTCCGGTTTCCAAATCAGATAATATCGTGCTGACCAATGCGCAGATTGCTACGCTGAAGCAGGTGGAGCAGGCGTCCGATTATGTTATCAGTCCGTTGCAGTCGTTGGAAGACAATCTGCATGGAGCTGTAAACTTCGTGATTCTGCCGTTGTTTGCCTTTGCCAATGCGGGTGTGGTGTTCAGCGGTAGCGGCAGTATCGTGGGAGATGTGAGCGTGGCTGTGGCCGCAGGGCTGCTGTCAGGCAAATTCCTGGGGATATATCTGTTTACGTGGCTGGCGATAAAGAGCGGTTTGGCCTTGATGCCTGCGGGTATGAACTGGAAGAATATAGCCGGTGTTTCCTTGTTGGGCGGTATCGGCTTTACCGTATCTTTGTTCATCGCCAATCTTTCCTTTGCGGGCGAATATCCGGAATTGCTGAATCAGGCGAAGTTCGGTGTGCTTGTAGGGACGGTGCTTGCCGGGGTATTGGGATATGCGGTGCTGAATACGGTGCTGCCGAAAACCACGAAAACAAAGTAGCTTATTTCAGGAAGATATGCTTCGGAAAGAGCGGGTTCCCGCTCCCGGACTTTACTCCTTGATATGAATTAGCATATTTGCCAGAATTGCCGTAACTCCCCCCGTCGTGATGCCGGATGAGAAGATATTCCGTAGCGTTTCCGGCAGTTGGCACAGTATCTCGGGAACCAGTTCCACGCTCAAGCCGAGGGAAAAACTGACGGCCATGACAAGAGTAGCCTTTCGGTTGATTTCTTGCGCCGCGATGATGCGGATACCGGCTGCGGCTACCGTACCGAACATCAGCAGCGTAGCGCCGCCCAATACCGGTTCGGGCATCAGCGAAAATACCAGTCCCACGGCGGGAAACAGGCCGAGCAGTACAAGAAAGGCCGCAATGTAATATCCCACATACCGGCTGGCAACCCCCGTCAGTTGTATCATCCCGTTGTTTTGCGCAAAAACGGAGTTCGGGAAAGAATTGAGCGCACCCGCCAGCATGGAGTTGAAGCCGTCGGCGAGGATGCCTCCCGAAGCGCGTTTCACGAATGTTTCTCCTTCTACCGGTTCGCCGGAGATAAGGGAGTTGGCCGTAATGTCGCCATACGCCTCAATGGCGGTAATCATAAAAATCAGTCCCAACGCGATAATGGTGGATAAGTCGAAGGCCAGCCCGTAACGGAAAGGCATCGGCAGATTGAAACCGCCGTAGCTTTGTATCGAGGAGAAATCGACAATCCCCATGCACCACGCCACGATGTAGCCTATCACTAATCCGATGACAATGGAGCTCATGCGCAGGTACCGGTTGGAACTCCGGTTGAAGGCGATGATAAGCAACAGAACCAATGCGGCAAGCCCCACATGGCGGAAACTGCCGAAGCTGCCGTCGGCCTGTGCGATGGCTCCGCCGCCGCAGGCGGTAATTCCCACTTTTATCAGACTCATGCCGATAAGGGTAACTACAATGCCGGATATCAGCGGCGTAATAATCTTCTTGGTGTACTTCAGCACCCGGCTTATCAGCATCTCCACGCTCGAAGCCGCCATACAGGAACCGAAAATCAGCGGAAGCCCACCCGCCATGCCGGCGGAAATGATGGGGCCGATGAACGAGAAGCTGGTTCCTTGAATGCACAGCAGCCCGGTGCCTAACCCGCCGAACCTGCGGCATTGGATAAACGTGGATATGCCGGATGCAAACAGCGCCATGGAAACCAGATAACCGGTTGTTTCCGTATCGAGCTTCAGCGCTCCCGCAATGATGAGCGGCGGGGTGATGATGGCTACGAATATGGCCAGCAGATGTTGCAACGCGGCAAAGAAGGCTTCCTTGAAGGGCGGCTTGTCGTTCAAGCCGTAAATCAGTCCGTTTTCCTGTTGTTTTTCCATTGCTCCGGGTTATCTGATTTTGATTTCGCAGTTATCGAGGCTTTCGATGATGGCCAGAGATTCTACATGGATACCTTGGCTGCGCAGCTCGTCGCCTCCGTGCTGAAAGGCTTTCTCTATGATGAATCCCATACCTACCAGCTCCGCGCCGGCTTGCTTCACCAAGTCCATAATGCCTTTGGCGGCGTTTCCGTTGGCAAGGAAGTCATCGATGAAAAGCACCTGGTCGCCGGGAGTGAGGAAATCTTTGCTGACGCATACGTCGTACGAACGTTGTTTGGTGAATGAGTATACGGAAGTAATCAGCATATTGTCCATAGTGCTCGGCTTCTTTTTCTTGGCGAACACTACGGGAAGTTCCAGCAGATAGCCTACCATAATGGCGGGGGCGATGCCGCTGGCCTCGACGGTGATAATCTTGTTGATATTAGTAGAAGCGAAGCGTCTGACGAACTCCACGCCGATGGATTTCATCAGAATCGGGTCCATTTGATGATTGATGAAGTTATCTACTTTCAATATACCTCCCGGATAGCATTTTCCGTCTTTCAGAATACGGTCTTTTAAAATTCTCATAATATAACAGGTCTTGTCTTTAGATTTATTCTTTGTCTTCTTGTTCTGTTTCTTCTTGCGCCTCTTCTCTGGGCAGCAGTCTTGCCGAGATGCGTTTCTTCGGAGTAAGGCTCATGTCTTTCAGCATTTCCGCTTGGCGGACTACGCTGCCGTTGCCTTCGGACAGTTGGTTGAGCGCTTTGTCATAGTCTTTTTGCAGGCTTGTCATGCGGTCGCCAAGGGTGAGGAAAGTGTCGGTGAAACCTACAATCTTTTCGTATAAGGCCGTGCCGCGCTTGATGATGGCCTGCACGTTTTTCACTTGGTTTTCCCGCTTCCACAGGTCGAGCGAGAGACGCAGGGCGCTGATGAGGTTCGTGGGGCTCATCAGTACGACTTTCTTGTTGTAGGCGTACTCCCAAAGGTTGGCGTCACTTTGTATGGCAAGCAGGTAAGCACCCTCTGTAGGGATGAACATCATGACGAAATCCGGCGACTTGATGTCGTAGTGCGAATAGTCTTTCCGGCTGAGCTCGTCGATGTGGTTGCGGACGGACTGCAGATGCGCTTTGAGCCAGCGCGCCTGTTCTTCGCGGTCTTCGGCGGATGTATAGGCGGCGTAGGCGGTGAGGGAGACTTTGGAGTCTATTATCATCTCGCGCTCATCGGGGTACTTGATGAGGATGTCGGGTTGCATCTTTTGGCCGCTTTCTTCGCTGACAATCACTTCGCCGCGTTCGTCTTTCAGGAACTCCTGACGGAAATAGTGCTCGCCTTCAATCAGGCCGGACGCCTGCAACAGACGTTCCAGAATCATTTCACCCCAGTTGCCTTGCATCTTGGAATCGCCTTTCAAGGCGCGTGTCAGGTTGTTGGCGTCTTCACTGAGGCGGTTGTTCAGTTCCACCAGTTCTTTGATGCGTTCTCCCAGAGAGAAACGTTCTTTGGCTTCGGTACTGTATACTTGCTCCACCTTTTCCTTGAAGTCTTTTATCTTCTCGTCCAGCGGGCGCAGAAGATTGCCCAGATGCTCGGCGTTCAGCTTGGTGAAATCTTCCGTCTTGCTTTGGAAGATGCGGTTTGAAAGGTTCTCAAACTCGGTGTTCATACGCTTGTGCAAGGCTTCGGCTTCTTCTTTCTGTTCGGCGAGGCGTTGTTCCCATTGCCGTTGCTGCTGGGTGATGCGCTCGCCAAAGGAACGTTCCTGCTCGGCGAGGCGTTCGTTGAAGCCGCGTGCCTGTTCGGAAATGCGTTCGGCAAACAGCCGTTCTTGTGTGCTAAGGCGTTCCGCTGCTTGGCGGCCGGCTTCCTGCAAGCGTTCTTCGGCAACGGAGCGCTCGCGGGCGATACGCTCTTCGGCAGTGCGGTTCAGTAACGCTTCACGCGCTTCGGCGGCCTCTACTTGTGTTTTTAGGGCGGCGGCTTTTCTGCCGGCCATCAGATAGCCGATGACGGCTCCTGCGATAATTCCAACGAGTAATAGTATGATATTCATAATTGCGTATGGGGAAATAAAGTTTCAATGGGCTGAACATTCGGTATCAAAGGGTGGTATCCGCCGTACCAACGGTTGGTACCGATAATACCAGCGGTTGGTACAAGCAATACCAAAGCGTGGTACGAGGAATACCAACGGTTGGTACGGAGAGTACCACACCGGGGAATGTCTTGCAGCCTGCGGGCTTATGCCTATTGCGTCAGTATCTCGTTTCCGTTTTCGGTAATGAGAATCATGCTTTCCCATTGGGCGGAAGGCAGACCGTCGTCGGTGCATACTGTCCAGCCGTCGGCTTCGTCGATGAAGACCTCGTATGTGCCCATGTTAATCATCGGCTCGATGGTGAACGTCATGCCCGGTACTATCAGCATGCCCGTACCGCGCTTGCCGAAGTGCTCTACGTCCGGTTCTTCGTGGAACTTGATGCCTACGCCATGTCCGCAAAGGTCGCGCACTACGCTGTAACCGTTCTTCTCGGCATGCTCCTGGATGGCGGCTCCCACATCGCCCAATCGAGCCCAGGGCTGTGCGGCCTGTATGCCGATGTCACGGCACTCTTTGGTCACCTGCACCAGACGTTGCATCTCGGGACGGACGTCGCCAATCATGTACATGCGCGATGCGTCGGAGAAATATCCTTTATATATGGTGGATACATCCACGTTTACAATATCTCCGCTGCGCAGGAACTCTTTGGTGCTGGGGATGCCATGACACACCACATCGTTGATGCTGACGCATACGCTCTTGGGAAAGCCCTCGTACAGGAAAGGGGCGGGGATGGCATCGTGGTCGGTCGTGAAACAGTATACCAGATGGTCTATCTCTGCCGTAGACATTCCCTCACGGATATTCTCAGAGATGTAATCGAGCAATGCGGTGTTTATCTTTGCGCTTTCGCGTATGCCGGCCAGTTGCTCTTCCGTGCGCAGCAAGTGGCGTGACGGCAGTTTATATCCTTCTCTTTTATAATGTTGAATCTTGGCTTCTACTTCGTCGGAATAGTTTTTAGGAGCAAACCGGACTCCTTTTACGGACTTCTTCATTATTGCATATTTTATAAACGATGCGCAAAAATACGAATAATTTAAGTGTGAGTATTTATAATGTTTGAATAATTAAAAACTAATCCGTACTTAATTCTATGAGAATAATAAAAAAGGGATGCTTCGGAAAGCATCCCTTTTGCGTATACATCGGTTTGTATTGATTAGAATTCGTAGTGGAAACCGAATGAGAGGTCTTCGCTTTTGAGGTTGAAACCGTAACCGCTGCCGGCGTTCATATAGTCGTCCCTGTAACCCAGGAAACCGCATTTGGCAAGTACGCTGAACTTGTCGTTCAGCTTGATGGCGATGCCCGGTTTGAAACCGATTTCAAAACCGTTTACGGCATCGGCGCCTTTCACCTTTTGAGTGGAGAAGCCCAGACCGCCATCGATGAACAGGCGGACAACCTTGTTTTCATAATAAGAGTAACGTGCGTATGGAGCAAGGCCGAAAGCATTGTATTTTCCTTCGTCCAGTTTGCTGTGCGAGAATGTCAATATACCGCCGACAGCCCATTTTTCATTCAGGTTGTATCCTACTTCCGGATTCAGCGTGAAAGTCGTTGCGTCGACATCGTCGTTGTGCCATAAAGATACTGTTCCGCCAACATACACTTGTGCTTTTGCTGATAAAGCAGCCATTGCGACAAATAATAAGATTACAAACTTTTTCATTTTCTTCTTACCTTTTAGTTATACAAATTGTTATTGAACCGTGAATAAGAGTATATCCGAACTCCGACCGGCAGAATGGTTGAAGTTCTTGTTGACATGTTCTTTATTCGGGGTGCAAAAGTATAGGTTACATTCGTATGAGACAAATTTTTAGTTACTTTTTTATAAAATAAAGAATCGGGAACGGTACAATGCATTACTTTTGCAGCGGTAAAAAGTTTGTTTTACAGGTTGTATTTTTTCAAATGAAGAAGAGTCTTATTGCGTTAGCGTTCGGCACCTTAGGATTGGGTATCGCCGAATTTACGATGATGGGCATTTTGCCCTATGTTGCCGCTGATTTGAATATCAGTATTCCCGTTGCGGGACATTTTATTTCCGCCTATGCGCTGGGTGTATGCGCCGGCGCTCCCATGTTGATTTTGGCGCGTAAACGTCCGTTGAAGCATATCCTGCTGGCATTGATGGCTTTGATGCTGGTAGGAAATCTGGGGGCTGCGGTGGCTCCCGATTATTGGTCGTTGCTGGCGGCGCGTTTCATTTCGGGCTTGCCGCATGGGGCATACTTCGGAGTTGCTTCCATTGTGGCGGGTAAGCTGGCTGACGAGGGTAGAAGTTCCGAAGCCGTATCCATTATGATAGCGGGTATGACGGTCGCCAATCTGTTTGGCGTTCCGCTGGGCACTTCCTTGAGCCACATGCTCTCGTGGCGCGTTACATTCTTGCTGGTGGGTTGCTGGGGCTTGATAGTTCTTTATTATATATGGCGCTGGGTGCCTGTGGTAGAGGGACTGAAAGATACCGGATTCAAGGGACAATTCCGTTTCCTGAAGACACCCGCTCCCTGGTTGATATTGGGGGCGACGGCTTTGGGCAATGGCGGTGTGTTTTGCTGGTATAGCTATATCACGCCGTTGCTGACGAACGTTTCGGGTTTCAGCCCCGAGAGTGTGACGGCGTTAATGGTTCTGGCGGGATTTGGTATGGTGGTCGGCAATCTGGTGAGCGGACGGCTTTCCGATAAATATACTCCGGGCAAGGTTGGCATGGTGGTGCAGGGCATGATTTGCATTGTGCTGTTGATGCTGTTTTTCCTGTCGCCCAATCCGTGGTGCTCCGCCATATTGATGGCTCTTTGTACGGCGGGGCTGTTTGCGGTGTCGAGCCCCGAACAGGTATTGATTATCCGCGTAGCTCCCGGCGGGGAAATGCTGGGCGGCGCCTGTGTGCAAATGGCATTCAATCTGGGCAATGCCATCGGAGCATACGTAGGTGGCCTGGCTCTTAGTGGCGGATACCGTTATCCGGCTTTGGCAGGCGTGCCTTTTGCGCTGACAGGTTTCATCTTATTCGTTATCTTCTATAAGAAATTTCAGTCTAAATATTAAGCATCTCATTATTTTTATGTATGTTTGCCCGTAAATATTAACTAAACTTGATAATTATGAAGATTTTGAACTTAGTGAAGATAGTGTTGTTATGCGTAATGACTATCGGGCTGGCTTCTTGCGGGGATGATAACTACTATACCATACAGAATACCGATGAGAAGTTATGCAGCGATGCTTGGATGGAAGATTATACGACCGACGAGGGAGAATGCAGACATATATTGGAATTCACAAAGGGAAAGCAGAATGGCAAGGAAGTTCTTTCCGGAAAAGAAACGCTGATAGTCTATGAAGTCGGTAAGATGAAGACTACGGAGAGTGATTTCACATGGCGGTGGATAGATAATTCGAGAGAGGGACTTGTTCTGAATTACGGAGCCGGTGAGATAAAGTACTTTGAGAATGTTTGGGTACGCGACCATTACCTCTCCGGAAAATTGGATGGAGAAATCATAATGTTGACCGCCTCCAAGTCTATGACTAACCGGAATTAGAAATAAAAGATAATGAGAAAATATTTAAATATATTGTTTCTGTGTACTTTAGTCTTGGGACTGAGTTCATGTGAAACGGACGATGGAGATGATTTCTACATCTATGATACTTTGGTGGGTGGCATCTGGTTAGGAGACTTGGGGTTCGCCGATAATTATAACTCTGCATTGGAAAGCGGGCTTTATTTTGAAGGTAATGGTCTGGGAAGAGATGAACAGGCATATTACAATGATCCGTACGGAGAAGTTATGTTCAGCCTGCCTTTCCGTTGGGATGTGCACGGCAGAATCTTAAGACTGGATTATGGTTACGACTATCCTCTGCTGGAAATCTATGATGTATATGTTTCAGGAAACAGGCTGTCCGGCGTTCTGTACGTGGACGGGCATATGGATGGTCCTGTGATGTTGGAAAGGCGGTATTAAGAGTGTCCGCAAACCCGTTATGGTTATTTAGAACGGGTCAGAGGCTATAAATAAAAGGGTGTATATCAAAGTGAATCCCAACTTTCATTCTGATATACACCTTTTACTTGGATATACCTTATTGTTTCTTTAGGAATAATTTCTTGAAGTCTCCCGGATAAGGCGTTTCAAACTGCATCAACTCTCCGGTCACAGGATGATAGAAGCAGAGCTTGAAAGCGTGTAATGCCAATCGTCCGATAGGATTTACCTCTTCCAATCCATACCGTCCGTCACCTATGATGGGATGTCCCAAATCCTGCATGTGCACACGAATCTGATTCTTGCGTCCCGTCTCCAGATTCAACTCTACGAGTGAGAACCCGTTGGCGCGTTTAATGGTGCGGTAGTGGGTGATTGCTTCTTTTCCGCCATCGTCTGTCGGGTTGGAATATACGTACAGCTTGCGGTCGGTGAGCCAAGACCTTACCATGCCGGCATTGTTTTCCATTTCGCCCGCAACGACGGCTACATAACGCCTGTCGGTCACAATGTCATGCCAGTTGTCGCGCAATGTGTTCTGCGTCTTTTCGTCTTTGGCAAACATCATCAATCCCGAAGTATCACGGTCCAGGCGATGGACGATGTACACACGGTGCTGTCTGCCCGACCGCTGAACATATTCGTTCAATATGGTATAGGCAGTGCGTTCTTTCTGTCTTTCCGTATTGACGGACAACAGACCCTGCATCTTCTCGACGACAATGATATATGCATCCTCATATACAATCTTCAGCAGTTTGTTGCTGAACTCTTTACGTCCTTTCTCGCGGCTGATTTGCACTTTCATGCCCGGTTTCAAAGGGAAATTGTACTGCGTTGTGATAACACTGTCCACATATACAATTCGTTTGCTCAATAATGATTTCAACTTGGTACGGCTGGCATCCGGCATTTTGGCAGCCAGGAATTCCATCAGTTCCATCGGCTCTTTTACCATGTAGTCCGTATATTGCGTGCGGGCTCTTGCCATGTTTCTTTCTTTTGCCACGAGTATAATAATTTGTAATTAATGATTCGTTTCAATTCTCAAGCCTTTCAACTCTTAAAATTCTGCTTTCAGTTCAAGCAGTACCACGTTCTCCACATGGTGCGTATGCGGGAACATGTCTACCGGCTGTACGGCTTTTACTTTGTATTTTGCATCGAGCAACTGCAAGTCCCTTGCCTGCGTGGCAGGATTACAACTCACATACACGATGCGTTTCGGCTCGGCAAACAAGATAACATCCACCACATCCTGATGCATACCGGCACGGGGGGGGTCGGTGATGATTACATCCGGACGGCCGTATTCGTTGATGAAATCCTGCGTCAGCATATCCTTCATATCGCCGGCAAAGAACAGCGTATTCTTGATGCCGTTGATTTCCGCATTGACCTTGGCGTCTTCGATGGCTTCGGGCACGTATTCGATTCCGATAACCTGACGCGCCTGCTTGGATACGAAGTTGGCAATGGTTCCCGTGCCCGTATAAAGGTCGTATACCAGTTCGTTGCCGGTGAGCCCTGCGAAATTGCGGGCTACTTTATATAGATTGTATGCTTGTTCGGAGTTCGTTTGATAGAACGATTTGGGGCCTACCTTGAAACGCAGGCCTTCCATTTCCTCAAAGATATGGTCTTTGCCTTTGAACGTATGCACGTCAAGGTCTGTAATGGTATCGTTGCACTTATTATTAATAATGTATAATAACGACGTGATTTCGGGGAAAGTATCCGCCACATACTGCAACAGTTGTTTGAACAAAGCCATTTCCTCGTCTTTCTCAATCTTGCAGATAAGGATTACCATCAACTCGCCGGTACTGGATGTACGCACAATCATATTGCGCAACATCCCTTCCTGCGTACGCAGATTGATGAACGAGTAATCGTGCTCGTAGGCATAGTCGCGTACCGCATTGCGGATACGGTTGGATATATCATCCTGCAGCCAGCATTTCTCTATGGCCAATACCTTGTCGAAGGCGTTGGGAATGTGGAAACCTACCGCGTTCATTTGCTCGTACACCACGTTTTGCCGGACTTCTTCCGCAGTCAGCCAGCGTTTGTTGGAAAAAGTGTATTCGAGTTTATTCCGATAAAACTCCGTTTTTTCGGAGCCGAGTATCGGCGATATTTCCGGAAGCTCTACTTTTCCGATGCGGGTAAGGTTGTCCGTTACTTGTTTTTGCTTGTATTTTATTTGTTCAGAATAGGGGAGCACCTGCCATTTGCAACCGCCACATACACCGTAATGTTGACAAAACGGGACTGCTCTTACCGGTGAGTATTGGTGGAACTTCACCGCTTCCGCTTCTGCGTAATGATGCTTTTTTCTCTTGATTTGCAGGTCTACCACGTCACCCGGAACGACGTATGGTACGAAAATTACCAAATCATTGACCTTTGCGATGGCTTTTCCTTCGGCAGCCACATCCGTAATCTCCACCTTTTCTAACAGGGGAAGTTCTTTTCTCTTTCTTGCCACTTTTACACCAGTATAATAAA
>OKRU01003777.1_pt1 | contig 11726 bp, 8 predicted proteins | sample 1601131 | NCBI WGS metagenome assembly OKRU01 (sample SAMEA3541558, study PRJEB24748) | human gut metagenome | biome: human gut; feature: human-associated habitat; material: faeces | place: China | collected 2012 | reverse complement strand
TAAGTATACAGCGCTTCCCTGCTTCGCAGGGATCATGGCACTTGTTTTCTGGCTTACATTCGGTGTTATAGGTGCCGGACTTTCAGATCTGCTAAGCATGGCAATCGACTGGTTCACAGGCGTATGTGATGCCGGACTTACAGCATTTGGAATCAATCCGGTAGTACATTCACTTGTGATTGATGGTATATTTGCAGGTGTGGGAAGTGTTCTGTCATTCCTGCCTGTAATAGTTGTGCTGTTCTTCTTTTTATCAATTCTTGAAGACAGCGGATATATGGCGAGAATTGCATTCGTTATGGACAAGCTGCTTAGAAAAATAGGTCTCTCAGGCAGAAGTTTTGTGCCTATGCTTATAGGTTTCGGCTGTTCGGTTCCTGCGATAATGTCAACAAGAACACTTGCATCAGAACGTGACAGAAAGATGACAATTCTTCTCACACCGTTTATGAGCTGTTCGGCAAAGCTTCCGATATATGCATTGTTTACATACGCATTTTTTCCAAAATATAAAGTGCTTGTTATGATTGGATTGTATTTTATGGGAATAATTACAGGTATCCTGTATGCACTTGTTTTGAAAAAAACAGCATTTAAAGGTGAGCCGGTTCCTTTTGTAATGGAACTTCCAAATTACAGGCTTCCAAGTCCTAAAAGTGTAATGCAGCTTATATGGGAAAAAGCAAAAGATTTTATAACAAAAGCATTTACAATAATATTCCTTGCAACTATTGTTATATGGTTTTTACAGACATTTGATGTAAGGCTTAATGTTGTGACAGATTCAAAAGACAGCCTTCTTGCACTTATTGGCGGATTAATTGCACCTGTTTTCGCACCGCTCGGATTTAATGACTGGAGAATTTCTACAGCACTTATTACGGGATTTACAGCTAAAGAGAGCGTTGTCAGCACTCTTACAGTGCTTCTTGGAGGAGACACAGCACTTCTTGGAACAATGTTTTCAACAAAGACAGCACTTGTATTTCTTGTGTTTACATTGCTTTACACACCATGTGTTGCAGCTATTGCTTCAGTAAGAAGAGAGATGGGCACAAAAAAAGCAGCGTTTATGGTTGCGGCAATTCAATGTTTAATTGCATGGAGTGTTGCATTTTTAGTGCATTTAGTGTTAAAGTTAATATAAATAATTTTACTGCATGATAAAGATTTAATAAATGTCTGAAAAGGAGAAATTATGGCTGGTATGTCAAATATAATAAGTGGTGCAATCCTTCTTGTAATCGTTATAGGAATCTATGTTGCAGTCACTTATATGAGAAATAAAAAAATTGGCGGTAACGGCGGATGTGATGGCAATTGCTCAGCCTGTACCATGCATCATGGCAATGACTGTGATGACAAAAAAGCGGGAGAATAGATTGTATGCTTAATATTTACAGGACTGATGAGCGTGTTTTAAATAAACTTACTGATTTTCGTGACGGCGTATGGGTCCAGATGGTTGACCCGACGAGTAACGAATTGTCAAGAGTAGCAGAGCAATATGAAATAGAACTTGATGATCTTGCGACTGCAATGGATGATGAAGAAAGTTCACGTATCAGTCTTGAAGATGGTTACACTTTGATTCTTGTTGATATTCCTTCTCCGGAAGTAAGACATGAGAAAAAGATGTATACAACAATCCCGCTTGGCATAATTCTGAAGCAGAATGCGATTATAACAGTATGTCGTGAGAATACGCCTGTTGTTGACTATTTTATATTAAATAAAATGAAGGATTTCAGCACAAAGAAGAAGATGCGTTTCATATATCAGATTCTACTGCGTTCTGCGACCATGTATCAGGCATATCTTAGAGGAATAGACAAGAAAAGAATCGAGATAGAAGAGCGTGCCGGTGAAAATACAAAAGACGGCGATATAATAGAACTTCACGAACTTGAATCAACTCTTGTATACTTTGCAACATCATTACGGTCTAACAGCATAGTCCTTGAAAGATTGAGAAGATATAAAAGAATAGAGCAGTATCCTGAAGATATGGAGCTTCTTGAAGATGCAATGGTCGAATTCCAGCAGGCTATCGAGATGACAACTATTTACAGGGATATTATTGACGGTACAAGAGAACTTCTTGCATCGGTTATGGATAACAGACTGAATACAGTAATGAAATATCTTACATCTATAACACTTGTAACAACAATTCCCACAATTATATCGGGAATATATGGCATGAATCTTGATGAGAGATGGGTTCCGTTTGCGAAAGTGCCATTCGGATTTGAGATAGTATGTGGCATAATTGTAATTATATGTGTTATAACACTTTGGATACTTCACAAAAAGAAGATGTTATAGATTGTGAAATGTATGTTATGATATATTTGTAAAAGATATTATTATTTTGGAGGCGTAAAGTGAAATCAATACTTGTTATAGGCGTTGGAAGATTTGGGCATCACCTTGTGAACAGACTTATAGAGTTAGATAATAAAGTTATGGTTGTAGATAAGGAAGAGGACAGCATAAGAGACATGTTTCCGCTTGTTACGACAGCGAGAGTCGGTGACTGTACCAATCCTGATGTTTTAAAGTCAGTAGGTCTTGCAAATTTTGACCTTGTTATAGTTTGCATTGCACAGGATTTCCAGAGCAGCCTTGAAGTGACAAGCCTTGTAAAGGAGATGGGTGCAAAATATGTCATAAGCATGGCATGTCGCGATATTCAGGCAAAGTTTTTATTAAAAAACGGTGCAGATGAGGTTATCTATCCTGACAGGGATGTTGCTGTTAATCTTGCGGAGCGTTGTACGGCACATAATGTATATGACTACATATCGATTTCAGATGAGTATTCAATATATGAAATTCCCATAGTTCCGTCATGGGTTGGAAAAAGCCTCAAAGAGATAGATGTGCGTGCTGTATATAATGTAAATGTTATTGCGATTATACAGAGTGACGGCAATGTCATGGTCATGCCTAAGGTTGACTATGCCTTACAGGAAGCAGACCATGTAAAGATAATAGGAAGCAAAGAAGATGTTGCGAAGCTTCTTAAAGAAATTCCGGAAAAAGCATGATTTTAATGTTAATCAAGAAAAAAATAAGCAGGTATTTAAGTTTGCCGGGAAACAATTCCATAAGACTTAAATACCTGCTTTGCTTTATTTGTAAATTTCCTGCCAGCGTGAAACCATCTCCATTGCATCTGATTCATCAGATACCTTTGTAACAATAACCCCATCAAGATAAATTTCGTATACTGGAAACTTCTTTGCCGTGTTTCCGTGTGATACCTCTACTTTGCTCATTTTCACGCGTTCCATGTAAAAACCTCCTCATAATAATGATAAATTCACGCTCTGGTCAAATCATAAATAGTGTAAGACCAACAACATGTTGTATTATAACATAAGGCAGTTAAAAAACAAATACAATATAGTGTATTGGTACCAAAGCCCCAGATTGCAAAAGTTAATATATTTATGTGTGAATATACCCAAAAAATCATGTCATATTTTGTAGGATTTGTTTAAATTGTATAAATAAACTTGCAAAGGCAGGACTTAAGTCATATAATAAAAACTGTAATTGTGCGGGATGACGGCAGCACACCGTCGAAATTTTACAATCAGGAAGGGAATATTGACATGGCTGATAATCAAAGTGGAGATTTTGACATTAGTGTCGAAAATCATGAGGGCAGCAGGCTTGAAAGAAGACTGGCATCATTTGACTCCCATGATGCATTTCACCAGTGTGGACTTACCTTCGCCGTTCTTGCCCACAAAAGCTACTTTATCGCCTCGCTCTATGGTGAGGTTGGCGTTCTTGAATACGATGTGGTCGCCATAGGTCTTTCCTACGTTCTCCATGATGACCGGATAATTGCCGGAACGCGGAGAAGGCGGGAACTTGAGCCGCAATGCCGATGTGTCCTCTTCGTCCACTTCCAGAAGCACCAGCTTTTCCAGCATCTTGACGCGGCTTTGCACTTGCAGGGTTTTGGAGTAGGTTCCTTTGAAGCGTTCGATGAATTCTTTGGTCTCGGCAATGAACTTCTGTTGTTCGTCGTATGCTTTTTGTTGCTGTTCGCGACGTTCTTTACGGAGTTCCAGATATTTCGAGTAGTTCACTTTATAGTCGTAAATGCGTCCCATTGTCACCTCGATGGTGCGGGTGGTGATGTTGTCCACGAACTTGCGGTCGTGGCTGATGACGATGACCGCCTTTCCGTTATTGATGAGGAAGTCTTCCAGCCATTGGATGGACTCGATGTCCAGATGATTGGTAGGCTCGTCCAGCAAAAGCACATCCGGTTTCTGCAGCAGCAGTTTGGCAAGTTCGATGCGCATGCGCCAGCCACCGCTGAAGTCGCTTGTCTGGCGGTCGAAGTCCTCTCTGGTAAACCCAAGGCCAAGCAATGCCTTTTCCACATCTTCTTCGTAGTTGGTAGCGTCGATGGCATAGAATTTCTCGCTCAGGGCGGACACCTGTTCGATGAGTTCCATGTAGCTGTCGCTTTCATAGTCGGTGCGGGTTTCCAGCTCTTTGTTCATGCGGTCTATTTCGGCTTCCATTTCGTGCAGGTGGGCAAAGGCCTGTGCCGTTTCCTGAAAGACGGTACGTCCGTCTTCTGTCATCAGGTGCTGGGGCAGGTAGGCGATAACACAGTCTTTGGGCGCTGAGATTTTCCCCCTGGTGGGTTGCCGCACTCCGGCAAGAATCTTTAACAAGGTGCTTTTGCCTGCTCCGTTTTTTCCCATGAGGGCAATGCGGTCTTTTTCGTTGATAACGAAAGATATATCACTAAACAAGGTTGTGCCGCCAAATTCTACGGCGAGTCCGTCAATAGAAATCATTATGTCATTTTTAAAAATAAGTTGCAAAGATAATGCAAATATATTATTTTTTATATCTTTGCCCTGAACAAACAATCATATTAGCCATGGAAATCGAAAACCAATCGGTAGATTACCGTCCACTCATCCTTGTTGCGGAAGATGATGATAGCAATTTCAAGCTGATAAAAGCTATTATAGGGAAGAAATGTGAGGTACAGTGGGCAAGGAACGGTGAGGAGATTGTCTCTTTATTTCTCGAAAACCGGGACAAGGCGGATGCGATATTAATGGACATCAAGATGCCTGTCATGAACGGTTTGGATGCCACCCAACGCATTCGTCGGGAAGGCGGAACTTTGCCCATTATCATGCAGACAGCCTATGCATTCTCTTCCGATCGTGAGAATGCCATGAATGCCGGCGCTTCGGAGGTGCTGGTGAAACCGATAACACTGAGCAACTTGCGCAACTGCCTGAGCAGTTATCTGCCCCAACTGGTGTGGTAGGACTCCACCGGCTCTACATCATCTCCCGGCACGTGTGAATAGCTGCCGGGATTCTTTTTTTCCGCCCGGACACAAACTGCACTCTCCTGCGAAGATTTTACGGAAGATTCGAAAAAGTTCATGGAGGATTTGAACAAAGTTTCTTTTTTTTCTGTTAATGAAGCCTAACCAAACTTTAATAGAATGAATAATAAACTGCGTTTTTTCCTGACTTCACTGTTTATACTCTTCGTGGTGGCGCTGCGTGCCGCAGCAACCGGTGATATTCGGGTTTCGGGCGTTGTGATGTCGGAAGGCGAGCCTCTGCCGGGAGCGTCGGTGCTGGTGAAGGGAACCCACAACGGGACAGTGACCGATGTTGACGGGAGATATACCCTTACAGTGCCGGCAGACGCTACATTGGTCTTTAGCTTTATCGGTTTGAAAACCACAGAACAGAAAGTAAACGGGCGTTCGGTTGTCGATGCTGAACTGCTTCCGGACAGTGAGCAACTGGATGAAGTAATGGTGGTGGCCTATGCCACTGCCAAGAAGTATAGTTTCACAGGGGCGGCTTCCACCGTAAAAGGAAGCGAAATCGCCAAGATGCAAGTGTCCAACGTGTCGCGGGCACTCGAAGGTACGGTGTCCGGCCTTCAGGCCAGTGCACCCAGCGGCCAGCCGGGTACGGATGCGGAGATACGCATCCGCGGCATCGGTTCTATCAATGCTTCGAGCGCTCCGCTTTATGTGGTGGACGGTGTGCCTTTCGACGGCAGCATCAACTCCATTAATCCGGAAGACATCGCTTCATTGACGGTTTTGAAGGATGCTGCTTCGGCTGCTCTTTACGGCTCCCGCGGGGCGAATGGGGTGATTATCATAACCACTAAGCAGGGACAGACCGATTCGAAAACTACGGTCAGCATCAAAGCCAGTTTCGGAGGCTCCAACCGCGCCATACGCGATTACGACCGCATTGGCACTGACCAGTATTTTGAGCTTTACTGGGAGGCGCTGCGCAATCAGTATGCTTTGAATACGGACAAATATACTCCGCAGACAGCCGCAGCGCAGGCTTCGAAAGATTTGGTGGGCAAGCTGATGGGTGGCGGCCCAAATCCTTACGGAGCCGGCTATCCGCAGCCGGTGGGCACAGACGGCAAACTGGTTGACGGAGCTGTTCCGCTTTGGAATGTGGACTGGCAGAAAGAAATGGAACAACAGGCCCTGCGTACGGAAATAGGGGTGAATGTCTCCGGAGGCGGAAAGACCAACCAGTACTATTTCTCGGCCGGCTATCTGGACGACAAAGGCATTGCGCTTGAGTCCGGTTACCAACGTTTCAACCTGCGCTCCAACATTTCCAGTGAAATAACCCGTTGGCTGCGTGGAGGCGTGAATATGAGCTATGCCCACTCTGTGCAGAACTATCCGGTTTCGTCCGATACCAAGACCAGCAATGTGATTAATGCCGGACGCCTGATGGCCGACTTCTATCCGATGTACGAGATGAATGTTGACGGCACGTATAAACTGGACTCGGAGGGACACCGCATTTATGATTTCGGGTCCTACCGTCCTTCCGGCTCTATGGCCAACTGGAATTTGCCGGCTACCCTGCCCAATGACAAATCCGAGCGTATGCGGGATGAGTTTTCGGGACGTACTTTCCTTGAAGTGACTCCGGTGGAGGGGCTGAAGTTCAAGACCAGCTTCAACTTCGACCTGACAGACTACAATACACTGGATTATACCAATCCCAAGATAGGCCCTGCCGTCAATACGGGGGGCGGAGCAAGCCGCAGCTATACCCGTACCTTCTCTTGGACTTGGAACAACATTGTGACGTACGATAAGACCCTCGGTGAGCATCATTTCAACGTTCTTGCCGGGCAGGAGGCCTACTCATACCGTTATGACGTGTTGCAGGCATCCCGCAGCAATATGGCTGTGCCGGATATGCCGGAACTGGCTGTCGGCTCACTTGTAACTGCGGGTACGGGCTATCGCATTGACTACTCATTGCTGGGCTATCTGGTGAGTGGGCAGTATGACTACCGGAACAAGTATTTCTTCTCCGCTTCCTATCGCCGCGACGGTTCATCCCGTTTTGCGCCCGACACTCGTTGGGGAAACTTCTGGTCGCTGGGAGCTTCATGGCGTGTCGATCGTGAAGAGTTTATGCAGAATACCGCCGACTGGCTTTCTGCCTTGACCCTGAAAGCCAGTTATGGAGCGCAGGGCAATGATAATTTGGGCACCTACTATGCCAGCAGCGGACTCTACTCCATTGTTTCGCAGGCGGGTGAGAACGCTTTGGTGTCCGACCGTCTCGCAACGCCCGACTTGAAATGGGAGACCAACCTGAACCTGAATGTCGGCATTGACTTTTCATTGTTCAACAACCGCTTCTCCGGTTCGTTCGACTTCTTCCAGCGACGCTCCAAGGATCTGCTGTATTCCCGTCCTTTGGCCACCTCTTTGGGTTACACCTCGATGGACGAGAACATCGGTGCGTTGAAAAACACCGGTTTTGAGATAGATCTTAAAGGCACGCTTATACATACTCGTGACTTCATGTGGCGCATGGGGCTTAACCTCACGCACTACAAGAATGTGGTGACCGAACTTCCGCTCGATGACATGCCTGTGACGGGAGTCACCCGCTTGAAGGTGGGACGCTCGGTGTATGACTTCTATCTGCGCGAATGGGCAGGGGTGGACCCTGCCAACGGCGATCCGCTGTGGTATAAGAATGTAAAGGATGCGCAAGGAAATATTACCGGACGCACCACCACCAACGATTATGCCCAAGCTGATTATTATTATGTGGACAAGTCATCGCTGCCTAAGGTTTACGGCGGTTTTAATACGGCTTTCGCATACAAGGGTTTTGAGTTGTCGGCCATCTTCGCATACAGCATAGGCGGGTATATTGTGGATCGTGACGTTACGATGTTGTGGAGCAATGGGAGCAATCCCGGACGCGCCTGGTCCACCGAGATCCTGAAACGCTGGACACCGGAAAACCGCGATACGGACGTGCCCGCTCTGAGGACAGTGTCCAACAACTGGAATTCCAATTCTACCCGCAACCTGTTTAATAATTCCTATTTGCGGATGAAGAACATCACGCTCTCCTACGACTTTCCGCAGCCGCTGATAAAGAAGGTCAGCCTGAACAGCCTGCAACTCTTCGTACAGGCGGACAACCTGCTGACTTTCTCTAAAAATCAGGGACTGGACCCGGAGCAGGGCATTACGGGGTTGACTTACTATCGTTACCCTGCCATGCGCTCCATTTCCGGCGGAATCAATGTTTCATTCTAAATCACTATTCACATGAATACTTCAATAAAAAATATAGCGGCTTTTACGGCCGGGCTGTTGTTCGTCCTGTCTTCGTGCAGCGGCGATTTTCTCGACCACAAACCTACGGATGCGGTGGATTCGGGCATTGTTCCCGTACCTTCCAATGCAGGGCGCATATTCAACGGGGCATGGTACAACCTGTTTGAGTACAGCAGTACGTATGCCAATATCGGCTATCGCGCCTTGATGTTGCAGGATGACATGATGGCGGATGATGTGGTGTCGCGTCCTATGTACGGCTTCAACTCTTCCTATCAGTTTAATGATGTGGTGATGCCTGCCAATAACCGTACCGCATTTGCGTGGTATCTGATGTACAGGACTATTGATAATTGCAACACAGCCATTTCCATTACGGCTACCGGTGATGACGACACACCCGACTTCCGCTACTCCCAGGGACAGGCCTATGCTTTGCGGGCTTTTTGTTACCTGCATCTGGCGCAGCACTATCAGTTTACGTATTTAAAAGATCCCGCTGCTCCGGCTGTTCCGCTCTATACCGAACCCACTGTTTCCACAACAAAGCCCAAGGGCAAGGCCACTTTGGAGGAGTTGTACACGCAGATTTTCAAAGACCTGAATAGGGCTAAAGAGCTTCTTAAGGGCTATGTCCGTCCGGATGACAACTCTAAGTTCAAGCCCGATGTGAGTGTTGTCAATGGGTTGTTGGCGCGTGCCTGTCTGCTCACCGGGCAATGGGGCGGGGCTGCCGATGCTGCACTTGAGGCTGCCAAGGGATATGCCCTGATGACAGATGCCAAAACCTATATGGGCTTCAATGATTTGTCCAACACCGAGTGGATGTGGGGGCATCCGCAGTCCGTAAGCCAGTCCGATGCCAGCTATAATTTCTATTATATTGATGTGGTGACTCCCGATGCGTATAATAGTTTCATGGCCGACCCGCATTTTATGGATCTGTTCGAAGCCGGAGATATTCGTCTGGACCTGTTTCAGTGGATGCGTGAAGGGTATCTGGGCTACCGGAAATTCCGCATACGTGCCGACCAGACCGGGGACATTGTCGTGATGCGTTCCGCCGAAATGTATCTGATTGCCGCCGAGGCGCTGGCGCGTGAGGGACAATTGGGAGAGGCCGTAAAGCCGCTGAACACATTGCGCAACGCACGCGGCCTTGCCGATTACGACCTGACGGGCAAAACGCAGGAGCAGCTCATCGGTGATATCTTGCTGGAACGCCGTCGCGAACTGTGGGGCGAAGGATTTGGCATTACCGACATATTGCGCACCCAGCGTGCCGTTGCGCGTGAAGCCTTGACGAAAGAAGAAGCGGAGAAAAAGTATGATTGCTGGCAGCAGGACGGCTCTTATAAAGAGTATAATCCCGAAGGGCACTGGTTTACTTCCTTCCCCGACGGAACGAGGTTTGTGCCGAACAGTACCTATTATCTGTATTCCATTCCGGAGAAAGAAACGAATGCAAATCCCAACTTATAGGCAGGGACCTTATAATGGCAGGGTAGAAGGACGGCACTCAAGTACCTATTCTTTCTCCCTGCCTTCTCTTTCCGCCATTTTCCGTTTCACGAATTCAATCTTCAGGTTGGCTTCGTCCTTGTTCTTTTTAATCTCGGTGATGGCGGACAGCAGTTGCGCCAGTTCGTAGACAGCCGCTACGGCTTTGCGGTCGTTGGGAGTCATGGTGGTGGCGTAGGAGCGTTCGCCAAGATAGTTGACGCGGATGTTTTTATCCTTGTTCAGGTTGAGGAAAGCGATTACGTTGCCGTCTTCTCCTACCTTGTAATCCGCTTTTTCTATTTTCTCTCCCAAGTCGGTGGTCTCATAGCTGTCTTTGGACGCCGGAGTTTCGGCAAAGCTGCCGTCGGGGGCGGTGACCTTCACTGCTAAATGGTGGATGTTGTGCGGGCCGCAATAGATGGAGGTCATGCTCATGACGCCGTTCTCGTCCACCTGAAAACGCAGGTAAGAACGGTGGAGGTTCTTTTCTATCACTTGCGAAGGATGCAGGTAATTGCCTATCCTCTGGTACTCGGCGTCTTTCTCGAAGGCATAGTTGCCTTTAATGGCGTCTACGGCTTCCTGCTTTTCCTGCAACATGCTATCGAGGTAGGCAAGCGTCTTTTCCTGTTCTTTCAGTTCCACCTGCTGCATGAGTCCGATGCCCTCGCGTCTGGTTTCAAATGCTTTCGGGTAGAGTATCTTGATGCTGTCAATCTGCATTTTCGCTTCGCTGTAATCGCCGCGTTCAAAAGCTGCGCGGGCGGTCTGGAGCCTTTCACCGGCTTTTTTCTCCACATTGCTGCAAGAGAAGAGCGTGCAACAGAGGCACGCAAGGAAGGTTGCTTTCTTCATAATTTTCATTCTTGATATTAACAGGGGACAAAAATAAAAAATAATATCCGTATCTTTGCAGTCTTTTAATGTGATAATGTGCCATTATATATGATTGAATTGACAACAGAAGAGCTGAAACAGCGTTTCAGTGACAATATATTCGGACGGATTTCCGAGACGGCAGATGAACTGGGACTGGAATGTTACGTGGTCGGCGGCTACGTGCGCGACATTTTCCTGCAACGCCCTTCCAAAGATATTGATGTGGTAGTGGTGGGCAGCGGCATTGCAATGGCGGAGGCGCTTGCCAAACGCTTGGGGCGTGGTGCACACCTTTCTGTTTTCAAGAATTTCGGTACGGCGCAACTGAAGTATCATGGTACGGAAGTGGAGTTTGTGGGCGCCCGCAAGGAGTCCTACACGCACGATTCGCGCAAGCCGGTTGTGGAAGACGGTTCGTTGGAGGACGACCAGAACCGCCGGGACTTCACTATCAATGCCTTGGCGGTCTGCCTCAACAGGCAGCGTTATGGAGAGCTGGTGGATCCTTTCGGAGGAATGGAGGACATGCGTGAAAAAAACATCCGCACGCCGCTCGATCCGGACATTACCTTCAGTGACGATCCCTTGCGTATGATGCGTTGCATCCGCTTTGCCACCCAACTGAATTTCTATATCGACGATGACACCTTCGAGTCTTTGTGCCGCAACAAGGAGCGCATCTCTATCA
>OKRU01003771.1_pt1 | contig 11737 bp, 7 predicted proteins | sample 1601131 | NCBI WGS metagenome assembly OKRU01 (sample SAMEA3541558, study PRJEB24748) | human gut metagenome | biome: human gut; feature: human-associated habitat; material: faeces | place: China | collected 2012 | reverse complement strand
GATAGAGGCCAATGCCTCACCTCGGAAACCCATCGTATGCAAAGAGAATAAATCCTCGGCCGTAGAAATCTTAGAAGTAGCGTGCCGCTCAAAAGCCATGCGAGCATCCGTCTCGGACATACCTTTCCCGTCATCGATCACCTGTATCAATGTCTTACCCGCATCCTTAATGTTCACTTGGATATTGGAAGCGCCAGCGTCCACCGCATTCTCGACCAACTCTTTAACGACAGAGGCCGGACGTTGAATCACCTCTCCCGCCGCGATTTGATTTGCGATATGGTCCGGAAGTAAATGAATGATATCGCTCATTACCAGAACAAATACCAAAAGAAAGCAGCCAAGACCGCCAAGGCCACCGCCAGTTTCACATTCTTATACCTACGAGCCCGGGAATCCTCGCCTCGCCCCACGCTTTTCTTCAGATGCGAGGTACCTTCAATGAAAGTTCCCTTGATATGCGGCTTATATTCCTCCAACGGCTCCTCTACACCCATTTCACGTTTGACCTTGCTTATACGTTCCTCCAAGGCTTCCTTATGGGGGTCCCAATAAATAGGCTTATGATCAAATTGACGCGGCTTGCGCATGTTATAAAACGAGAAAAGTGCCATAGCTTTACCTATTAATTATGAATACGACGCTAATGTACGAATTTATTGCTTCTTTTCGGAGCATCTTGAGCTTTTCTTTTCACGACCTGATAAATATCATCCTTGTCTTTAGGACGGATATAATCAAACCAATAAAAGTCTTTCAAGTATTTCTGGTCGGGCTTCAAATCAGGAATAGGGGTCATCGTACCTGTTGGAGTCGGCCAGATTTTCAGTTTATCCAACTTATTGTCTTTTAGCCAGATCGTAAGGAAACCGCTTTTGGTCTCGTTCATGCCGACCATCGAACCGTCCTTCTCCAAGGGGAAAAATATAGATTCGGCGTTGCCCGACACATCGATCTGATTCACGACCTGTCCCTCGAAATAAGCCTTCAAGTCATTTCCCTTTAATTGATTGAATGCGGTAGAATCGATTTGCTGTATTGCGAAAGCGAATTGCTTCACGTGAGCGAAATCGATCGAGCTATCATTCATAAATATCAAGATCGTATCCCCATAGATCTGATACTGTTCATTCCAAACGATAGGGTCCGTATACATATATAATATAGAGTCTCTTGTATTAAACTGCATCGAATCGCAAACACCTTGCATATCCGTCCGATAGAAACGGACGCCGTAATAAGCTTTTACTTCCCGGTAAAGGGAGTCCACCGTAGTCATCTTCAAGGTATCACCATGCAGAAACAATGTATCCCCTTGGCTGAATTCCAAGAAACGGGCGCTATCCGTAGCGAAAGCATACTCGCTCTTCTCATTGTAAAAGCCATATTGGCCTTCCAGCATGACATGCTGCGCCGTGTCTTGCAGACTCATATTACCGAACGCTTCCCCAAAACCCAGTTCCCGGTTGTAGGCGATAGAGTCGCCCGTCAAGATACGGTCGCCGGAAACCACCTGAGAACGATCCAATAGCAAAGAGGTATTATTCACGGTATCGTACCAACCTCTGGAAGAATAGATCGTGCCGCTATCCGAGACGATTATGGATGGTCCGAGGATCGTGGCGATCTTCGAGTCCGTATTATAATGCAAGGTATCGGAATACAACGTGAATTGCTCATTCTCCAGACGGACGCTATCATTGAAGATAGCCAATTTCGTACTAGGCGAATATTGCCCATAAAAAGAAGAGAGCTGATTCAAGGAATCGACAATCAGACCTCCGTCGAAATAATATCCGATATCCGGGATTCGCTCATAGTTCAAGCTATCCGTAAACAGGGTAACCTGCCCATTCTCCATGCGGACATTCTCCCGCAAATAAGCGATCTGGGTATTTCCATCGTAAAACAGGTAATTTCCATACACGAACAAGGTATCCCCTTGTTCCATCCGGACATTACTAAACGCTTCCAAGGAATTGGTCTGCTCAAAGAAATATGCGCTATCGCAATACATATACGAACTATCATGGCGAAAACAAACATCACCATTCAGTACTTGAGCCTCGGCGTTCCTCTCCTTATCGAACGAAAGCGTATTCGCATGCTCCAAAAAGACCTTCGTCTTCTTGGGAGCGACACTATCTTTGGCGGCTACCACCGTGCTATCTTGCGTTTGCGCAAATACGCCAACCGATAAAGCACACGATAAGAGCGCTAGAAATAACCTGTTAATTAGTCTCATTCCTTAATCCAACCCGGATATTTGAAATCACAATTCCTCCAACCGTCACTAATACGCACGTAGGTTGATTTTTGTTTCTTCGTGATCCAGTCGTTCAATAATTCCTCACGTTTCTTAGCCTCTACGATCGCTTTCAAAGCTTGGAAGTCATCGGCCAAATTCGCCTTATGTCCTTCCGTCCGAGCTTTCAGCTTAACAATAGCTACTACCTCTTTCTGCTTGTTCGTCAACATGGTAAAAGGCTTGGAGATCTCTCCGACTTTCATGCCATATACCACCTTACCGATTTCCTGCGGAAGTTCTTGCATCTCGAACTTAGGGGTTCCCATATTGCTGCTCTCGTAATCTTGGTTTACCATCAAACCCTTATTATTACGTGTATCCTTGTCATAAGAGACGAATGTAGCGGCTTCCTCAAACGTGAACTTATTCGCCTGCAAATCATTGTACAATGAATCCAGACGAGTGGTAGCATCCGCCAACTCCTTATCGGAAACCTTCGGTTTCAATAAGATATGGCGGCAGTTGATACGGTCTCCACGCTTCTCGATCAATTGGATGATATGGTAACCATACTCCGTCTGTACGATCTGGGAGACACGTTTCGGGTCTTTCAAGTTGAACGCAACGTTCGCGAACTCCGGCAACAGCTGTGTCTTGCTCATGAAACCTAACTCCCCTCCTCGAGACGCCGAACCCGGATCTTCCGAGTACAAACGAGCCAACGTAGAGAATTCCATCTTACCGGAATTAACTTGCTCCGTGAAATCACGTAAGCGGGCCTTGATGGCGTCTGTTTCCTCAAACGGAATCTTCGGTTCCAAGGTAACGATTTGCACCTCTACAGTCGTAGGGATGTTCGGCAGGCTATCCTGAGACAACTGGCTGAAATATTTACGCACCTCGGAAGGTGTCAGCTTGATCTCGCCGATCAATTGATGCTGCATCTGTTGCACTACCTGCTGCTCCCGCACCATCTCCTTACGCTCATCCTTGATCTGGGAAAATTTCTTACCGAAATATTCCTCCAATTTCTCGCGAGACCCGATTTGGTTCACAGCCATGTTCATCCATTGATCCACGCTCTGGATCACTTGGTTCTCGTTCACGGTAATACTATCGATCTTAGCTTGATTCAGATATAGTTTCTGTATCGCCATCTGCTCCGGGATCACGCAATACGGGTCGCCATCCAAACGGACCCCCTCATTTTGATTATACAAACGCTGCGTCTCAATATCCGAACGTAAAATAGCGTCATCTCCTACCACCCACACAATTTCATCGATCACATTGTCTTGCGCCATTACAATGCAAGAACAACAGGCAAGAAAGAATACACTTAAAATCTTTTTCATCATGTCTACCCATTTATAAAATTAGAGATCACGGCTCGGAATGGAATTCCACGTCACCGCTCCGGATCGCATCGTTATATAACTCGTCTTCAAATTTTTTCAAGAATTCAACTTTTCGTTGGTTGACCAGCATTTCCGTGACGTGCGAACTGGCATAATCATATGGCTCCACACTGCCGAAAGGTAAATATTCCTTGATATTCAACAGATAACAATAACTGCTATCCGCCACCTCAACATACTTATTCGCCTTCAGAAACGCATTCGGATTCGACACATGGATCGGTATATTATCCATTACCTCATCGAAATCAACCCATTTGTCGTAAAAGTACTCATAAATCGTGGCATTTTGCACACTATACTTCTCAATTTTTTCTAAAGAGGCCACATCTGTGGATTTGTACCACTTTTTGACGTCGGTAAGTCCCGGGGCATCAACCGGGATTTTCAAGAATAATCCCTTGATCAAGCCTTTATCCAAGATAAACTTTTTCTGGTTTTCCTCGTAATAGTTTAATTTATCACTTTCCCGGATATCAGTTTTCAGCTTCTCCTCCACCAATCGTTCCTGATAACGGTAACGAACCAAGGAACGCCTGTACTCCTCTACCAATTTATCGACCTCCTCTTTCTCATCCCCTAAGTTACGCAAAGCCACATCGTACACCAATACATCCTTTACCCATTTCTTGGTAAAGCCCTCGGCCAGCAACAGACTATCTGCGGAGGAAATCCCCCGGGGTATTAGCTTATTCACCTCCGAACGATTTAGGGTACGTCCTTTCACGCTAACCAAGACATCCGTAGTATCAGCTGGCTGAGAACCTTTACAGGCACCCAACAACACAACGAACGTTAGGAACATGAAGACTATCCTCATATCTATCTTTATTTTATTTCTTTAGTTTCTTCAATAATTTCCAGTTGACAGTCACCGGATATTTTTTATTCAAATCCGCAATCCACTTCGCTTCCAACACCTTCTGCTGGGCGGAGGGTTTGCTCCAGATCTCCCGGTTGCTGACCTCAAACAACAGAATCCCATCCCGGTACTCCTGCATCAAATGAGGGATCTCCGGATGTTTTGTCTCCAGATTCTTACGCTCGGCGGTCGTTACGATATCGCGGATAAACAAATCATAGATCTCTTGCATAAAATCACCCGCATACGTTTTTGTCGAGAACGGACAACGTTGGATATAATAAGCGAACTCCGCTTGCGGGAAATCCTTTCCATCCAATTGCATAAGCGTCTTGTTCATATCCTTCGCTTTCTCATAAAACGCCTCGTCCGTGGGGAAACAATCATTACATAACGCTTGCAGCTCCGCATAGGCTTCCGGATAGAAAACGTATCCGTATTCTTTTTTCATACGATCGTCGAAAGCTTTATATAACTCGAAGTTACGTTCACCCTGCCCCATACGTCTCGACAAAGCTTTTTCCTCTTCCTCAAACGAAGGGCGTCCCTTCTTATCGATCAACTTAATGATATGGTAACCAAAACGAGTTTCCACCACCTCGGATAAATCACCCGGCTTGCTCAACGCAAAAGCGGCTTGCTCAAAAGGCTGGACCATCTCGCCTACCCCAAACCAAGGTAATACTCCCTCTTTCTTAGCGGAAGCAGCATCCCCAGAATATTCTTTCGCTAACTCGCCAAAATCAGCTCCCTCTTGTACTTGCTTATAGATAGCTTGCGCTTTTGCCAGAAAAGCCGATGAGTCCTGAATAGCGGAATCTTTCGGGAAGGCGATCAAGATATGAGCGACATGTATCCGCCCCGGATTGGGTTTACGACTATGGACTTTTATCAAATGAAATCCTAATTTCGTGCGAACCGGTTCAGACACCACGCCAATCGGCAAGGAATAGGCGGCATCCTCAAACACTTTTAGGGATTGCATCGGGAGCAAGCAACGTACATATTCGCAAGCGACATGCTCCTTATCCTTCTCGGCCAAAGCTTTTCCGACTGTTTCCATATCCTCTCCTTTCTGGAGACGTTCGTATACTCGCATGGCTTCTTGATATACAGCTACCGTATCTTTGGAGACCGTCTTCTCCGGCAAACGGAATAAGATGTGGGTCAACTCTACCGAGTGATCCCCACGGTCATATACCGCACGGGCAGCCGCTTTCTCACCCTCCTTATCCGACATATAGCTATCGATCAACTGAGCCCGGTATCCATCCAGCTCACTTTTGAATGAGGATGTCTGGTCGATCCCTAAAGATTCCGCCTCCGCTACTTTTAGCTTAAAATTTTTAAATAGCTCGACATAGTTTTTGACGGACTTTGTATTCGATAAATCCACCTCTCCATTCTTCTCCGCGATAAAAATAAATTCAGATAAAGGCACTTGTTTTCCAGCGACCGTCATAACGACCGAATCGGATGCGGTTTGAGCGTTAACTGTCACACAAGCGAATACCCCTAATGAAATAAGTAACTTTTTCATCAAAAATTCTTTTACCATAGCACGAATATACATTACAAAAATAACACTAATCTAACGGAGAGCCGACAAGAAAAGTATGCTATCCCATTAAATTAGTGTTTTTTATAAAACGTAAAACTTGTATTACTATTCACCGCGGCTATAATTCGGAGCCTCTTGCGTGATCGCTACGTCATGCGGATGGCTCTCTTGCACACCTGCGTTGGTGATTCGAGTAAAACGAGCTTTATGCAACTCCTCGATATTATGAGCCCCGCAATAACCCATTCCCGCACGTAAACCACCTACCATTTGGTAAATGACCTCATACAAAGAACCCTTAAACGGAACACGGGCAGCGATTCCCTCCGGAACCAGCTTCTTCACGTCGTCCTCCACATCTTGGAAATACCGATCCTTGGACCCCTTTTGCATAGCTTCCAACGACCCCATTCCACGGTAAGACTTAAACTTTCGGCCATTGAAGATAATCGTATCGCCCGGCGACTCCTCTACACCCGCCAACAGAGATCCCATCATCACGGAAGATCCACCAGCGGCGATCGCCTTCACGATATCACCGGAGTAACGCAAGCCACCGTCGGCGATCAAAGGCACACCAGTTCCTTCCAACGCCTTCGCCACATCGTAAATAGCCGACAACTGGGGAACACCCACACCAGCGATCACACGAGTTGTACAAATCGAACCCGGACCGATACCTACCTTCACGGCGTCCGCCCCGGCTTCCACTAAATATTTAGCAGCCTCGCCCGTAGCGATATTACCGACCACACAATCAATATGCGGATATTGCGCCTTAATCTGTTTCAAGACATCCACCACACCTTTTGAGTGACCATGTGCCGTGTCGATCACCAAAGCATCCACCCCGGCATCCACCAAAGCGGCTACACGCTCGAAGGTATTGAACGTAACGCCTACACCGGCAGCTACACGCAAACGACCTTTCGAATCCTTGCAAGCCTTCGGTTTATCTTTCGCTTTCGTTATATCTTTATAGGTAATCAAGCCGATCAACTTATTATGGCTATCGACCACCGGTAACTTCTCGATCTTATGTTCCTGAAGGATCTGAGCGGCGGCCTCCATATCCGTAGATTGTCCGGTTACGACCAAATTCTCTTTCGTCATCACCTCGTCGATAGAACGGTTCATGTCCTTCTCGAAACGCAAGTCACGGTTTGTCACGATACCTACCAAATACCCGCCTTCATCCACCACGGGAATACCGCCAATCTTATATTCAGCCATCATTGCCAAGGCATCCGCCACACGCTTGCCCTTCGTGATAGTCACCGGATCATAGATCATTCCATTCTCCGCACGTTTAACGGTCTGGACCTGCTTTGCCTGCTCGGCGATCGTCATGTTTTTATGAATCACACCAATACCTCCCTCACGGGCGATAGCGATAGCCAACTTGGCCTCGGTAACCGTATCCATAGCGGCCGACACCATCGGTATATTCAATGTGATATTACGTGAAAACTTTGTCGTGAGATCGACATTACGAGGAAGAACTTCCGAATAAGCTGGGATTAACAATACATCGTCAAACGTTAACCCATCCATAACTACCCTGTCTGCAATAAATGACATAGAACTTATGCTTTAAAAATTATTGCGCGCAAATATACGACTTTTCACGCAATAAATTGATACGGGAGAAATTAAAAATTCGATTCGGAAGAAAATAAACTTTCATCCGAACGAAAACAAAATTCCTTCCGAAGGAAAAATAAATCTCTTTCGGAAGGAACAATAAGCTTCTTTATTTGTTTTTTCTTTAGAGTGGAACCGGGCCACCCTCCCATTAGTTTGCCATTTCAGACAAGAACTTGATACGGACCAAGCGAATCTCCTCTTCCGTATAGTCACCGCCTAATTCCTCAATGGCGTCTTCCAGACCGTCGGTCTCCGAATCCTTGAAATACTCGTAAATATCCTCGATATGATCCTCATCCATCACATCATTCAAGAAATAATCGATATTGATACGTGTACCGGAATATACGATCGCCTCGATCTCATCCAAAAGCTCGGTGAACTCAAGTCCGTTAGTCAACGCGATCTCGTCCAGCGCCACCTTACGGTCGATCCGCTGAATGATTGAGACCTTCAACTTGGACTTATTAGCGACCGTACGTACGCGCAAATCCTCCGGACGCTCAATCTCGTTCTCCTCTACATGTTTCTTGATCAACTCAATGAACTCCTTGCCATAACGTTTCGCCTTACCAGCGCCCACTCCCGGGATATTCTGCAACTCGTCCAACGTGATCGGATAAGTAGTAGCCATAGCCTCCAAAGAGGGATCTTGGAAAATCACGAAAGGCGGAACTTCCAACCGCTTGGATAATTTCTTACGCAAATCCTTCATCATGGAATAAAGAACCGGGTCTACCGCACAAGAGGCGCCCCCACGAACCGGAACTTCCTCTTCCTCTTCCTCGAATTCATTGTCCTCGGTAATCTTGAACGATACCGGCTTCTTCATGAACTCCTTACCTTTTTCCGTGATTTTCAGCAAACCATAATTCTCAATATCCTTCGCTAAATAGCCAGCGATTAAAGCCTGACGAATAACGGCGTTCCAAGTTTTATCATCCTCGTCCTGTCCGGAACCGAAGACCTCTAATTCATTGTGCTTGTAATTTTGGATTTCGGAGGTTTCGTTACCTACCAAAATATTTACGATATAATCTGCCTTAAACTTTTCTTTCAACGTACTGATAACCTCCAGTACCGCGCTTAACAATTCCTTCGCTTCCACCTGCTTCTTTGGGTTCAAACAATTATCACAATTACCACAATTATCTTCCAGGTATTCCTCACCGAAATAATGCAATAGCACTTTTCTCCGGCAGACGGAAGTCTCGGCATAGGCTGCAGTCTCTAAAAGCAACTGTTTGCCGATTTCCTGTTCGGCCACGGGCTTTCCTTGCATGAATTTCTCCAATTTTTGCAAGTCCTTATAAGCATAGAAAGCGATACATTGGCCTTCTCCGCCATCCCTACCGGCACGACCGGTTTCCTGGTAATAACCTTCTAGGCTCTTCGGGATATCGTAATGAATCACATAACGGACATCCGGCTTGTCGATTCCCATACCAAAAGCGATGGTAGCCACAATCACTTCCACCTTTTCCATCAGGAAATCATCCTGGTTTTTCGTTCTCGTCATTGAGTCCATACCTGCATGATAAGGACGCGCGTTTATTCCGTTTGCCTGAAGAATTTCAGCAAGTTCCTCTACTTTCTTCCGGCTCAGGCAATAGATGATGCCCGACTTTTCCGGATTATTCTTGATGAACTTGATAATATCCTTATCTACGTTTGCAGTCTTGGGACGTACCTCATAATAAAGATTCGGGCGATTGAACGATGACTTAAACACTTGCGCTTCCACCATACCCAGATTCTTTTGGATATCGTGCTGCACTTTCGGTGTAGCCGTCGCAGTCAACGCAATGAGCGGAGCTTTTCCGATTTCATTGATAATAGGACGAATACGGCGATATTCCGGCCGGAAGTCATGTCCCCATTCCGAAATACAGTGAGCCTCATCTACGGCATAGAAAGAAATCTTCACTGTTTTCAGGAACTCCACGTTTTCTTCTTTTGTCAAAGACTCCGGAGCTACATACAGCAGCTTTGTCCGTCCTGCAAGGATATCGGACTTCACTTGGTCTATCGCGCTCTTGTTCAGGGAAGAATTAATGAAATGGGCTATCCCGTCTTCCTCGCTGAAGTTACGCATCGCGTCGACCTGGTTCTTCATCAGGGCAATCAAGGGGGAAATCACAATAGCCGTGCCGTCCATCAACAAAGAAGGTAACTGATAGCACAAAGACTTTCCGCCACCGGTAGGCATCAACACGAAAGTATCGTTACCTGCCAGCAGATTCTGTATGATTGCTTCCTGATTTCCTTTAAAAGTGTCGAACCCGAAGTAGTTCTTCAGCTGGTCTGTCAAATTAATCTTCTTCCCTGCCATGATTCATTAGGTTGTTTATTGAGTTAAGCTATTAATAATGCCACTATAAAGCATTTCTTGTTTTTAAGAACTCTAACAAAGTTATAAACAACTTCTTAAATTTCAAGCATAATCCGCCGAATATTTTTCAATAAAACACAAAAAAGTCAGCCTTATTTGTATTACCTTTTGATTTTAAGCACTTTGAAGTCTCGCTATATTCGCTTTTTCCAACTGGCGGCGGGCATAGTCCAAGGTTACGACAAAACTATCTTTGTGTTCGGAAGGGATTTCAAACATCACATCCATCATAATAGTTTCTACTATGGAACGTAAACCGCGGGCTCCCAACTTGTATTCAACAGCTTTGTCTACAATGTACTCAAACACCGCATCTTCAAAAGTCAGCTTTACACCGTCCATTTCAAACAGCTTGACGTATTGCTTGATAATGGAATTCTTAGGCTCCGTCAGAATGGAACGCAACGCCGTACGGTCCAAGGGATTCAAATAGGTCAATACCGGCAGACGACCGATGATTTCGGGAATCAGGCCGAACGACTTCAAATCCTGCGGAGCAATATACTGCATCATGTTATTCTTGTCAATGGACGCCGTATTACGTACCGCACCATAACCTACTACATTGGTATTGAGGCGTTGCGCTATTTTTTTCTCGATGCCGTCGAACGCGCCGCCGCAAATAAACAATATATTCTTGGTATTCACCGGAATCATCTTCTGGTCGGGATGCTTGCGTCCGCCCTGAGGGGGAACGTTCACGACAGAGCCTTCCAACAGCTTCAGCAATCCCTGCTGTACACCTTCACCGCTTACATCACGGGTAATGGAAGGATTGTCGCTTTTACGGGCAATCTTGTCTATTTCATCTATGAACACGATACCTTGCTCCGCTTGCGCCACATTATAGTCCGCCACCTGTAACAGACGGGTAAGGATGCTTTCGATATCCTCGCCTACATAACCGGCTTCCGTCAGTACGGTTGCATCCACGATAGTGAAAGGCACATGCAGCAGTTTGGCAATGGTACGGGCAAGTAAAGTCTTACCGGTTCCGGTACTGCCCACCATGATGATATTGGACTTTTCAATCTCCACATCATCATCTCCCGCCTTCTGCAACAGACGCTTATAATGATTGTACACAGATACCGACAGGAAACGTTTCGCATCATCCTGTCCGATAACATACTGATCGAGAAAATTCTTAATCTCTACCGGTTTAGGAAGTTCTTTCAGATTCAGTTTCGTAGCGCCATCGCCTTTCTTGGCACCCAAAGCCTCTTGAGTAATCTCGTAGGCCTGGGTAGCGCAACTGTCACAGATGTAACCGTTCATTCCCGTTATGAGGAATCCGACCTCATCTTCCGAACGCCCGCAGAAGCTGCATCTGTTTTTGTTTCGTTTAGAGTCTGCCATATTTATTTCTTCGTATAAACTTGGTCTATCATACCATACTCTTTGGCCTCTTGCGCCGTCATCCAATAGTCGCGGTCGGAATCGGCCCACACCTTGTCGAAAGACGTATGCGAGTGGTCGGCTATGATAGTATAAAGTTCTTTCTTCAATTTTTGGATTTCACGCGCCGTGATTTCAATGTCCGAAGCTTGTCCTTGCGCACCGCCCATCGGCTGGTGAATCATCACACGCGAGTGCGTCAGCGCAGAAC
>OKRU01003770.1_pt1 | contig 11741 bp, 8 predicted proteins | sample 1601131 | NCBI WGS metagenome assembly OKRU01 (sample SAMEA3541558, study PRJEB24748) | human gut metagenome | biome: human gut; feature: human-associated habitat; material: faeces | place: China | collected 2012 | reverse complement strand
TTCACGACCGTGGACGAAGCCCCGGCCGGCACTCTCTGCGCCGTAACCGGACTTTCCGCCGGAAGCGCCGGAGAGGGTCTGGGCTTCGAAAGCAACTGCCCTGCTCCCCTGCTGGAGCCGGTGCTGACTTACCGCATGCAGCTTCCCCCCGGGACGGATATTCCGTCCACGCTCGCGAAACTGCACGAACTGTCCGACGAGGATCCCATGCTGCGTATCGTGTGGAACGAGCAGCTCAAGGAGATTCACGTCCAGCTGATGGGCGAAATACAGCTGGAGGTGCTCACCAGCGTTATCCGGGACAGGTTCGGACTGGAGGTGCAGTTCGACCAGGGCAGCATAGCCTACAAGGAAACCATAGCGGCTCCGGTCGAGGGCGTGGGACACTACGAACCGCTGCGGCACTACGCGGAGGTACACCTGCTGCTGGAGCCGGGAGAGCGCGGCTCCGGACTGCAATTCTTTACCGACTGCCGCAAGGACGATCTCGACATCAACTGGCAGCGACTTATTCTTACGCACCTTGAAGAAAAAACGCATGTCGGAGTTCTTACCGGGTCGCCGATAACCGACATGAAAATCACGGTCGTTGCCGGAAAGGCGCACATCAAGCACACCGAGGGCGGAGATTTCCGCCAGGCAACTTACCGAGCCGTCCGGCAGGGACTACGCTCCACCGAAAGCGTGCTTCTTGAGCCGTGGTACGATTTCACGCTTACAGTTCCTCAGGAGTGCACCGGGCGTGCAATGACCGACTTGCAGCGCATGAGCGGCGAACAACAGCCGCCGAACTCCACGGACGGCGAAACGGAATTCACCGGAAGCGCCCCTGTTTCGGAGCTTCGCGGCTACCAGAGCGAAGTGAACAGCTACACCCGGGGAAAGGGCAGGCTCGTCTGCATTCCCGGAGGATACCGCCCATGTCACAACGCAGATGAAGTAATTGCGGAGATCGGCTACGACTGCGACGCGGACACGGAGAATTCCGCGGACAGCGTGTTCTGCTCCCACGGCGCCGGAGTGCTGGTCCCGTGGAACGAGGCACCGGCGCGAATGCATGTGGACAGCGGACTGCGGTTCGGAGAGAATGACCGCGAGGAAAAGGAGCAGGTCGTAACTCCGCAGATGGTGAACACCTACAAGCAGAGGGTCGCTGCGGACAAGGAACTGATGGAGATATTCGAGCGCACCTACGGGAAGATAAAGCGCGACGAGCGCTCCGCAATGCAGACGGAAAAGCGCCCTCCCGCCCTGAAAACTCCGAAGCTTCCGCTGCCGCCAAAAGGTCCGGAATACCTGCTGGTGGACGGATACAACATAATCTTCGGCTGGGAGGAACTCAACCGGCTGGCAAAGGAGAATCTGGAGCTTGCCCGGTCGCGGCTGATCAATATTCTATGCAACTACCAGGGATTCCGGAGATGCAATCTGATTCTCGTGTTCGACGCCTATCGCGTAAAGGGAAATCACCGGGAGATTGAAAAGGAGCACGGAATCACCGTTGTTTACACCAAGGAAGCCGAAACCGCAGACATGTACATCGAAAAGACCGCCCACGAACTCGGGAAAGGACACCGGGTGCGCGTTGCGACCTCCGACAACGTGGAACAGATAATCATTATGGGAAGCGGTGCGATACGGGTTTCGGCAACGGAATTCCTTGCGGAAGTGAACGAGGTCGAGGAAGCAATTCGAAAGGTAATCGAGGAAAAATACAACTAAGGAGAGCAAAATGATCGCACTGAAACAGATTGGCGTGATACGCACGGATTTTCCGGAGAAGTTCGGAATACCACGACAGAGCGGACTGATCGACGAACTCCGCTCCACGCTGGTTTTCGAACCGGATTTCCGCGTGCCGGAGGCGCTCCGGGGAATTGAGCAGTACTCCCACCTGTGGCTGATATGGGAGTTCTCCAAGGCGGTCCGGGACGGCTGGTCGCCGACGGTGCGTCCGCCGCGGCTGGGTGGGAATACGCGCATGGGCGTGTTCGCGACGCGCTCCCCTTTCCGTCCGAATCCGCTGGGACTCAGCTGCGTGCGGCTTGTCGGGGTGGAATACAACACGCCCGAGGGCGCTGTACTCCATCTCGCCGGTGCGGACCTCATGGACGGCACGCCGATTTACGACATCAAACCGTATCTCCCGTATGTGGACTGCAAGCCCGGGGCTTCCAACGGATTTGCGCTGGCTCAGCAGGAGGGCGTGCTGGAAGTTCACCTCCCGGAGGAACTCGCCGCGCGTATTCCGCCGGAAAAACTCCCGGCGCTGAAAGCTGTGCTAGCACAGGATCCACGGCCGCAGTACATCTCCGACCCGGAGCGTGAATTCACAATGAGCTTCGCCGGATTCGAAGTCAGCTTCACCGTCAGCGGAAATACTCTGAGTGTAACCGAAATACGATAACAAAAAAGGCGCCGGAAAAACCGACGCCTTAGTTATTTTCGTGAAAATTAACCAAACAGCTTGGCAAGCTTAAGAGCGAACTGAACATTACCGAACACATAAAGCGCACCGTTCTCGACAGCGTCCTTTATGGACAGCTTTCCGTCAGCGATGGCAAGCGCATCCTCAACGGAAATCGCAGCTTCAATATCCCTCTCAATGTAGTCATACGGAGCAACGCTTACGTTGCCGTTCTTGACCTCGATGTACATATGAGCCTCGAACGGACCGTACAGCTTAATGTCAACGGCAGCCTTGCCCTCTGCGGCAATGGACTTAGCGGCAGTCTTGTCGATACGCTTGTAGATCTTCGCAACGATATCGTCTACAGTAACGGGCTTCGGCTTTCTGGGAGCGCGCTTCTTCGGCTCTGCCTTTGCGGCAGTTTTCTTGGCTGCGGTCTTGGCAGATGTCTTCCTCGCAGCGGGCTTCTTGGCTTCTGCCTTGGGAGCTTCTGCAGGAGCAGGAACAGCCTTCACTTCAGCCTTTACTTCTGCCGCCTTTACAGCTGCCTTCTCAACGGGCTTTGCTGCGGTTTCAGTCTTGGGGGCGGTTTTCGGTGTAGTTTTCTTAGTTCTAGGCATAATCGTAATTCCTTTCAAATATCCCTTGGCACTGCTGCAATAACACAAGCATGCCATGTATATTTATATCATAACATATTTATTTCGTTTTTGCAACAGTTTTTAAGAAAAAATTTCAAATTTGCTCGCATATAATCTAAAAAACGCGTGAAATAACAGGAAAACCGGGGTAGTTTTCACTGCCCCGGTGCGTTATTATTCGATCTCGTCGTGGTGAGCCTGGAGCGACTTAACACCGAAGTGCTTGTTCTCCTTGATCGCCCTGATTCCCTCGGCGCTTGCCTTAGCAGCCGCCATTGTTGTGATATAGGGAATTCTGTGCTTGATCGCAGCCTTTCTGATATAGCTGTCGTCAGTTACGCTGTCCTTGCCGGCAGGCGTATTGATGATCAGCTGGATTTCGCCGTTAGCTATCTGGTCTGCAATATTGGGCCTACCCTCATACATCTTGAAGATACGCTCAACGGGGATACCTGCTTCCTTGATCATCTCATAGCTCTTTCCGGTGGCGATGATCTTGAATCCCAGCTCATTGAAGGACTTCGCAACCTCAACCAGCTCGGGCTTGTCACGGTCGCATACGCTCAGCAGGACTGTGCCCTCCTGCGGAAGCTTGGTGCGCGTAGCTTCCTGCGCCTTGTAGTATGCCTCGCCGAAGGAGGGAGAGATTCCGAGAACTTCGCCGGTGGAACGCATTTCCGGACCGAGCACTGGATCTACCTCCGGGAACATGTTGAACGGGAACACAGCTTCCTTCACGCCGTAGTGGTGGATCTTGTGATCCTTCAGTTCCGGAACGGGGCTGGGCTTTCCGGTCAGGGAAGATGTGATTATCTGCGTCGCGATCTGCACCATGTTAATGCTGCAAACCTTGGAAACCAGCGGAACGGTTCTGGAAGCACGCGGATTTGCTTCGAGCACATAAACAGTGTCGTCCTCAATAGCGTACTGCATGTTCATAAGTCCGCATACGTTCATCTCGACTGCAATGCGCCTGGTGTAGTCCTTGATGGTGGCTACCTGCTTCTCGGTGAGGTTCTTGCTCGGGAGAATGCATGCAGAGTCGCCGGAGTGTACACCAGCAAGCTCGATGTGCTCCATAACAGCCGGAACGAAGCAGTTCTTTCCGTCGGAAATAGCGTCAGCCTCGCACTCAGTCGCATGATGCAGGAAGCGGTCGATAAGGATTGGTCTGTCGGGAGTTACGCCAACTGCCGCGGACATATAAACCTTCATCATCTCGTCGTCGTGTACGATCTCCATTCCGCGGCCGCCCAGTACATAGGACGGACGAACCATTACCGGATAACCGATACGGTTTGCGATCTCGAGAGCTTCCTCAACATTGACTGCCATTCCGGATTCCGGCATGGGAATGCCAAGCTTCTCCATCATAGCGCGGAAGTGATCTCTGTCCTCCGCGAGGTCGATGGTTTCGGGGCTTGTGCCCAGTATATTCACACCGTTCTTCTTGAGGTCGCCGGCGAGATTCAGCGGAGTCTGACCGCCGAACTGCGCAATTACGCCGACGGGCTTCTCCTTGTCGTGGATAGCAAGTACGTCCTCAAGGGTAAGTGGCTCGAAATACAGCTTATCGGAGGTGTCGTAGTCGGTGGATACGGTTTCGGGGTTGCAGTTCACGATGATGGACTCAAATCCCAGCTTCTTGAGCGCGAGCGCAGCGTGTACGCAGCAGTAGTCGAACTCAATACCCTGACCGATTCTGTTAGGTCCGCCGCCGAGTATCATGATCTTCGGCTTGTCGCTTACGGGGCTGGTGTCTTTGATGTCATGGTAGGTGGAGTAATAATACGCCGCATTCTCGGTGCCGCTTACATGGATACCCTCCCACGCCTCGCGGATTCCGTAGCCAAGGCGTGTATTGCGGACCTCCTCCTCGGTAATGCCGAGGATCTGGCTGAGGTATCTGTCGGAGAATCCGTCCAGCTTTGCCTGGCTGAGTACCGGCTCAGCAGGAACTGCGCCCTTGTTCTCGATAAGAGCGTTCTCCTCGTCAACCAGCTCCTTCATCTGCTGGAGGAACCAGTGCTTGATCTTGGTAAGGTTAAATATCTCGTCGATGGTAGCGCCCTTGCGGAGTGCTTCATATATAATGAACTGACGCTCGCTGGTCGGGAAACGCAGCTTCGCAAGCAGTTCGTCCTTGGTAAGCTTGTTGAAATCCTTCGCGAAGCCGAGGCCGTATCTGCCGGTTTCCAGGGAACGGATAGCCTTCTGGAAAGCCTCCTTGTAGGTCTTGCCGATGGACATTACCTCGCCGACAGCCTTCATCTGAGTGCCGAGCTTGTCCTCAGCGCCCTTGAACTTCTCGAAAGCCCATCTTGCGAACTTGATTACGACATAGTCGCCGCCGGGAACGTACTTATCAAGTGTTCCGTACTTTCCGCAGGGGATCTCGTCCAGCGTCAGACCGCATGCGAGCATAGCGGAAACGAGCGCGATCGGGAATCCGGTCGCCTTGGAAGCCAGCGCGGAAGAACGGGAGGTCCTCGGGTTGATCTCGATTACAACGATTCTGCCGGAAACAGGGTCATGCGCAAACTGACAGTTGCAGCCGCCGATTACTTCGATTGCCTTTACGATCTTGTAGGAATACTCCTGGAGCTTCTTCTGTACGTCCTCACTGATGGTGAGCATGGGGGCAGAGCAGAAAGAATCGCCGGTGTGAACGCCGATGGGGTCGATGTTCTCGATGAAGCATACGGTGATAACGTTGTCGTTAGCGTCGCGTACTACCTCAAGCTCAAGCTCTTCCCAGCCGCTGATACACTCCTCGACCAGCACCTGACCTACCAGGGACGCCTGGAGTCCGCGGGCGCAGACGATCTTCAGCTCGTCAATATTGTATACCATTCCGCCGCCGGCACCGCCCATCGTGTAGGCAGGGCGCAGTACAACAGGATACTTCAGCTTTTCAGCGATCTTCACAGCCTCTTCAACGGAGTAAGCTACCTCGCTTCTGGGCATTTCGATACCCAGCTTCTCCATGGTGTGCTTGAACTCAATACGGTCCTCGCCGCGCTCGATAGCGTCTACCTGCACGCCGATAACCTGTACGTTGTACTTTTCAAGCACTCCGGCTTCGCTCAGCTCAGAGCAGAGGTTAAGTCCGGACTGACCGCCGAGGTTCGGCAGCAGGGCGTCCGGGCGCTCCTTTTCAATAATCTGAGTCAGACGGTCAACGTTCAGCGGCTCGATGTAGGTGATATCAGCAACGTCCGGGTCGGTCATGATGGTCGCCGGGTTGGAATTCACCAGAACGATCTGATAGCCGAGCTTGCGCAGCGCCTTGCACGCCTGGGTGCCTGAATAGTCGAACTCGCACGCCTGACCGATGATGATAGGACCGGAGCCGATGATCAGTATCTTATTGATATCCTGTTTCTTTGGCATTTTCTTACTCCCTTATGTTTTTTCCCAGTGCCATGACAACACGCATAAACGCCATCAAGACGCGCCGCAGTTTCCGGCACATATTTTTTCTATTATATGATATCACAAATCCCGACAGATTTCAATACACTTTTCAGTTTTTTTTGCAAAAGTAAAACACCTCCCGGATACCAGGAGGTGTAATGCCATATCAAATCTGCTTTATTCCTGAGGTTCAGCAGGAGTTGCAGCTGCGCGCTTCTTTTCAAGCACCTTCATCACGATGAATACCGCGATGAGGACCAGTCCTACGCCGAGTGTGATGAGTCCACCGGTCAGCAGCTTGAATCCGAAGGTGTTGTAGAGCATGGGGGAAACTACCTTGTTTACTACGGTGTAGTCAAGTCCGCCTATCATGGTCAGATTGGACAGGATAATGCTTGCCGCAGTAAGAATGATTCCGATAAGGGTGAACGCTGCTCCGCCAGCCATCAGTGCGGCATTGACGCGCTTGGTGATCACCCACTCGAGTACTACAAGCACAACAGCGAGTACAAGAGCTGCGATCAGCGTCACGGGAGAAAGCGCGAATCTGATAAGACCGGATACGCCGTCAAGTGCCTCGCCGGGAAGTATGCTCTCGATGGAATTCCTCTCGCCGTCGAGCGCATTGTCCAGCTGCTCCTCGTAATCATCGGCAAGGCGCATTCCGGCAATATTGATGACATTGCTTTCGCTGCGCTTCACAAGATCCTTGATCTCCTTGCAGAGTCCGTCCGCGAATTCCTCAGTGTTGCCGGTAACGATGTACTCTTCATACGCCTTTACAAGGCTGGATAATTCCTCGCTGACATGGGCGCGTCTGAATATTTCGTTGATCTGATCAGCGGTAAGATCGGCAGTATGAACATAATCGTTTATCGTGCACGCCGCTATATCCGCGATGGTCGCTCTTTCCGGGTGCTTCTCCGGGAGAACGATCCCGTTGTCCTTCACTACGTCCGCCATGGAATCCTGAACCAGGATATCGCCGACAACGATCTTTCCTATTTCAAGCTCGCTTATTTCAGCGGAAAGTTCGCCGCTTGAAAGTCCCATTCTGACTGTTCCGCCGACAAAGGAGAAGATTCCGAACACGAACGCAAAAAGTCCGAAAACTGCCGCCAGGATAACGGATACGGACAGCTTCATCTTCTTGACTTCCTTGCGTACACGCTTAACTCGCGGCTGGGAATAGCTCATCGGGACCTCTTCCCTGTAAACTCCCATCGGCATGCCGTAATTGGAGGGCTGGGCGTTAGTGAACAGATTCTGTCCCTCGGGCATTCCGCCGTTCATTCCGCCGTTGTTGATGAACTGCATATCGGTGCCCATCGGAGGAACCTGGAATCCCACGGGCTGCGCCGGATTCTCAGCGGCAGCCTTTGCTGCGTCCGATATCTTCACGGTGTCGCCTGCCGGGTACTCATTCGGGATATTCCCTGTGGGCTGACCCTGGGGTGCAGGCGCACTCATCGGCGCGTTATTTACAGGATTCGGGTAGGGGGCATTCGGCACCGGAGGTATCGGCGCGCCGGGATACGGCGCCGGATTCCCACCCTGGAACGGCGGAGCAGGCATACCCTGTAACGGAGCTGCATTACCGCCCTGCACGGGAGGAACAGGAGCAGTATAACCACCCTGGGGAGCCATGGGCTGTACGGGAGCCTGCTGGGAAAGAATTGCGCCGCACGCTCCGCAGAACTTTGCATTATCAGCGACCTGCGCTCCACAATTGAAACAGAACATCAAAATCACGTCCTTAAAAAATATAGTATATTGCAGCAACGGCTGCATTGGTGTAACTAATACAAAAAACGGGCAGTCATGACGACGCCCGTAAATTTTTCAGCGGAAAATCAGGACAGATATCCGAACAGACCCTCCGCAGGAATATTACAACCGACCGTCATTTCATAATTACCAAACCATTATTCTGTATTACCAATTTTTATTATAACATAATATGTTTCAGATGTCAAGTACATCAGACAACGGTCTGATCATTTATTCGCGGTCCATCTCATGAGAATATGCGGTATTCCGTCCTCGTCGAACTCATCGGACTGCTGCACGAATCCGAGCTTTTCGTAGAACTCCCGTGCATATACCTGCGCTTCTATCGTCACGGAATCCGCGCCGAACACCTCCCGGACTGCGCTCTGCGCCGCGCGCATTATCTGCGAGCCTACTCCGCTTCTCCGGCGTACTGCTATCACGCGCCCGATTGCAGGATCCCCGAACCGGACTCCCGGAGGGAGCAGTCTGACATAAGCTGCAATGCCGTTTTCGTCCTCGTGCCACATGTGATATGCGGTTTCGTCAAGTCCGTCTATGTCCTGGTAGGCACAGTTCTGTTCCACTATGAACACTGCATTGCGCAGCTTCAGGATCTCATACAGTTCTGCTGGCGTAAGCTCGTTAAATCGCTTGATGTACTGTTTCAATCATATCACCTCATATATAAGATAGTTCGATTTTGGAAAAAAGTCAAGTTTTTTTGAAAAAGCTATTGACAAATCGGTTTTGACGTGGTATAATATATATGCTGTTCTAAAGACAGCAGGCAGCCGAAAGGCTCTAACGGTCAGTCCGCCTGCCGAGGAATGGGAATGAGATCGAAATCGACTCCCTTCTGTGCTTTAGCAGAGGGGTTATTTTATTTCTTGCTCTCCTTGAACTGAACAGCGCAAATTTAGTAAAGGAGTGAACTAACATGCCTAGTAAAAGCGTACTCGAACAGAAGCAGGCTTATGTTGCTGACTTAGCTGAAAAGCTCAAGAAGGCTGCCGGCGGTGTTCTCGTTGACTACAAGGGTATCTCCGTTGAGGACGACACAAAGCTCCGTAAGGATCTGCGTGAGAACGGCGTAGAGTACTTCGTAGTAAAGAACACACTGTTAAAGCGTGCAGCTGAGGTTGCAGGAATTGAGGGTCTTGAGCCCGCTCTTTCCGGCACAACTGCTATCGCTCTGACCGCTGAGGACATCATCATTGCCCCCAAGATTCTGTTCAAGCAGACCGAGGCTCCCGACAGCACTTTCGCTATCAAGCTCGGCTTTGTTGACGGCAAGGTAATTTCCAAGGAAGAGGTTGAGGCTTACGCAAAGCTTCCGTCCAAGGACACCCTGCTCTCTCAGCTCGTATTCATGCTTCAGTCTCCGATCCAGAGAGTTGCTATCGCGCTCAACGAGATCGCAAAGAAGAACGAAGAGCAGTCCGCTTAATTGCGGAACTTCCCCCGGAGCTGTCCGCGTGACTTTCATCCGTGGGGTCCAACTTACTGCGTGAACCACGCATGACAAATTTTATTTATGGAGGACACTAAAATGGCATCTGAGAAGATTTTAGCTATGATCGAAGAAGTTAAGGCTCTTTCCGTTCTCGAACTGAACGAGCTGGTAAAGGCACTTGAGGAAGAGTTCGGCGTTTCCGCTGCTGCTGTTGCTGCTGCTCCTGCTGCAGGCGCTGGCGCTGCTGCTGCTGAAGAGAAGACCGAGTTCGACGTAATCCTCGCTTCCTTCGGTGACGCAAAGATGGGCGTTATCAAGGCAGTTAAGGACGTTATGGGTCTTGGCCTGAAGGAAGCTAAGGAGCTCGTTGAGGCTGCTCCTAAGGCTCTTAAGGAAGGCGTTTCCAAGGCAGAGGCTGAGGAGATCAAGGCTAAGCTCGAAGAGGCTGGCGCTAAGATCGAGCTCAAGTAATTCTGACTTGATTGCAGTCTGACTGAATCACAATCCCGGTATCGGTTCGCTGATACCGGGATTTTTCTCATTATCCGTCAATTGTGTGCATTAATTTTATGTGGGTCGCCGGCGAATCAGTTTACGCTTGAAATTTCTCTGTTTCTGAGTATAATTATCATATCATCAAATTCAAGGAGGATTCAGCATGAATCGTAAACAGATCGTCGCGGCGATGACCGCGGCAGTACTCACATTTTCCGCGGTGCCTGCACAGACATTCGCAGAGGAATACTCGGTGTCCCGGGAATTCGCCGCAAAGAAGCTCGAGGCGCCTTCCAACATCAAGGCAAGCTCCACAACTAACAGCAGCATTACCCTCAGCTGGAAGAAAGTCAGCGGCGCTGACGGATACGAAGTATACAAATACAACACCAAAAAAAAGAAGTTCGTCAAGTATAGGACAGTGACCACAACCTCCTGCAAGGTGGGCAAGCTGGACCCCGGAACGACCTACCGGTTCAAGGTGTGCGCGATCGTCAAAAAGGACGGCAAATCCACCAGACAGACTATGTCCGGCGAGATTACGGCGACCACTAAGAAGGGAACGCTCAGCGCTCCGACTGTCAAGGTAGAAACCACGTCCACCGGCTGCGTTTACCTGACATGGAAAAGCGTGAAGGGCGCCGACAAGTACCGTATCTACAAGATGAACAGCTCCGGACAGTACAAGAAATACGACGACAGAAACGGCACAATGTGCATAATTTCCGGGCTGTCCTCCGCGACCACCTATAAATTCAAGGTATGCGCAATTTCCGGCGGCAAGGAGCAGAAAATGAGCGACGCGGTTTCCGCTACGACTACAACCGCCTATGCCTGGACTTCGCAGGATTTCACCGATCTGCGGAATTACGCTAAGGTGGCAAAGTCCGCAGGCGCCCTCGCGTATGACTACGCGTGCAAGTTCGAGAAATCCCACTCCTCCAGTGACGGAAGCAACGCGCTGTACTACGCCGCAGAAGCCCGGGATTACCTGACAAAGATGTACAAAATACTTTCCGGCAGGGGCGAGATCTCCTTCAACACCGGGAACTACACCTCCGACGGCGGAATATACATCGGGAATTCACAGGAATCCTCCGCCGCGCTGTATGCGTACTACGGCATACAGGACTGCAAGAAGCTTGAAAAGATGACCTCGTTCAGCTCCGAGGACGATATCACGGACTTCCGCAAGCAGGCTACGCTGATTAAATGCAACACTGATGTTCTGAACACCGTTTGCTCCGGGCTCAGATAAATACCACGGAACCCCGGGCTGTCAGCTCCGGGGCTCCTTTTTTGTATCCGACGGCGCTTTCCGGAAAATCTCGCGCAGTCCGAACGCCAGCAGGAAAAGCGCGTACAACTTCCGAAGCAGTTCATTTCCCACCGCCTGGGAGCCGATAGTTCCAAGGACAGCACCGAGGATTCCGCCGGGGATAAGGCTCCACACAAGCTTTTTGTCGATAAGCCCGGCACGGGCGTGCATTACAACGGAAACCAGCGCTATCGGCAGGAAAAACAGCAGGTTGATTCCCTGGGCGGCGCGCTG
>OKRU01003768.1_pt1 | contig 11743 bp, 12 predicted proteins | sample 1601131 | NCBI WGS metagenome assembly OKRU01 (sample SAMEA3541558, study PRJEB24748) | human gut metagenome | biome: human gut; feature: human-associated habitat; material: faeces | place: China | collected 2012 | reverse complement strand
AACATTTTTGTTCCATCCGGCTTGGCACGGGGGTTTTTGAAGAGCTTCCTTAAAGGAGGCCCTTGCCGTCGCGGGCGCCCTTGTGCATCTTGACCTTGTCGTTTTCGACAGGCACCACGTCGAAGCCCGTCACGCGATGGCCGTTGATCTGGGTGTAGAGCCAGAGGTCCATGGCGGCGCCGGCAACGGCACCCTTCGTGACGTCCTTGGCCTTGAACGTGAAGACGACGTCGGTGATGCCGTCGTTGTTGACGTCCTTGTAGACCATCTTTTCAGCCGGAGCGAAGTTCTTCCACTGACGGGTGGAGTTGAGCTGGTTGGCGCTCATGCCGGCGCGAGTCGCCTCCATGTTGGCGCTCAGCACTTCGTGGCCCTTGGCGCCGAGCAGCGCGAAGTCGACCGTGCCGTCGCCGTCGGCCTTGACGACGTCGGCGAGGATCTTGACCTTGTTGGGCATCAGGCGGGCGTTTTCGGCCTGCATGATCTTGAGGACATGGTCATAGGACTTCTGGTTGTAGTCGTGCAGGAACTTCGTGCGTTCCTCACCCTTGAGGCCGGCGGCCTTCTTCGTCACGGCGGCGCGGTCCTTCATGAATTTGTCTTCCTCAGCCTGGATGAGCTGCGTGCGCTTGGCGAGTTCGTCACCGCGCAGGTAGTCGATGGCGTTGTTGGAGGCGCTAAAGACGCTGTGCGGCGTGAAGTCGGCGCGGTAGTCGAACATGGCGGGAGTGCCCGCGAAGTGTTCCTTCGTGGCCGTGGCCGGATCCGTGAAGGCGGTGCCCTTGGCGGGACCGGCGAGCGGATAGAGCGGCACGAAGACGGACTGACACGGACGGCCGAGCGTCTTCCAGGCTTCGGTGAGCGTCGGATCGGCCGTCAGGTTGTAAACGATCGAGTCATGGGACGTCGTGCGGCAGATGCCTTCGGACTTGGAGTGATAGAGCTCCTGGTCCTGACCGATGTAGTCCTCGTGCAGGCGCAGGAGGGCCATGGCGTCCTTGACGCCGAGCTTGCGGTCGATGACGGCGCTGTACGGGAACTTTTCAGGATCGTTGTATTCGACGCCCGTGAGGAACTTCCAGGCGAGGACGTTGCGGTTGGCGTTCCAGCGTTCGTGACGGACTGATTCCTGGGCCACCACCTTACGCCAGTTGAAAATCGGATTCTTGGCGTCGTGGCGGCCGTCCTTGACGGCACGCTCGACCTGCTTGGGCTCGATCCGCCAGGTTTCCTTGTCGTTGAGGTCCACCTTGTCCATCATGAAGTTGTTCGGGATGTAGACGACTTCGTTGTCATGGATCTTGCGGGCGGCCCAGCTGTTGCCCTGATGGATGGCGAGCTGCCAGGCTTCGTTGGCGTCGGCGAACGTATACGTGCGCCCGTCGTGGAAGTAGCCGAATTCGGCGAGCAGCTTCGTCGCGATGTCCACTGCCTCGCGGGCGGAGTGAGCGCGCTCGGCCACCAGACGGCGAATGCCGTAGCCGATGCCGCCGTCCTTCACCTCCATGCGGTCAGCGTCGAAGATTTCACCGCACCAGTTGGTGGCGACCACGACGCCCGCATCGTTGAAGAAGCCGTCAGCAAAGCTCGCGCCGTCGGGCACGAAGGTCTGCGTCCAGTAGAAGCCCAGCGTTTCCTCAACCTGCGGGATCTCGGCCGCGAACTTTTCGAACTTCACGGTCTCGCCCTTCTTGTGCTTGGCGGGCGGGACGTAGTGCTGCATGTTGAAGAGACGCCCGCCGTTGTCTTCGTTGTGGGCGACGATGATGTTGCCCGTTTCGGAAACGGCCTTGCCGATCACGAGCGTGCTGCAGGCCTCGGCCGTGCCAACGGCGGCAAGCAGCGAGGCAACGGCGATCAGAGACTTCTTGAACATATTCGAACTCCTTTGTCATGAGAACGGCGGGCCCGTGGTCGCAGGTCCGCCGAAATTGGTCGCCACGAAGTCTATAGACCCGCAAACGCAGGCACCACGGTGTTTCCGAGGGGTTGACAATGGCAAGAACATCAATTAAGAGCGACATATGCAGTCGCTTGAAGCATCAGCCCAAAAAACCAGACCGTCACCCAAATACATCACTTCAGCTGTACCGCCACGCCTGCAGACGTTTTGAGAAGCCCTGTCTCCTAGATACAACAAAGGATTCATTTCGCACGAAAAACCCCATAAGAGTTTATCCCGATGACATTCACACCCTTGAGGAGATATGTTTTCAAGGAATCCATTTTTTCTCTCTGGAAGAGGATAAATATGTACAGAAAAACCCTTATTGCGGGCACCGTGCTCGCTCTCTTCGCAGCCGTTTCGCTCGCCCAGTCCTTTGACGTCGTCGTTGTCGGCTCGGGCGGTGCAGGTCTCTCCGCCGCCATCATGGCCTAGGAGGCCGGCTCGAGCGTCGTCGTCCGCCCTACATCGGCGGCAACTCCAACTTCGCCTCGGGAGGCATGAACGCAGCGTGCACGAAGCAGCAGATCGCAGGCGGCGTCACGAACGACAGTCCTGAAATCTTCTATCAGGACACGATGAAAGGCGGTCACAACCTCAACAATCCCGCGCTCTTGAAGACGCTCACGGAAAACGCACGATATGCGGAGGAATGGCTTGTCGATCTCGGCGCCAAGTTCTGCTTCCGCAAGGGCCGCGGTGGCGGTCAGTCCATTGCGCGCGGTCACGGCCCCTGTGACGGCTCCGCCGTCGGGCCTGAAGTTCTTCGCGTTCTGACCGCCCGACTCAAGGCCGACAAGGTCGAAATCCTCTAGAACCATCAGGTCGTCGACATTCTGATGAAGGACGGCGCGGTCGCCGGCGTCAAGGTCAAGACGACAAAGGGAACCGAAACCATCGACACCAAGGCGATCGTGCTGGCCACAGGCGGCTTCGGTGCAACCCACGCCATGGTTGAAAAGTACCGCCCCGAACTCAAAGGCTTCGCGACCACGAACCATCCCGGTGCACTCGGCGAAGGCCTTGACCTTGCCGAAAAGGTCGGCGCATCCTTCACGGACGTCGAACAGATCCAGATTCATCCGACCGTCGTACCAAAGAACGGCCACCTCATTTCCGAATCCATGCGTGCCCGCGGCGCCATCCTCGTCAACAAGGACGGCAAGCGCTTCACGAACGAGCTTCTCACCCGCGATGTGGTCTCTCAGAACGTGCTCAAGCAGAAGGACGGAGTCGCCTACCTGATCTACGATCAGTCCATCTACGACTCGAACAAGCTCTCCCGCGGATACTTTGAACAGGGCTACTCGGTAAAGGCATCGGACGTCAAGGATCTGGCCGCCAAGATCAACGTTCCTCTCGCAACGCTTGAGGCGACGATGAAGGCCTATCAGGAGGCCTACAAGCTCGGCAAGGATGAAACCTTCGGCCGTCCCGAAATGCTCATCCCGCTCGACAAGGCTCCCTACTACGCCGCCCTCGTCACCCCTGGCATCCATCACACGATGGGTGGCGTGACGATCAATCCGTCGGCTGAAGTACAGTCGAAGGCGGGCAAGTCCATTCCCGGCCTCTTCGCAGCAGGTGAAATCACGGGCGGAGTCCATGGCGGCAACCGCATCGGCGGCAATGCCGTCGCGGACATCGTGACCTTCGGCCGAATCGCAGGCACCAACGCCTCGGCATACGCCAAGGCACATTAATCGTCCCAGCCTCGAAATCGACGGCATTGACCTGAGCAGACAGGTCAAAGGCGAAAACAAGAGTCGCCCTCCCCAACGCACCGGCCGTCGAGAAAACAACAACCGCCCGCGCTGTTCACAACACAGGCGGTTTTTTCATGTCGCACCATATGTGCTCAACAGGCTTAACGCGGCGCCTTCATCTTCCAGGGGTCGATGTCGTGGCACTTTTCGCAGGTGACGGTGCTAAGACGATGTTCGCGATGGCAGTTGACGCACTGATCGGTACGACCGTAATGGAAGCTGTCATGCCGGTTGATGGCAACCTTCTTGCGGATTTCCGATCCGTCACGCGGATCCTTGAAATAAGACTCAAAGTTGAAGCGCTCTCCCGCTTTGGCGATGGACTCTTCGCTGTGCCAAGCGAGACAAGCCTTGACGTCGGGCGGCGTAAGCTTGCCGTCGACGTGCCGGAGGCAACCGAATTAGGCCCGGTGAAAACCAACGATCCAAAGGGCCCTTATTGGCGAAAGAAGCCGACGCAGGTAATCACGTTCTTCCAGTTTCCGGCTGAGATCCGTACGCTGCCCGGAAGTTGATTTACCCGGCCATCATGAATTTCACGGCCTACTACAGTCAGATGGTCTGCTGCCATGCCTCAATTCGCTCTGGTCTTTGGCGAGCGCTTTACAGGTGTCATGGCGCAAGACAAGAGATAGGATTAGACTTCCTGTGCTATCGCATCGGCTCTGGCATACTGATCACAAAAAACAAATGACAACCTCGTTGGGCTGCCCTTGGAATAACCTCCCCAAACCAAAAAATCTTGACACTCCCAAGGATTAATTATGAAGAAGATATGGTTTTTGCCTATGCTTGCATCATCGACGATGCTGACTGGTTGTGCGTCGTTGCTACAAGACTCGGCGACTTATGATCCAGAAGTAAGTCGCGCTGGTAACATTGGGAAAATTTTCGAAATTGAAATTGATGATCAAGAAGTTGCTCAAGGGATTGAGCTCGGAAATGATAGCTCGGTCATGCTTGATAGCTTAGTCTGGTCAGGTAGTCTGCAAACTGCGGGGCGTGTTGGTGGTCTTCCTGGAACGACAAGTTTTGGGAAGTCATTAGGTATTGGTTTTGGGCTAGCGCTTCTAGAAGATTCATTCAAATCGACTCCTGGCGAAAAGTACAACTCGATTTTTGGTTATGTTCGAGAAGAAGATGTTCCCGTGGTCGATGGGATCAAGGCACGTTATCTAGTTGCGCGAAAAATTTTCGTTGATCGTGCCGTTAATTCTATGAAAGCGATCATTCAAGAGGCCTATCCGAACGCGAGAGTTGTTGATAAAACATTTGATTACGCTTTCAATCGTAAAGTCCATACGGTCACTTTTAGTGATGATAAGTTAGGCTGTAAGAACTCGAATGAAAGTGACGACGACAATGAATGGTGTGGCGTGTATATCAACTCTTACAGTGCATGGGTGACTCCAAATCTGACTTCTAAGGTTTTGGGTGAACCTCAGTTCTCTGCTTACTCTTTTACAGCCGAAGGGAATGTCAACTATGTTGGTTTCTATGGTCTTGACAAACAACTGCCCTGGGTTGAAACAATGATGAAGGGGGCACATCACCTACCCGAATATACGTTCATGTATCTCACGTCTAACTCTAAGATCAATGGTCGTACTACACCTCCAATGATCATCGAAAAGGATCGCGTGAACTTCTTTGTAAAACCCAAGGTTAATGAGGGGGCAAAATAGGCTTGCCAACCCAAATTGATAGAGCCGGCGACATCAGAATAGGATCATCTGTTTCTTTTCGGGAGTAACTGGTACCAAATCGGGTAGGAACCCGTGGATCATTTCCACGGGCGTCCTCCCACACCACGTGGCATACGGTTCTCGTACCACGCGGTTGCGATCAGCCCTCTCGATCTCTCAGGGCAAGATAATTCCACGGCAACCAAGGTTCAACCTCGAAGCCTTCGGCCGATTCAGGCGTGAAGCCCATCTGCTTGTTGTCGAGTCTGCGACCGCTGTTGTTGACCTCATGCGTCAGCGTGGCGTTGGTTCGTAAGTTTGTTCAGTGAGACTGCCCTGGCCATGCTTGAACTCCAAAATTCAGAGGATTGTAGGAACGGCCCCCATCAGGCCGTTCAGATAGACTTTACGAATGTTTCTATCGCTTCTGATTTTTTTTTTGAAGTCCCTGAATGAATAAAGAATGGGAGCGCCATCAGGGTTTTTGTCGATTCCCCACAATTCGTCACGACGGAAAAGGTCCTGCGTCAGGATGTTGACGTCGTGCGTAGTGAAAATGAGCTGATTGCGGCTGTCGGCATGGCATACGTCCAAAAAGTATTTCAGAAGCCATTCCGGCAACTGGGTATGCAAGCTTCGATCCAATTCGTCGATGACGAAAACAGTCCCCTGCCCTTTCTTCAGCTTTGCAAAGGCGGGGATGAGATCCAAAAGCCTCTTCGTACCATCGGATTCTTCACTCAGCTGAAATCGGATGTTCTCGCCGTGCAGGTTTTTATGAATGGCAAGGAGCTTTTCGAAAACCAGTTCATCATTTTCCATTCGAACGATGATATCATTGCTTCCATTGACGTCGTCCGGGCGGCTCATTTTTTGTTTGATACCGCTCAATAACTTTTTAGGCAACGAAGAGTCAATATCGGCCAGTTTGACTGTTTCGAAATGGTCGATGCCGGTACCCAAAATGCGCATCAATTTGATGGTGTGTTCGCTGAGTACATCTCCAGGATCAGCCAAACGTTGAATTGAAATAAATTCACTGTTAGGGAAGCTCTTCAAAAGTACCCTGAACAATCGTTTGCACAGAAATTTGGCTTGTGTAATAGACAAAAGTTCTCGGGGCGCAAAATTAAAGAGGGCTTTTGAAGAGCTTCCTTAGGACTGATGACAGTCAATTTGGATTCGAACCAATCGTAGAGCGGGCGCAGCTTGACCATGTTCAGTTGAACGGCATTGGTCAGAAAAAGCTGATTGCTGCGGATAGCCTTGGCAATGAAATTCAGAAAATCAATCTCTTCCTGATTGAAGTAGTCGGTGTCGTAGGACATCGCCTGCCCATCAATGCGGGTAAAGACGTCGTAGGCTGTGCACGAATTCTGAATAATCAGGCGTTCCTCCAGATTTTTTTCCCGAAAGCAAGCTGATTTCGTATGTGTAGATGAGTTCGTCGATCAGAACGTCTAATGCGTATGCCCGGGCTTGACGACTATCCGTTCCACTCGTTGAGACATTTCAAAGACCGTTATTTCGAAGCCGCGCAGACAGCGTCTGCAACAGTTACATCCATTGGGATTTGGTGGTGGCGAATCATGGAAAAATGAGCACCAGAACCGTACTCAATACTATACAGCTGTAGCCGAGCTAACGCTCGGCCCGCTATACATCCCCACCCAATGCGTCGCATTGGATGGGGAATTACGCGGGTTTTGTTAATCCTCTGGTGCACTTGCCGCACGACTTCGTACACTTCCTGCAAAAGCCCGCGAAGAAGGAGCGTGCATCATGCAGGATCCGAACAAGCTGCTCGCCAAAATCGTGCGCCGCCTGCGCACCATCGGCACGGACACTCAGCTCGTCGAAGTGAAGGAGGCCGCCTGGAAGCTGCCCGAGAGCATCGGTGAGACGCTTTCGGCCTTCATGAACCACACGGGCGGCATCCTCATCCTCGGCCTCTCCGAGCGCCGCGGCTTCACACCGGTCGAGGGCTTCAACGCAAGACGCCTTCACAACGCGCTCCTTTCCGCCTGCGACACCATCACGCCTCCCTGCAGACCCGACAGCCGTTCGAGGGCGCCGAAGTCGTGGCCGCCGTCATTCCTGCGCTCGAACCCGACCTGAGGCCCGCCTACATCACGGACCGCGGCCCCGTGGCCGGAAGCTTCATCCGCACGGGCGACGGCGACAAGCGACTGACGCACTACGAGGTCGACCGCATGTGCGAAAGCCGCATGCAGCCCGTCTGGGACACCGAGCACGTCTCCGAGGCGTCCGTCACGGACCTCGACGCCGCCGTCCTCAAGACGATGGTCGAGCGCAACCGCGCCATGACGCCCTCCGTCTTCGGCGGCATGGCGGGCGAGGAGATTCTCGTCAAGACGGGCGTGCTCGCCGAGGGCGCGGGACGCCTTGTCCCGACGCTCGGCGGACTTCTCGCGGCGGGCGTCTATCCGCAGCAGTTCTTTCCAAGGCTCAACATCGTCCTCACGGTCAGAAGAACGGGTGAAACCCGTTCCATCAACGGCCCCGTGCCCTACATGGTCGAGACGGCCGTGAACCTCCTTGCAGAGCGCCTGAGGACGGCGGACGGCTTCGCATATCCGCTTCGCGCCTGCCGCGAGGCGGTCGTGAACGCGCTTCAGCACCGCGACTATTCGCCCGAAGGCCGTGGCTCGCAGGTGCGCATCGACCTCTTCGACGACAGGCTCGAGATCCTCAATCCGGGCGGTTTCTTCAGGGCGGCCGTCTACAACCGCCAGATCCACGGTCTGGCGGCGCTTCGCAACGCCAACCTCACACGCATTCTCGAGTGCACGCCCTGCCCTGATGCGGACGGAAGGCCCGGCACCGTGCTCGAGCCCGGCACTCAGGGGCTGCTTCTCATCGACGAGGCGCTTGAGGCCGCAGGCAGACCCAGAGCCGTCGTGCACGACTGGGTCTCCGCCGTTTCGCTCGTCTTCTTCCGCGAGGAGCGCATCGTGCACTGGACGGACTTCGAATACGACCTCACGACGGCGCTCTCCGAGCGTGACTCGATTGCGCTCACCGAGATCGTGCGATGTTCGGGCCTCTCGAGAAGCACCGTGCTCGCCAAGCTCCGCCGCATGATCGACGCAGGCCTCATCGAACGCACGGAACCACTCCACAGCCCGCGGCAGCGCTACAGGCTCTCCAGTTGAAGACGGACTGCTGAACGGCTCACAAAAAAGAGGCGGCTCCCTGCGGAGTCCGCCTCTTTTCGATGTCTCTTTCGCCGTGCGGCACTACGCCTTTTCCGAAGGCTCGCCGGCTCCGGGAAGCCCGTCGCCCTGTCCTGTCTGAGCGGGCGGGCGCTCATTGTCGCCCTCGCCGCGCGCGGCCATTTCGCGGGCGCCCCAGGCGTCGAGCCCCTCCTTGACGCTGCGCCAGAGCCCCTCGAGGCGGCCGATCCAGCCGTCGATGCGTTCTCCGGCCGCCTTGACGAAGGCCCTGAGGTCCTCGGGCGAAAGAATGAAAAGGAGCACGAGCGCCACCGCCGCCAGCACGAGGCCGTAGAGAAGGAGCGCCGTCACGGCGGCCAGGGCGGAGACGGCCAGTACCGTGACGAGCACGGCGAGGATAATCTTCAGGATCCTGGTCGGGAGGGAATCTTTCTGCATGCGCAATCCGTGGCGGCGGTGGTGAATGCCCGTATTTTAAAGGACGCGGCGGTGCTGCTGCAGGTGCAGGGCAAGAAGCGCCATGAAGGCGACGCCCGCCCAAAGATGCAGTCCCGTCTGCCTGACGCCGAGCGCGCCGATCGAGAGCGCAAGGGCGCCGAGCATCGTGCGGTTCTGCAGGATGCGGGCGGCGCGCTTCGGATTGCGCCTCGACGTTTCGGGCATGAGCGTGCGGGCGGCCGCGCCGAAGGTGCCGACGCCTGCGGACTCGATCCTGCCGAGCACGCTCCCGACGGCTTCCGCCGCCCTTTCGACGGCACGACATGCCGTGCAGGACGTCTCCTTTTCGTCCGCGGGCGCAGCGGCCCCAGCCTCATCTTCTGCGCCTGCGGCGAAGAAGAAGGCGGCGTAGCCCTCGACCGTCTCAAGCAGCGTCTCGGCCGTCGTCTCGGCCTCATTCCAGGTGATGAGAAGCGAGCCCACGCGCGGGTTGATCGACACGCCCGTCACGCCGGGAATGGTCTCGAGCATGCCCGCGACCTCCATGCAAGACTCGGCCTCCAGGCCGTGAAGCATGGGATGGCGCAGGCGCGCGCGTCCCGGCAGCAGGCTTCTCACGCAGTCGCGAATGTCTGCCATGTCTGTCTCCTTATGCGACGCCCGTGGCTTCGAGCGCGGTCACGGCAACGCGCGGAGCGCCGGCGGCCTCCGAATCGACGCCGCGGATCACGCCGCCCAGGCGGTTGAACATGTCGGACACGTCCTTCCGGAGTTCGTCCGCATAACGGGTCTCCCCGTCGTAGTGGCCGAGTTCGGGGCGCATGGCGTTGAGGCACACGCCGATCGTCGTGGCGTTGTGAAGCAGCGCCGAGACGGCCGGCATCAGAATGCCCGTGAGGCCGCCCGCAAGGAACGCCGAGTTGAGGCCCACGGAAATGCCGACGTTGCTGCGGATGCGCTTCATCGTGGCTTCGCCGAGGTCAAGGGCGACGAGCAGGTATTCGAGCGAAGGCGCCATGATGACGTCCGCCACCTCCTGCGCGATGTCCGTGCCGTCGCGCATCGTCACGCCGACATCGGCCGCGCTCAGCGCGGGACTGTCGTTGATGCCGTCGCCGATCATCAGGACCTTCGCGCCCGCGTCCTTGAGACGCAGGACTTCGTCGGCCTTGTCGGACGGAAGCACCTGAGCGCGCCAGGCGTCGATGCCGAGGCGTGCCGCGACGGCCGCAGCCGTGCGCTCATCGTCACCCGTGAGCATGACGACCTTCTTGCCGCGGGCGTGCAGTGCCTTGATGACGCCTTCAGCCTCATCGCGGATCGGATCCTCGATGCCGAGCACGCCGATGAGGCGGCCCGAAAGCGCGACGTAGAGAATGGTCTTGCCCTGAGAGGCCAGACGCTCGACGTGGGGGCGTGCGGCTTCGCAGCTCACGCCTTCGTCGTCCTCGATGAAGTGGCGCGAACCCAGCAGCACGGTCTCGCCGTCGACCTTCGAGCAGATGCCGTGGGCGACGACGTACTTCACCTCGGCGTCGTGCTGCTCGTCATGGTGTGCAAGCCCCTTCTCTTCGGCCGCGTCCACGATGGCGCGCGAGACGGGATGCGGGAAGTGCTCCTCAAGACAGGCGGAGAGCGTCAGCAGCTCGTCCTCGGACATGTCCTCCGTGAGGGAGACCACGTCGGAGAGGTGCGGAGTGGCGTTGGTGAGCGTGCCCGTCTTGTCGAAGACGACGGTGTCGACTTCGGCAAGCGCCTCGAGGTAGCGGCCGCCCTTGACGACGACCCCTCGGGCCGTGCCTTCCTTCATGGAGGAGAGGATGGCAAGCGGCGTCGCCAGGCGCAGCGCGCAGCTGTAGTCGACGAGCAGCACGGAGGCCGTGCGGGTCAGATCGCGCGTGACGAGCCAGACGATGGCCGCGAGCGCGAAGTTGAAGGGCACGATCGCATCGGCGAACTTGAGCGCCTTGCTCTCGATGCCCGCCTTCACCTTCTCGCTTTCCTCGACGAAGCTGATGATCTGCGAGAGGCGCGTGCCGTCGCCGATGCCCGTCGGACGAATGCCGATCTCGCCGCTCTCGACGACGGTGCCGGCAAAGACGGCGCCGCCCGTGGTGCGGTGAACTGCGAGCGGCTCGCCCGTCATCGCGGTCTGGTTCACGGCGGCCTCGCCGTCAAGCACCACGCCGTCGACGGGAATGACGCTGCCCGAGCGCACGACGATCACGTCCTCGGGCGTCACGTCGGCGAGGGGCTTCTGGCGCAGTTCTTCGTCCTCGCGGATCCAGACGACGTCGCACTTCACCGAGAGCTGCTCGGCGAGCGAGGCCATCGACTTCCTGCGCGCGTAGTTCTCGAGCATCTCGCCCATGCCGAGCAGCAGAACGAGCAGGCCGGCGGTCTTGAAGTCGCGGCGCAGGAGCGAGACGATGAGCGCGGAGGCGTCGAGTACGGCGACATTGAGACGCCCCTTGAAAAGCTCGGAGATGCCCTCGCGGATGATCGGCACGGCGCCGAGGAAGGCGTTGGCCGCATTGGCAACGACGGGCAGGAAAGGGCGAAGGAAGACGAAGCGCGCAAGCGGACCGAAGTCGAGCTCGGCGTCGTCCGCCCTGTAGTTGTTGGCGGCAAGGGCGCCCTCGCCGCCCGCAGCCTTCGGCGAGGCAAGCGCGGGCGCGACGCGGGAGACGATTCCGCCCATGCCCTGCCTTC
>OKRU01003762.1_pt1 | contig 11759 bp, 5 predicted proteins | sample 1601131 | NCBI WGS metagenome assembly OKRU01 (sample SAMEA3541558, study PRJEB24748) | human gut metagenome | biome: human gut; feature: human-associated habitat; material: faeces | place: China | collected 2012 | reverse complement strand
TTATAGCGATGGCACATGGTCGCCCATGCTGAAAAGCAACAAGACGGCTGTCGGGGTGATATTCGCTTTGGCCGATGAAGGCGAAGCCGCTTCGGATGTGGTCGGGAACTATGAAGGAGTGACCTTCACCGGCAATGCAATCCATGGCTGGGTAGTCGGTTTGCAGGAATACGCCTCAAGCCCGCGGTTTGTACAGATTTCCACTGCAACCGGTACGGCCGGAAGCACGATTGAAGGCATAGAAGGTGTGGCTACGCACAATCTTAGTGATGGCACCACATGCACGGATATTATGGGATATGCGAACACGAAGGCATGGAAAGCCAATAAACTTTCTGAAGGCAAGACTTATCCTGCCTTGGAGGCCTTGGATACGTATCCGCTTTCTGCTCCGGAAGCAGGAACGAGTGGCTGGTACATTCCGTCCTTGAAACAGCTTCTGGTGCTGCGCGACGCTTATAATGCCGAGGGCAGCAAGGTGAAGTCGGCCTTGAAGGCCATGCCCGAGCAGGAGGAAGTGACTTATGTATTGAATGAAGGCACGGGAAATGATGCTTATTATTGGTCGAGCACGGCACGCAGCAGGGACGACGGCAACCAGGTATGGCTGCTGCGCTTCAGTCCGACAGTGGATTCTTATACGGTATCTACTACAGGAAACTCCGGCCGTCATGTCCGTCCGATACTGACATTCTAATTAATGAAGAATTAAGAATTAAGAATTAGTTTGTGACGCTTAAAAACTTAAGAACTTAAAAATAAAGGCTCGCAGTCGCTTTCCCCTTGGGGGAGGCGGCGGGGCTACAAACAATAAACACCATGAAAAAGATTCTTTTATATTCAACACTGGCTCTGAGCGTGGGACTGTGCTCGTGCAGCCAGGAAGATTTGGGAGAGAACCCGGCTCAGGCAGTGGGACAGCCCGTCACCGTATCGGTGCAGTTGCCGGGTGAAGTGGGTAGCGACGGCTTGTCGCGTGCGCTTCCGACCGTTCCGGAAGGCTGTGTATTGCGCTGCATCCTCTTTGTGTCGGACAATGATGAAAGTACGGAAGATATTCGTCAGGAAGTGATTGCTGAGAATGCGGCTGACAATATCACCTTCTCTTTCACTCCGCCGGCAGAGAACTATACCTGTTCGTTCTGGGCGGATTTTCTTCCAAAAGATGGAAACGTGACCGGAGAAGGAGATGAAAAGATATATACCGACCTCTATTATAACACGCAAAACCTTCCGAACGTGACATTTGCAGATAACACAACTATCCTCTTTAATAACGATGCGTGCGATGCCTTTACGGGACACTTTGACCAAACGCAGATTACAAGTGGCACTCCTGTGACGTTGAGCCGTCCGCTGGCGAAAGTGAACTTTATCTCGGAAGAGGCAGTCGGAGCTGATGCTACGGTTGATGTCACATATACCGTGAGCAACGGAATGAATATCTCTACGGGAGCGGTGAGTACAACTACTGCCACACTGAGTTGCACTGATAAAGCAGTAGCGGACGCAGAAGGCAACGTGTTGTTCTTCAACTACCTCTTTGCCGACGGAGAGAGCACCAAGCTTCCGGCAAGCATTTCCTATACGCTGGGCGAAACATCAGGCACTATTCCTACGAACGAAATACCTTTGGCTGCCAACACTCCGTATAATCTGAGTTTCTCAACAGCTGGTGAGGCGGTTAAATTTCCGGCAGTAGGCGACTACTTCTTTACTGACGGCACTTGGTCTTCATCGCTTGACGAAAGCACGGACAAGACCGTGGCAGGTGTGGTATTCGCAGTGAAAGGTGACGGTACAAGCAGTGCCATTGAGAGCGATGAAACCACCAACTATTCGAATGCGGGCGAAGCTACGGATGTCTTGGCTTGGGTGATTGCAGCTAAGGATGCAGGCAATTTTAGATTCTTGGCTGAGAACCAAACCATTAGTGCTTTGCCGGAGAATCTGGGAACGGAGAAAACTGATATTTTCGGTTACAAGAACTCTAATGCATGGCAGACTCAAAATGCGAGCAATTATCTTGCCGTGAACGGTGCGTTGAATTATAAGGTAGGAGAGGAAACTACTCCTATCTCAGGAACGAGCGGATGGTATCTTCCTTCGATGGGACAGATGGAGGCTTTGGTTAAAGTGTATGCCACGAAAGTTGATACAGGAGAAAACCCAACGGAAGGAACAGCTACATGTACGCTTTCTACTGTAGGAACAAGCTTGCAGAATTTGTCTGATAGCAATGACGAAGCTTTGATGAGTAATGCTTTCTATTGGACAAGCACAGGCGGAACTCAGAGTGAATCGCATGGAGCTTATCGTATTGGTTTCCATGATAAGGTAGATGCTGGAAAGCATAATTATTATGGTGCGTCAGCTTTGCGCACAGGGAATAATCTTACTGGATTGCCGGTTCGCTCTGTCCTGACCGTCTTTAAATAAATAAAAACACTAGTGTCCGCTAAAAATCATAGGAGTTCTTTGAAATTATTGAAATTCGATTTGTTAGAAGCAATTTGGGACAGAAAGGATTTGAACTTACTCTGAGTGTCGGGAAAAATGTTTCGGCATGCGCCTCCAAAGGCTTCGGCGTGCGGTCGCACACGCTTCGGCGTTCAAAAAAAGGCTTTGAACCGTTCCGGGGAAATGTAGTTCCGGATGTTCTCAGAACGCCTAGGCGTTTGGGATGAAACGTCTTTGCATTTGACAGCAAACACCGAAGTGTTTTACCTGAAACACCGAAGTGTTTTGATTGAAACGTAAAGGTGTCCTGACTGAAACGCAAAGGTGTTTTTCTGTCCGGCATATGGACAAATTGTCCGGACGAAAATAGCACATCCGGCTCTTTTCCCCCTCACTACAATCCTTATATATAGAGAATTTTTCTTCACTTTACCTTCATCCTTCACTTTTGGCGCAATCACATCTGATTGTCAGCAAGTTACAGTGAAGGAAGGGGAGTGAAGGAATCACCGTCGGGCTGAAATCTCCCCGAATGCACTATCGCCTTTGCCCGACAAATCGAATTTCAAGAATGTCAAAGACCGATATGATTCAAGTGAACCGGATTGATTTAATTTTCAACCATTAAAACAACAATATCATGAAAAAGAGTATTTTATTTCCAATGCTGGCTTTGGGAATGGGACTGTTCTCATGCAGCCAGGAAGATTTGAACGGTGGCGCACAGCAGGCAGGACAACCTGTGACGGTGACAGTGAAACTCCCGGACGATGCCATCGATAAAGTGGCTTCACGTTATATCCCAGAGGCTTCGGACGGGCAGCACCAGTTGCGCTGTATTCTTCTGGTGACTAACAGCGACAATTCAACCATACGTATAGAGAAGGTGGCAAAGGAGGCAAACGGAGATACTTTCTCCTACACTTTCACTCCTACGGATGCAAACAACTACAAATGCGCATTCTGGGCTGACTTTATCGATGCTAATGCAGCTGTAACTGGAGAAGGGAATGACAAAAAGTACGCCGACCTCTATTATAATACGCAGAACTTGCCTTCCGTATCATACGCTGCGGAAGCTTTAACCGACGGTTCTCTTTTCAATAACGACGATTGCGACGCGTATTGCGGAATAATTCCTACTGGCGGTGCTCTGAGCGTGGAACTGAAACGCCCGTTCGCAAAGGTTAGCTTTGTGGATAAAGGAACTACCGCATCCACAACTACTGAAAAAATTAGCATAAGCGGTTATGGAGTATATGGCGGATTCAACATTGAAACCAATGAGGTGGTTGAAGGTGAGTCGGTAATTTCGGCTACTGATATTGACCCGGTGAAAACAGATAACGTATTCTTCTACAACTATCTTTTCGTAGGAAACAAGAATGCATTGCCTGATGCGGATAAGGAGTTCTCACTGGCAGTGGGCAGCACAACCAAGACCATATCTACTGAGAACATCACTCTGACTTCCAACACGGAGGTGAACGGTAATTTCGACTGGGAAAGTGCTTCAGGAAGCGATAAAATAACCGTTACGGTTGGTTTTAACGGTAATTGGATTGACCCGAACGCTCCAAAAGTAGGTGATTACTATTATAGCGATGGAACGTATTCCTCTACTTTGGATGACCAGAAGACTGTTATCGGTGTGGTATTTGCCGTACCGGGTGATGGAAGTGCTATTGAGGGCGATGTTATAACCAATTATGATGGCGTGACCTTTACGGATAGTGAGATTCACGGTTGGGTGGTTTCCATAACTGAGATGTCTCCGAATCCGAGATGGGTCAATGCTGATGATACTGACTCAACTGGAGGAGCGATTGAAGGAATAACAGGTATAGGCACGGATGAGACCGATATTAGGGGATATGCAAATACTAAAAATTGGATTGAGAATAAGCTTACCTCTCCAAAGGTTTATGTAGCATTGACAAGATTGAGTTCAAGTTATGCTACTGCTCCTGTAAACACAAGCGGCTGGTACATTGGTGCCGCTGCCCAGATGGAGGCTTTGCGTAATGTAAATGCTTCGGTGGTGAAAGGTAAATTGGAGGCATTGTCAGCAAGCGGTGCAACCACAATCACAGATACTGGTACAGGTGGGTCTGCTTATTATTGGACGAGCACGGCTACTACGATAAATGACGCTAATCAAGTTCGTCTTATAAGTTTCAATCCGGAGGTAGAGACTTATTTTAATCAGAATGTAGGTGATCAGGGTCGTCACTGCCGCCCCATCCTGACATTCTAAAAATTAATCTCTTATAAAAAAGCCGAGCGGTCATACAGCCAAGCATGGCCGCTCGGCTCTTTAAAAAGCAATCGACATGAAAAAACTGTTTTTATATACAGCACTGGTGCTGGGGATGGCATTGGCCTCATGCGGCAAGGAAGAAACCGAGCCGCCCACTCGGGAAGAACCGAAGGAGGAGGGGGCAGTGACCGTCACGGTGACCATGCCCGAAGGGACGCTGGCCAGTGCCGGTTCGCGCGCCATGCCGTCTGCCTATCCGGGCCACAAGCTCCGCTGCATCCTCATCGTGGAGGAGAACGGAGCGGTGACCATCCGGCAGGAAAAGCTGGCAGACGAGGCGAAGGACGGGAGCTTCTTCTTCGACATCACTCCGGAGAGCGAGGACTTCAAGTGCTCGTTCTGGGCGGACTACATCAAGGAGGATGCCATCGCCACTGACGGACGATACCCTGACCTGTACTACAACACCGAGTCGCTTCCCACGGTGGGCTATAAGCTGACCGGCAGCGAACTCTTCCACAACGACGCCTGCGATGCGTTCAGCCTGTCGCTCCTTCCCGGAGCGACTGCCGGGACGATGACCCGTCCCATGGCGAAGCTGAGCTTCACCGACGAACGCCCCGCCACGGTGGCTGAGGCCGGAAGCATAGCGGTGAGCGGTTATAAGGTGTATACGGATTTTCACATCGTGAACGGAACGGTGGGCGACACGCCCGCGACGCTTTCCTATTCCGGCGCACCGGCTGATGCGGAGAACGGCGTATGGTTCAGCAATTACCTCTTTGTGGGCAACAAGAACCGCCTGCCGGGCAACTTCACCCTGGCCGTGGACGGGACTTCGCACGAGGTGGCGACGGACAACATGACGCTGACTGCCAATCGCCCTATCACTGCTTCGCTCAACTGGCAACGTGCGAACGGCATCATCACGGTGGACGTGAACTTCAGCGACCCCGACCTTCCGGAAGTGGGCATGTTCCTGCAAAAGGACGGCACTTTCTCGCGCACCTATTCGGCGGAGAACTCCATCGGCATCGTGTTCGCTTCGGGTGCGAAGGGTAATGACGTGCCGTCGAACTACGGTTCGCAGTGGGCGGCCGGATATAAGATTGTGGGCTATGCCATGGGGCTGACGAGCGTGAGCGACGGAGGGCGTGTGCATATAGGAGCCGACAATTCACTTCCTTCCGATATGATATTTGCTGATACGGACGGCTCCTGGGAAGAGGATTATTACGGCGGATATACGGATACGCAGAAGATGCTGGCTACGATAGGGGATTATGCTTCTCCTTTGCTGGGCAAGACTGCCGGTGCTTTCGCCACGTGGACAGCCGGTCACGTTTTGGAGGATGGTTCGGATGTGAGCGGATGGTATATTCCTTCTGCCCGTCAGGTGCTCGACATAATGGGCATGGCGTCCGGTTATGCCGGTGATGAGGAAAGGGCTGCCGTGGAGGTGAATGAGGCCTTGAAGGCTGCGATAGAGGCTTCCGGCAACAGACCGTTTGGACGTGCTTCCGGTGCCACTTATGTAATGTCAAGTTCCGTCACGAACGGCGGGCGTTTCAATGTCATCCTGACTGCTACGGAGGGTGGTGAAAGCATTGGTGAGTGTCAGGAGCTGAGAAACAACAGCCAGCAGTATGCTATCCGTCCGGTACTGACCCTCTTCGCAAAAGAGTAATGAGAAAAGTAATACAAATAAACAAGTTTCCATAATTTGAAAGAGTGCTTTCCTTTTTGTCTCTGTAACAAACCGGGAGCACTCTTTTTTATGGTTTCTTTCCAATCTCACGCAATAAGCTTTCTTTCGGGAGGGCGAACGAGTGGGGTTCCTTATAAAATTAAACTTATGAAACAGTTCTTTTACACTACTTTGCTGGCCGGCCTGTTGGTGCTGCCTTCCTGTGCGGACGATGCTGTTCCCGCTCCTGAAGAAGCGGAGGGAATTGAGGCTCCCGAAGCATGGCACGACAAGACACGGACCCAGCCTTATCCCAAGCTCTCGAACGAGCTGTACATCAATCCTTCGCCGCTCATTGTGCCACAGGCTCTGAAGACAGAAGAAAAAATCCGGTTTGCCCTTTCACAGGACAGCACTTTCCCGGAAGCTTCCACCCAACTGTCGGAAGCCGTGGAGTGGTGCATGTTCAATCCGCACCGCGTGCTTGAAGCGGGACACTGGTATTGGCGTTATCGCAACGTGTCGGCCGACGGGACGGAAGGAGAGTGGAGCGCTCCCATCGAGTTTGAGGTGAAGGCGGAAACTCCCGTCTTCGTCACCCCCGATTTCGCCACGTTCCGTACCGGCGTGTCTCAGGCAGAGGCGGATACTCATCCGCGCATCTATTGTTTTCTGAACGATGACCTGGCGGAAGCACGGCAGCGCGTGTCGGCGCATGATGAATATCCGGCACTTGTCTATCAGGCAGACCGTGCCTTGACCATGGTGACAGACGAGATGCTTTCCGATGTGACGGAGGGGCACATGGAGGACGTGGCAAGCTACGTGGAACGGATGCTTCAGGCCTATCTGCTGACGCAGGACAAGAAATACGCATCGAAGTTGCAGGAGATTATGGAAAGTTTGTGTACGGTAGGCGATGACAAACTGTTCCTTACCAATTTCACCTCCACCGCTATTGCCTACAGTGTGCTGGCACCGTATGACCTGTTTTACAACAGCCTGTCCGCAAGCCAGATAAAGGCAGCACAGAATCTGCTCTGGCGCGTGGCGACCCGTTATTACAGCGAGTATTGCGGTATGCAGGAAAACCACATTTTCGACAATCATTTCTGGCAGCGCAACATGCGTGTCCTTTTCCAGATAGCTTTCTGTCTGTGGGACAAGTCGGGCTATGAGGAGGAAGCGTCGCGTATGCTGGAATACTACTATGAGCTCTGGACGTCACGCGCTCCGGCTTCGGGATTCAATCGCGACGGCGCATGGGCGAACGGGAGCTACTATCTGTCGGCCAATCTTTATACATTATACTATATGCCGATGCTGTTGTCGCATGTCAGCGGAACGGACTTTCTCCAACATCCGTGGTATCAGCATGCCGGACAGGCGCTTGCCTATAATTTCCCTCCTCCATCGAAGAGTACCGGTTTCGGGGATTATACCGAGAGATACGATTCTCCTACCCGGCAGTATGCGGCATTTGCCGATTTCCTTGCCCGTGAGATAGGAGACGGGTATGCCGGATGGTATGCCAGCCAGTGTTCCAGTGATGACAATCCGAATAACGATGTGTATGATGACCTGGAACTTCGGCTTTACCGGATTTGCCGGAACAGCAGCCGGTATGATACGGAACTCCCGTCGGATGCGCCGAAGATGAAGTGGTATGAGGACATCGGCGAAGTGGTGATGCACAGCAACCTGGCGGACGGGGCGGAGAACCTTACGCTGGGATTCCGTTCCAGTACGTTCGGTTCGGGAAGCCATACCTTGGCTGACCAGAACAGCTTTAATCTGCTGTACGGAGGGAAGGAAGTGTATTACCATTCGGGCTATTATACGAGTTTCTCCGATGCGCATACACTGACATCGTACCGCCACACCCGGGCACACAACACCATTCTGGTGAACGGTATCGGTCAGGCATTCACCACCGAAGCCTATGGGATGATGCTCCGTGCCGCAGGGGGAAGCCATATAGCGTATGCGCTGGGCGATGCCTCGGAAGCTTACCGTGGCATTTCCGATGACCCGATGTGGGTGAAGAATTTTGAGAATGCGGGCATCGCGCAGACACCGGAGAACGGATTTGGCACTACTCCGCTCACGAAATACCGCCGTCAGGTGCTTATGCTTTATCCGGACATTGTGCTCGTGTATGATGAACTGGAAGCATCGGAACCGGTGCGTTGGGAATGGCTGCTGCACAGCCCCGTGCAGTTCGGCATTGAGGGACAGACGTTCACTACCCGTCTGGACAATGGGGTGGCAGTGGCACGGATGTTCAGTGACTCCTCGTTCGAGGTGTCGCAGACCAATCAGTTTGCCGTTTCTCCCGGTGAGGGCTATGCGAACCAGTGGCACCTGACAGCTTCCTTTGAAAACATTCCGCAATGCCGCATTCTGACACTGGTGCAGGTGAGAGGCTCGGAAAACGAGGTGCTTCCGGTAGTCCGTAACGGAAACCGCATCACGTGCGGTGACTGGGCTATCGAGGTGAATCTTGACCCGTCGTCTGCTGAAAGGCTTCAGGTGACAAGCAGTTCGTCGACTGCGGTTTACAGTTACGGTTCGGACAATCCGCTGCTGGGAGGAAAGGCTTATGCAAGGCAGTACCGCAACTCTTCCGTGCTCTATGACAGCATGGACGGGGCATACCGGACGGATGAACAGACAGACCGTAAGCCGGTGGCAAGCAGGAGGGGATGAAAATGAGAAATGAAGAATGAGAAATGAAGAATGTAGAATGTGAGGAATGAAGGCTATATGAAAAATATTCTTTTATTGTGTTTGTGTATGGTGGGGATTGGTTGGACGGCTTGTGCCAACAATCCTCTTCGCACATCTCCTTATCCTTTGGAAGCGAACGATGTGTTCATTAATCCGGCTCCGTTGCTGGTGCCGCCCTCCATGAGGGAAGGCGATTTGCTTCAGTTCAATCTTTCGAAGGACAGACGTTTCAGGGGAAACGATGATATTCTGTCGGAACCTGTTCCCTGGGGCGTGTTCAATCCGCACCGTGTGCTGGATGAGGGCAAGTGGTACTGGCGGTTCCGTTCCGTGGATAAGGACGGGACGGAACACCCGTGGAGCAAGACTTACAGCTTTACCATAAAGCCCGGTACTCCGCAGTTTGCCACTCCTCAGTTCAGCGACTTTCTGGCCGGTATTCCTGAAGAAGGTCCGCGCATCTATTGTTTTCTGCGCGAAGGGCTTGAAGAGGCGCGCAGGACGGTACGTTCGCATCCGGAGTTCAGCAATATGATAGAGGACGGAAGACGTGCACTGGCGATGAGCTTCACCACCGACACCGTCCCCTACAAGCATGTGTTCGAGATGTCGGAGAGTTGTGACATGCTGAATACGGCTTATCAGATGCTTGGCCGGAAAATCTATGCGGACAAGATGGTGCAGAACCTGCGCTGCCTGCTGCCGGAGAATCCGACGGATGAATTTCTTGCCAATGACTTCAATGCGGGTGAGCTTGTGTATGTGCTGGCCTGTACTTACGAGACTTGTGGTGATTTGCTGGCTCCGGCAGAACGCAGGCGGACAGAGGAGCTGATTCTGGAAGTCATTTCCCGGTATTATCACGAGCGGCTGGTGGGGCAGACGGAGAACCGTTTTTTCGATGAGCATATCTGGCAGTTTACTGTCCGCCGCTTTGTGCAAGGATGCCTGGTGACGTACGGCAAATATCCGGAGGCGAAAGAGTATCTGCAATATTTTTATGAGCTATGGACTTCGCGCGCGCCGGCTACGGGATTCAACCGCGACGGGGCATGGCAGAACGGAGCGAACTATTTCAGTGCGAATGCGGTCAGCCTGATGTATCTTCCCAAACTGTTCGGTTATGCGACCGGAACGGACTTTCTTCAGCATCCTTGGTACAGGAACGCGGGGAAAGGGGTGGCCTGCACTTGGCTGCCCGGTTCGCTCAGTTCCGGCTTCGGGGACGGACATGAGAAAATGAATGAGAAACCGCTCCGCATACGGAGTGCTTTCGCCGACTTCCTGGCCCGTGAACTTGGCGACCCGTATGCCGCATGGTATTCGGACAAGAGTCCGCTTTACAGGAACGAATTTGAGACAAGACTTTACAGGATGGCTTGTGGGAAAAAGCGTCCGTCATCGTGTACGCTTCCGCAAGATGCCCCGAAAGCGGTGTGGTTCAAGGACTGCGGAGAGATGGTGGCAAACTCCGATTGGGATAATCCGGAAAAGAATGTCAGTCTGAGTTTCCATTCCAGTCCGTTCGGGTCGGGGAATCATACGCATTCCAATCAGAATGCTTTCAACTTGCATTACGGGGGTGAGGCTGTGTTTCATGCCGCCGGGCATTATATGAACTTCAGTGACCCTCACAACCTTCTTTCGTATCGCAATACCCGGGCGCACAATACGGTGCTGGTGGATGGAATCGGACAGCCTTTCACGCCGGACGCTTACGGATATATCGTCCGCATGTGCAACGGCGACCACTTGTCGTATGCGCTGGGTGATGCATCGGAGGCCTATTGTGGGGTGAGTGACATCAGGCTCTGGAGGGAAGCCTTCGAAAAGTATAGGCTGGAACAGTCTCCGGAAAATGGTTTCGGAAAGAATCCGCTCACGAAATACCGTCGTCACATCTTCCTGCTGTATCCGAATATTGTGGTCATTTATGACGAACTGGAAGCTTCGGAAGCGGCACGTTGGGACTGGCTGCTCCATAGTCCGGTGAAGTTTGAGATAGACGAAGCGTCCGCAGCCTTTTCCACGGATGCCCGGTCGGGGAAATTCCGTTCGTTTACCCGTCTGTTCAGCGGTGCGGACGTTCATTTTGCCCAGACGGACCGGTATGCGGCGCCTCCCAACGAATATGCCGGGCAACGAGGAGAAGATTTCACTCCGTCATGGACGCTTACGGCAAGTCTGACGCCGGTAAGGAAAGCGCGTGTGCTGGCGGTTATCCAGATTGAGGCGGACGGCATGAAGGCGGTGGACGTGAAGCGTGTGGGAAACCGTTTCAAGTTTGGCAGCTGGACGCTGGAAGCCGAACTTGACGGAAACCGCCGTCCGGCTCTGTATATTGAGAATAAAGACAAACGTGTGACGTTCTTCTACGGAAAGCGGAATGTAGTGCTTGATGGAATAGTCCGTCGCTTCCAGTCGGACGATGCCTCTGTGTTGTCTGATACGGAGAACGGATGCCGGAAAATATATGAGATGATGGATTGCAAGGTGGAACGGATGGGAGAATGGAAATAAATGTGAGGATTTATAGTCAGGGATGCGTCACAGATTCTTAAAAATATAGTCAGAGAAAACGCATCAAAATTTCTTTAACAGCATTTAGCTTTTTGATATTTA
>OKRU01003760.1_pt1 | contig 11762 bp, 10 predicted proteins | sample 1601131 | NCBI WGS metagenome assembly OKRU01 (sample SAMEA3541558, study PRJEB24748) | human gut metagenome | biome: human gut; feature: human-associated habitat; material: faeces | place: China | collected 2012 | reverse complement strand
GACACACTGATATTGCAGAAAGTATTAAAGACTACCGAAAAAATACTATTAAAATGTGTGTGAAGGATGTGGAAAATGTAATTGCAAAAGGCACAAGTAAAATCGGCGGCTTTCCCGATCTTCCGCCCGAAATTCCATATCCCACAATGTCGGGCTATTCCTGCAAGCGCGGAGATGACACTGAGCGGTACGAAAAATCAGCAATGCAGCTTGTTGCTCAAATCAATCTTGCGGACATTGCCGACTTGGATATTGAAAACAGGCTTCCGCACACGGGTATTTTATATTTTTTCTGGAGCGGAGAAATCGACTCAATTCACCAGACCAACAAATGGGTTGAAAGCGTTGCTGACGACCCTGAAAATTCGGCTTATCACAAGGTGATCTGGTACAATGGCGACCTGTCAAATTTAAAGAGAACTGAGCCGCCTGTTCCATATTATTCAAAGTATTTTACAGAAACTTTTGAGGAAAAGGCTGTCGAGTTTGGACTCACCACAGATTATCAGCCACTGGGAGATGTGCTTGACTGTGACCTATTTGACCGTCTTGAAGAAGTTGCTCCAGATTATGATATCGAATATCTTTCGTATGACGGAAACAAATTATTCGGTTATCCTACGGGGGGTAATATTCCGGATGTAAACGCAAAAACTCATCTGCTGTTTCAATATGGTTACAACATTGGTTGTCTATGGAATATCTTTTGGATCATTTCAGATGAAGATTTAAAGAACCGCAATTTCGACAAAGCGGTCTTTAGTTTCGATTTGGACTAATAACTATAATTCTAAGTAGGAGCAGAACACTCCTGCTCCTACTTGGTATAAATTCAGTGCTTTATACAGAATTCGCAGCCACCTTTTTGTCCGATGCAGCTCTTGCAATCGGAGCCCACTGCATACACATCTTCACCCGCGATCAGATATGTTCCTACAAGACTCATCTTCGGTGACATGTGTTCTCCGTTCCATGACACGCCTGCCTGCGATGAATCCATAAGCCCCAGCAGCTCAGGTACTGCCTCCATGCCCATTCCATAGTATCCTGGACCGAACGACGGACTGCAATACTTCTTCTCATATACACTGTTCTTTCTCTCAAGATATCCTTGCAGCCACCCTCTTATGACATCCATGCATGCCATCTGAAATGCCTCCATGTAATACTGGTCAAGCACAGAACCAGTGTTTTCCAGATCTACAACCGGTGCATGAAATGCATAAATGTAACCTTTATCAATAAGACTGATGTCAAGCTGTGTCAATATTCCGCACTCTATCTTTTTCCCACAAAAAGTAAAATAGCCGGGGCAAATGCACTCAGGAGCAAATTCCTGTAAAAGAACATCCACCGCACAAGATCCAGACATATCTTTCATAACCTCATCCAATATTCTGTCAATATTGATCTGATGCTCATACTTCATATCTGCATCTATTTCATTTATATGGGTAATCTGTATCAATCGTTCTTTCACCTGAGTCTTGAGCTTTCGAAGATCTATATGCAAAAGCTCATCTTCCCTCTGAAGGCGTCCAATAACCATATCATACATCTCTGGCTGATGTACTAAAAGACAATTACTGCAATCTTTTATCCGCTGCCCTTTCCGGCTGATCACATACTCAGGATTACCTAGGCACCGTTCCTCGCGATAAAGTGGGCAGTAGCAGAACATGCAATTAAAGTTCTCTACTTTCTCCACTTTATGACACGGGAAAAACTCACATTGTGTATTCTGAAAAAATTTATAACTATTTTCCATAATATATTATGCCGTTTTATTTTTCTGTTTTTTCATTTTTTTCTTAACTATCTCTACACCTGCATAAATCAGGAATCCAGCAAGTGACATGATCAGCCCCAGCCTCAAACCTGGCGTATGATAAACCATTTGTACTGTATGCTTACCCTTATCAAGTTTTATTCCCATAAAAGTATCTGCAAGCTCATCAATTTTAACCTCTTTACCATCCACAACAGCAGACCATGCATCTTCATAAGGTATTGAAAGCAGTATTTCTGTATCATCGTCAACATCTACTTCACCAGTAATTCTATTTTTAGAAATTTTTAAATCTGTTTTATATCCAGTGTTAAGAATATTGATCGCTTTTTCAAACACATCTGTATTCAGCTGCGATACATACAATGTATGCTTCTTGTCCCTATTGGTTTTTCTCTTTATAACTAAATCTATTTGATCTCCAGCCTTATATTCACCAATGTACATGCTGTTGATTTCAAACCTGTGACATGCATTCTGAATCAACTCGCCATTTACATATACCTCACAATTGTTATCATATAAGCTACTATGTGTTTTGCTTCCATCAACAAACACGTATACCGGTCCATCTTTTTTTACATCCAATTTCCATTCTTCATTACCATTCTTGTCAGTATGTATATATTCTGAATCAACATTCTCATATACATCTACTTCTTCACCAAGCATAGCGGATAACAGGTTCTGCTGATTTTCAAATGGGTCATTGCCAAATGAAACCTTCTTTATATCGTCATTCACCGGATAGCCGAGGGGCAAAGCGTATTTATTTTTATATACCTGTGCATACTGAGTCTTCAGATCCGTTTTCTCGTATCCTGATGCCGGACTCTTTAATTGGACATATTTTATTGACAGCAAAGAATCTGTCAGCAGCATAGGACTATTCCAATATGTCTCACGTAAAAAAAGCTTCTCCCCAGGGATATCAGAATATCCCATATAAGCTAGAAATCTGTCAACATTAAAATCATAAGCTGAACTATAATGCTCTATGCTATTATAACCATACAGCAGTGACTCCCCCGTCGCTATATCTCTTCCAATAGTCTTTAGATAATTATAATCATTTTCATATCTGAAAAAGCTTCCCTTCTCAGTATCATTAAGACTATCGACTATATTCTCGGCAGCAACTGTGTAATCAGAAAAACTCCTTGCATCATTATTGTATTCAGAAAAAGCAATGTACACATTATAACCGGCTTCTATCGCAGTCAGGCATGCCACTCCAAAGCATACTACCTTGGAAACATTTTTTCTATTGTTACCACATAACAGCACTATTATCCCTATACCAAAAATTGCCATATAAATAATGACTATATTACGCGGTGAATTTATTTTCTTTATATAATATAAAAATGCCAAACCTACTGCAACAACCCCCATTGCAGAAGCTACTTCTTTTTTTGATACCTGGTCTTTTTCCCATAATTGAACCTCTCTTGCAGCGATCATTATCATTACAAAAGAGAGTACAAAACTAAATCTGAAGAAGTATGAAGTGCTTCTAACAAAGGCTGTCCACACAAGTTCTAAATCTCTAAGACAATAACAGCTGCACAACAAAGCAAGCAGACATGCCATACAGATTTTTTCTTTTTTCTTCACAGCAGAATTAAAGAAAAATGCAACAACAGCAATAAGAACGATGGTTCCCGTAAAAATAGGGGGTGCATCCTGCGCATTCACTTTCGCACCAACATCAAATCCACTAAGGAACTGTGTTATATCCATATTAACTATACGGCTCAATCCAACGGTATTATTTGTTGCAATTCCTCCAACAAGCGCCATACACGCAGGAAGAAGTATACACAGACTCGCCAACACTCCACATAACATTGTTACTATATATCTAAATATACTTTTCCATTCTGTTTTCAACGCTTTTTTTATACTAAAGTCATTTGCATTAAGATATTCAACAATAAATAGTATTCCTGACATCAGACATACCATATAGCCAGTGTACCAATTACAGAAAATTGCAACGAATACAGAAGTAAATAGCAGTCCCGTTTTCTTCTTATCAACGCACTTCCATACTCCTAGTGCTATCAATGGCAAAATAATAACTCCATCAAGCCACATAACGTTTCTACAATTATACACATTATATTCCATAAGTGCATATAACGATGATAATACAAGGCCTGGTATCACCGATATTTTGAACCTTTTATCAACATATATGTATCCTGTTATTCCACACAAACCAATTCTGAGCAAAATCATAAATGCCATAAACTGTGGTATCTGCGCCTTTGAAAAAAACACAATAAACAAATTTAATGGACTAGACAAATAATAAGCTACTATCCCTATCATCCTGCCGCCAAGTGCTTTTCCTGTAGAATATTCTATACCTGCATTTCCATGAAACACATCCCATAAATATCCATAATAGTCCTTATACTGTAGCAATGAATCCCAGATCATCGTAGACTTATTACCAAATGGTACCACTCCGCACACAGCCATAACAATCAACGTTATAATAACCGGTAAGAAAAATGCCAATGCAATGATGATCATTTTTTGTCTTAGAGTTTTTTGCTTACTCATCAATCTCCTCCTGTAATCCACATCTTTATTATCAACTATCTATAGCTTGACAATATCTAAAAAGCAATTAATTATCTGATTGCCCTGTTTTTCGCAGCACCCATAAACATGATAACCGGAACCACTATTCCAACGATCATCATAATCACTGCTATCAGTTTGCTGTCACCGGACACCAGTGTCACTATACCGCTTATTATCGCAAGTATCACCAGAAATGCTGCCCATACAACTATGGCAGACGCCTTTGCAACCTTGTTGCTTCCGGCTATTCCAAATATACCGCCTATGATGGCCGCAAGCGATGCTATTCCGGCCACAACGCCACATACGACAGCCTTTGTCGATGGCTCATCTGCAAGCACAAGCTTTGCAATGTCATAATATCCGGCATTTACAAGCCCCCATATGAGCATGATGAGCGACGATGCCGTCACCATTCCCTTTCCAGGTAATTTTTCCATAGATTATTTCTCCTTTTTCATTCTCATATCACTGTCTGCTCCACACATAACAGAAGGCCTGTGTTCTGGCTGCAAACTTCTCAGTCTTGAGCAGTTCTCTTACCTCTGCCTTTGTGTACCATCCCGGAGTGATCTCCTCCAGAGTTGAAGTACTCGGCTTGAACTCGCCTCTCGCCTTGCCTACAACACACATATTTGTCTCATTTGAAAATCCTACAGCACTGTAGCTTGTCCCTATTGTGTCACTGATCTCGTACAGCTCAAGTCCCGTTTCCTCCATAAGCTCACGTCTGGCACTGACCTCAGGAGTCTCCCCCGGATCTATGAGTCCGGCAGGGAAATTATATACCCATTCACCCGGAGCAAGTCTGAACTCCTTATCTATAAGGATTCTCTCATCTGCCTCGTCTGTGGCGATGATGACCACCGCATCTGCTGCCTTGCCATGAAGTCCCTCGAAATCGGTGATTTCTCCATTCCTGCTTATCATCTCATAGTTCTTAACTATTCCGTCTACAGTCTCGTACTGAACATCGTATCGTGTGATGAACTTTCCCTGTTCTTTCTTTTCAATTCCTACAAATTTCAAAACACTTTCTCCTCTACTTGCAAAGCTCTGCCACAACCTGATTGATGACCTTGCCGTCTGCCTTGCCCTTGAGTTCAGCCATAACAGCCTTCATGATCTGGCCTTTATTCTTTGTTGCTATCACATCTGCAAATTTTGTTGTGAGGATATCTCTCACCTCATCCTCTGACAGAAGTTTTGGCGCATACTCGTTGAACACATCATATCTTGCCTTGTACTGCTCCAGAAGATCTGTTCTGTCTGCAGGGCAGGTATCGATCTGCTCTTTTACAGACTTGATCTCCTTGAGGATAACACTGTCAACTATATCCTCAGGAATGTTGTCTCTGCAGCCGTTATCGATTCCGACCTTCTTAACTGCTGATACGAGGGATGAGATGCTGTCCTTTCTCTCCTTATCCCTTGCCTTCATTGCTGCTATCATATCCTTCTGTAACTTCTCAAGTGTCATTTTTATTTCCTTCTTTCTTTATTTTTATCACTTTTTTATTTTATACCATATTGAACGCTGCTTTTGCAAAACAACATTCTCTGCCTGAAGCTGTTCCAATTTCTTCTGAATATCTGCTTTTTCTGCCTGAAGTTCTCCAAGTTTTGCCTGAAGATCAGATTTCTCCTTCTCAAGTTCTTTTATCCGGATACCCCTGTCAGCCTTTTCCTTATATGTCTGCTGTAGTTTTGCATTTATCTCCGACTTTTCCTTGTATGTTCTTTGAAGCTTGGCATTTATCTCTGACTTTTCCCTGTGGGCACGCTCATTTTCTTCAATGCGTTTCTTTAATTGTCTGGAATTTCTACCAATCTCATCCCTCAATTCTCTGCGTTCTTTTTCATGACATTCACATACCCTGATCAGTGCATCCTCTACCGGCTCTCCATCATATTCAAGAATCTTCTTCGCAAGTGCATTATCTCCATATTCAGGTTTAAGCCATTTCTCTATCTTCTGTAACTGAACGTCATTCTGATCAGCATTCACATTCTTATGGTAAAGTCCCACTTCCTGTGATCCCGGTAAATACCGGAGATCCTCACATGGCATAGCCGCCACAACCGGAACTTCTGACATGATTTCTATAAGCTTGAGCCAGATGTCATCCGCCCACAGGCACATATCCACCATCTTGGCTTTGTCGAACCATTTATCATCATAAATTCCTGGTGGGTATAAGGTTCCTGCGCCTCCGGTTGCAAACAACTGCATCTTTGGCCTGTACAGACAGGCATCAGTCTCCTTCATCCAATATCTATATGGAAGCAGCTCTCCTTTCTCCGATATGACCATCCAGTGTGTCCTCACCGCAGACACCGCATCCGGATACTGCAGGTATGACATATACAGATTCTCCAGCATGTATGGGGAATATTGCAGATCGTCATCTATCGTCACGACCACGTCGTCCGTGAACTCCTGCAGCGCATAGAAATACTTCTTGTGCGGTTTCAGATCATCGCACCATCTGACCTCCAGCTTATCCTCAGACTGTAGTTTTCTGAGATCATCCGGGAGATCGTCATCCTTATTCGGGAACTGCTCCTCCGCCAGCCACAGAACGATCTTATCTGCCTTTCTGGTCTGTGAATATATCGACTCAAGCATCTGTGCTATGCCTGCTATTCTCGCAGGATAGGATGTGAGTGACACTATTATCCTTCTTGTTTTGAGCTTTTTCAGCTCCGATGAATCATGTTTCTTCATGATGGAATATTTGCGGAATAACTTGTCATCATTGAGTCCCTTCTCTGTCAATCCGTCAAATATCTCACTGTTAAATACGCTGTGCGCTTTCTCGTAAAACTCTATTCTCTCTGCAGAATCCAGTTCTCTGCAATACTTCTCATAATTGTCCACATACTGACGTATGGCAAAGTACATAACAGCATTCCACAGATCAGTCCTGTCTGCCATGCCCTTCACATGCTCCGTCACACAGTCAACGGTCTTCGGAACATCCGGCAGCTTCTCATCCTCACTCTCAGGAACAACATTCCTTGAAAATGTCAGATCATTTACATATACTATCTTTGCCGCCGCTGCGGCTCCAAGTGCCGAGTATAATATCTCGCTGTCACAGCCTGCACAGTGCAGACCCGCATCCATTATAAACTGCTTTCTATAGAGCTTATTTCCAACCAATGGACGTGCCACATTCATTATCCTGCCACGGCAGTCCCTCCAGCTAAACACCTTCTTTCCGCCGTGAACCCACTCAAAATGTACACCTCTTCCGAAGGTCTTCCCACCGTCACTGTCTATAAGCTCGCAGTTCGAAATCACCATGTCCGACCCGCTCTGCTCTGCGGCGTCATGCAGCTTCTCCAGCATGTTCTCCGGATAAACCTCCGAGCCATCCACGAACAGTATATATTCTCCATGCGCGCGCTCAATCCCCGCGAATCTGTCCGCTTCTATTATCTCGTACTCCTTAAATGTCTGTCCAGCCAGCTTTTCATGGAATGTATCCGCACTGCCTCCGGCTGTAAAAATCAATGATATAACCGGCTTCATAACCCGATACTCCTTTCATTGAACATCATCCTACTGCTGTCCGTCATGATGTCCCGACTCTAGGTCTGTCAATAAATTTTATATCTTAAGTATTTCCGATAGATTCTTCTGTATTCCTGCCGCAACCTCAGGCTTATTCATGGAATACACATGTATATGCTTCACTCCATTTGCCATGAGATCTATGATCTGGTCTGTGGCATATGCAATTCCCGCCTGCCTCATCGCAGCCTCTGTATCGCCAAATGCATCGACTATGCTCTTGAATCTCTCCGGCACGTTACAGCCTGAGAGCTTGACAGCATTCTTGACCTGTACTCTTCTTGTTATAGGCATAATACCCGGTATGATCGGCACTGATATTCCCGCCTCTCTGATTCTGTACATGAAATTAAAGAATATGTTGTTGTCGAAGAACATCTGGGTCGTGAGATAATCACATCCAGCATCGACCTTTTTCTTAAGCCCAATTATGTCTTCGTGCTTATTTGCCGAGTCTGGGTGTACCTCAGGGTAACATGCTCCGCCCACGCAGAAATCTCCTGTCTCCTTGATGAGCTCCACCAGCTCTGATGCATGTGAGAACTCTGCAAATACCTGTCCATCATAGTTCTTCGGTATATCGCCGCGGAGAGCAAGTATATTCTCTATACCGGCATTCTTCATGTCAGCAAGCGCAGTCCTGATTCCCTCTTTGCTGGCACACACGCATGTCAGATGTGCTATGGTCGGCACGTCGTACTTCTCCTGGATCTCCTGGGCAAGCTGGATCGTATGTCCCTTGGTGCTTCCCCCGGCACCATATGTAACGCTCATGTAATCCGGCTTAAATGCCGCTATACCAAGCGCCGCTGCCTCAACATCCGCAAAGTCTGTATCCTTCTTTGGCGGGAACACCTCAAATGAGAGTGTCGCCTTGTCCTGTGTTATCAAATCTCTTATCTTCATGTACTACCTCTGTATATTTGTCTATTACTGTTTATTTCAATCTGGACTCATTTATATCCGGACTCATTTGTATCCGGTTCCGATAAATAATTTTGTTTTTTTGCTTACAGCTCTTCAAGCAGCGCCGGAATATCCATAAGTTTTTTCACCTCATAGTCCGGATGTATATCCGCCGCCTGCTGACCATCAGGGTTGAACCATATCGTCCTTATCCCAGCGTTTATTCCGCCCTGTATATCTGATGTCAGACTGTCTCCTATGATCACAGTCTCATCTGCCTTTATCTCTGGTCTCCTGCCAAAGCAATAGTCAAAGAATTCTCTGGACGGTTTCTCCGCTCCGGCATCCTCAGATATGAATATATCCTCAAAATACTTTCCTATACCGCTGTCCGCAAGTCGTCCGCTCTGTACATTTGAGCCGCCATTTGACACAATGTACATTCTGTATCTTCCGTGCAAGGTTTCAAGCAGCTTTATCGTATCAGGGAACATAAATCCCTTCTGGCTGAGCTGATCCTCATAGTAGGCTGTCGCCTCCGCAGCAGAGTAGTCAACTTCCAACTCTGCAAATAGTATCTCGTATCTGCTTTCCTTCACCTGCTGCCTTGTGAGCAGCCCCTGTTCAAGTAGCTTCCATCTTGATTTGTTGATTTCGCTGTATCTGGATATGACCTTTTCTGTAGGCTCCACCCCTATATGCCTGAGCATATTGGAGAGCGCTCTGCTCTCGCTGCGCTTGAAGTCCAGCAGTGTCTCATCCAGATCAAACAATATGTTCTGTACCATATAAATTCCTTATATCTTTCTTTTCAAATTCATATGCTGACTTATCAGTGTCTGTCGTTATGATTCTGCATTTTATACATTACTCTTATGCGCAGCTGCCGGATTTTTCCAGTGCGCACATTCTTAAATATTATATTCCACTCACCAGATAATAGCAATAGAGCCGGTTACAAATCTTCTGCTGTGACCGCCCTCTCTTCGGCAATCCCGCACGATCCGCAACCGGCTCTGTTCCGTCTATTTTATTAAGTTTAGTTGTACTTTCATTTACTTCATGCTCTTGCTGAGTCCGCTCATTGCATACTCTGACAACTGTTTTCTGTAGAGAAGTGAACTGATCAAATACTCTATAACACCACCCAAAAGGATGGCCGCATATCCAAGGACAGCAAGTTTTACAAGCCCAAGGCTTATAACCTCTGATATATGATGGTGACACAGCCAGGAACTGATTGTCGACATGCAGGTTATTATCACCAACATAAACACAATAAAGCTTGCCACAAAATATTTGTAACATACACCGCAGAATATCATAGCTCCGAACAATATAAATATGATCATAAACAATGTATCCTGATAGTTTTCTGTATTCTCCGGATACATTCTGATAAGTATATATTTCTCCGCAACAAGTATTGTGAAAAGTACAAGATACACAACTGTGCTGACGATCACTGGCATTCCCACCTCCAGTTTTCTCTTCATCACGCTTGACTGCACATAGTCCGATGCATTCATGTATATTATCATCTGGTAGGCAAACATTCCAGTCAGCATAAAATAGAAACCGCCCAGAATATTCGTTCCGTGTGATGATATTTCAATCAATAAACCTATTGCAGTGAATAACCCCAACATCATCACATTTGTCTTTAACTTATATCCATATCTAAGAAGTTTAAAACCAAGTATCAAATCTTTCATCCCTTAATCCTCCTTGTCTAATATATATCATTTCTCCCGCCGGCAGGCGGGGCGGATAGTCTAAGCCGTTTCCGGCCTTGAACAACAATCTGTTAATCCATATCCAGATAAGACGCCTCAACCTTGCAGTACATATGTCTGCGCGTCACATATATTCCAACCGGCAGCAATACCGCCAGTGCTGTAACTATGAGCCATGTAAACTTCTGCAATTCCGAAGATATCGTTATATATATAACCGCAGCTCCCGATGCTCCTGATGACAGCATGGACAGCAGACTCATGACCTGAACATTCTGGACATATCTCGTAATGTTCAGCGCCCACACGGAAATATCTGCTGTGAGCAGTATCGACAGGCAAAGCAGTCTTACCGGGTTACCCACCATAATTTCATATGGTACGGCCACTATCACCATGCATATCGCGATCCTCGCCGGTCGGGCAAGCAGATCCGCCGTAAGCGCATTCCGTAACATGGCTTTCCCCTTTGTTGACGTCTTCAGATAATCCATTCCAAGGCAGCCCTTCACACATATTGCACCGAATCCCCAATAATCAGCCATAACCTCGATCGCAGTCATGAGCGCCGCTCCCACACCGAGCATGACCGCTGTTACAAAATATTTTCTCACTCCTATATCGATCAATGCCAGTATCACCCCCAGTATGATCGGTATCAACACATTACACACTAGCCGGTATTTTCCATTCGTGATGGCTCTGTAATCCTTTATCATCATCATAATTACGCTCCTATAAATACGTGAAACACTCTAAGCTGTTTTTACTTTAATACCATTTTTGTATTATTCTTCATGACCGCAACACTTATCTGAAACAGCGATGGTATCTCCTTGCTCACATTCATTCCGGCAAGCTTGTCCAGATTCTCTGCAAGACAGATTCCCTCAAAACCATATGGATTCTTAGTCATGGTATAAAGGATGTTTGATGCCACCTCCGCATCCTGGGCATCTCCCTTTATCAGTATGTATTTCTCCTTCAGATCCTCCACAAATCCGCACTCGACCACATTTCCATGTTCCATGATGATCGCATAATCAGTGATGCTCTCCATATCGGATATATTGTGTGTTGAGAACAATACACTCTTCTCCCCCGCTCCGTCGCTTATATAATCGCCGATCATCTGACACAGCTTATCTCGCAT
>OKRU01003757.1_pt1 | contig 11768 bp, 9 predicted proteins | sample 1601131 | NCBI WGS metagenome assembly OKRU01 (sample SAMEA3541558, study PRJEB24748) | human gut metagenome | biome: human gut; feature: human-associated habitat; material: faeces | place: China | collected 2012 | reverse complement strand
CTTTTTTGCTTTTACCAAATAATCCCATAGTGTTTCTCCTTTATAACTTCCGATTGTTTTAATTCTTCTCAGTTCCACTTTCTTACCCTTCGGACAAGAAGTATCCCTCACTCAAAGAGCTCGGTCAATTCCCGGTTATCGTGGTAAAGCCCCTCAGGAACCTTCATTTTTTTTGCAAATTATAAGTTGTTATTTCAATGCTTTTTTATCATTTTCTTTTTCATCATATTATGTTCAAACTCAACCCATGCGATTTCAGAAAATAGAACTATCATATAAATAACCACCTGAACCACAACGCCATCCAGCTTTTTAATAAAATATCCAAAAACAGCTTGTGTAATAAATAGCACACAACCCAAAATAATAAAATTTCTGCCATGTCTATGGTTCCATTCCGTAACATTTGTCAGTTCATCTTTACGAAGTGGTTTCTCTCCTGTATTTATTGATACTGGTTTTTCAGACCTATACTGCATAATTCCAAGTATGATAAAAATAAGTGAAACCAATAATGAAATTACCAAATAAATAATTGTAGCTGCCATGTCTATTCCTCCAATTCAGCCTCTGCTTCCACTCTCTCTGCTTCTGCCCTCTCCGACTCTGTCTGTTTCTTATTCTTCGCATTCTCCATATGCCGGCAAAGGAGTTATTCTTGAATTATAAGATGCACAGTGGGACAGTCCTATGTGCCTCCTTTGTTTTGATACCTCTATTAGATATCAGAACGGTCGTTGCCACAAGCAACACAAATTAACTTTTTCGTTTTTGCCGCAGTAAACTGGATGACCGGTCCGGAAATGAGGATTGTTACTATGGTGCATATGCCAAATTTTCCGCCCAGCATAACACCTGTCACAACCATCACGACATCCAGTACCGTTCGTACAATTTTTACCTGCCAGTTGTTCTTCTCTGCAAGAGAAAAAGTCAGTGCCTCATAAGAACCCCGCCCCAGGGAGGCTGCCGCATAAAATCCGGTTCCTATGGCAAAAATCACAATTCCTAATAACATGATAAGTGCATTTACCCATATATGCATACTGTACACATGTGCATTTGCAAACAAATCTACACAAAGGCTATATACAATCTGATAAAGTATCGTGCCGATATGTATCTGTGACCTGTCATAGAAAAACGCAAATACAATCATAACTATGGCTACTATCATGGATGCCATACCGATGCTTACATGAAATGTTTTTGAAATTCCCTGCCATAATACCGCAAGGGTGGCACCACCAAATCCCGCATACAGCGCCAGCGTAATGCCATATGCCGCAACGACTGAACCAGCCACTATAATAATTAATTTTATTGTCCACTCCAATTTACTCATGTCATTCCGTTTTTCCATTCCATTCACTTATCATATTCCAACATCTATCCAATTTACACTTCCAAAATTTTACACTGTTCAAGTCCCGCACTCCAAAACTCCTCAATCGGCATACCTTTCACCTGACAGATAATGCTTGCATTCATCGCACCATGTCCCACAATCAGGATATCCTTACCTTCCTGTAGCTGCGGGTCTATCACTTCCTTCAAAAATGCTCCGGTTCTTGCAAAGAGTTCCTCCCAGGTTTCTGCTCCACCTATCGATTCGTGATATTCTCCCGGCTTTTGAAACAAAATATTAATCGGGCAATCCGGAATAGCAAAGCTGTTTTCGATTCCCTCATAATCACCAAAACTCATTTCCATCAGCCGTTCATCTTTTATTATTGGAATTTCCCGGTTTTTTAACACAATTTGTGCTGTCTCAACAGCCCTTATCAACGGAGAACAATAACACACATCTATGTGCAAATCCTTATACTCTTCCCATGCTTTTTCCGCCATCAGGCGTCCTTCTTCATTTAATGGGATATCCGTTCTTCCCTGTATTTTATGTAATGCATTCCATTCCGTTTTTCCATGCCGCATAATATATAACATCTTGAATTTCTCCTAAAATCATAGTTTTTAACTTATCTTTCTGTTTAATAAGCCCCACAAACTCAGGAAACCTATTGCAGCCCCAAGCACCACTCCGGCTACTTTCATTAATTCATTGTTCCTAAATTTTTTATCTGGAAGAATGCCCGCTTTATTATAAGAATATTTTATATGATCTGTGGTATATGCAGTTATGGTATCTCCCACTTTATATTCTGCATATACACTTTCCGGCACCTGCATCCGCTTATTATATTCATTCGTTTTGCCATCATGATAATAGAAGAAATAATTTTGAGAAATGGCATTATCTGCCGTAGCATCTTCACTCTTTTTATCCGTTATCACAACATCTTCTCTATCATAATCTTCTCCTAATACCATCTCTTCCATTTGCCTGTGAAGTGCCTTCGACGTCAAAAATACGTTTAACCAGACCGCCAGAAAAGCTATGCTTAAAGCAGCAAAACAACTCCAGAACAGAACTTTCTTCTGCTTTCCGGTTAATCGTTCTTTTTGTTTCTGATGCTTCGCCAATTTGTTGCTCATGCTGTAATTCTCACATTCTTTCTAATCGTCTTACTTATCATACTTTTCCAGAAAATCCGTTGTCTTATCTTTATCTATATGCAGTTCCTCCTGCAGCAATAGAATAATTTCTTTCTCTGACTTTCCGAATCTGCGTCCAAGCTTTATAACTTCTTTCGCTTTTCCTACTATTTCGCCCTCTTCCAGACCTTCTTTTCTACCTTCCTCTTCGCCCTGTTTCCGAATTCTTTCTTCTCTCTCAAAGCTCTTCATATATGCAAGACCTACCTCTCCATCCCGCTTGACTGCAGTTACCATCCGATGTAACTTTTTCAGTTTCTCGGTGGAAGCATTCTCCACAGAAGAAACGCTGCGGCACTACCGTAAGCTTTCCTATCTGTCGGTGCAGAATGCATTCCAAAATATACCTCGCTGACTGTTCCCCATAAATTTTGTGGCTGGTCAGGCTGTTTACCAGAAAGTCATCCACCAGATTCAGTTCTTCTAAAGTTCTCATTTTTTCCTCCTTTTCCCATAATGCAGTGAAAAGCAGGATTGCATATATCTCATATTTTCCTAAACTTCCGCCTCTTCAATGCACTATGCGTTTATTAATTGTAATTAGAATTTAAAAGCATAGAATTCATTGAATTGATACTAGAAATTTAGACTGGCTTTCGCCATTCGAAAATCAGAATATATGCTTTGTGTTGATTGTAACAAATAAGTTCTTTGAATACAAGTAAATTTTTTCCGGCAGACATAACCCAAAAACATAATCTACAGCAGTCTTGTGGAAGAGCAGAATTGATTTGCTTGAACAGAAAAAGACAGCCGCCCTGCCGGGCTGCTGCCTCTTTCTGTTTTTATGCTTATGCTCTTATTTCTTAATTTTATTCTGCTTTGTCATCTACTGTAACAGTGATTTTGTTCAGGTGCCAGATATCATCCACATATTCCTGAATCGTACGGTCAGATGAGAATTTGCCGGAAGCTGCAATATTTAAGATTGCTTTTCTAGCCCATTCTTTTTCATCTGCATATGCAGCATTAATCTTCTTCTGTGCTTCCACATAAGAACGGAAGTCTGCCAGAATAAAGTAAGTATCTGCGTACTGTGTGCACTGTGTATTCAGCAGTGAGTTGTAAAGGTCACGGAACAATTCCGGATCATTTGGTGAATAAAATCCGTTGATTAACTGCATCAGAACTTTACGGACATCCTGATCATTGTTGAAAATCTGCATTGGGTCATAATCGCGTTTCTGCTCATGAGCAATCACTTCGTCAGAGCTCATACCGAAGATAAACATGTTTTCTTTGCCGACTTCTTCTGCCATCTCAACGTTTGCACCATCCATGGTTCCGATAGTAAGCGCTCCATTCAGCATGAACTTCATATTACCGGTTCCGGAAGCTTCCTTACTTGCGGTAGAAATCTGCTCGCTGACATCTGCTGCTGCAAAAATAATCTCTGCATTGGATACCTTGTAGTCTTCGATAAATACAACCTTAATCTTTCCGTTGATAGACTTATCATTGTTGATGACATCTGCAACAGAGTTGATTAATTTGATGGTAAGTTTTGCATTGCGGTAGCCTGCTGCTGCTTTTGCTCCGAAAATGAAAGTTCTTGGAATAAATTCCATATCCGGATGCTCTTTTAATTCATTGTAAAGATACATTACATGAAGAATATTTAAGAGCTGGCGTTTGTACTCATGCAGACGTTTTACCTGTACATCAAAGATAGAACGTGGATTTACTTCAATACCATTGTGCTCTTCAATATAAGAAGCAAGGCGCAGCTTGTTCTTATATTTGATATTTAAAAATTCCTGCTGAACCTTTTCATCATCTGCATAGAATTCTAATCTCTTGATGCGGGAAAGGTCTGTAATCCAGTCTTTTCCAACATATTTGGTTACCCAGTCTGCAAGCAATGGATCACCATGCATTAAGAAACGACGCTGTGTAATACCATTGGTCTTATTATTAAATTTCTCCGGGAACATCTCGTAGAAATCTTTTAATTCCTGTTTCTTAAGGATTTCTGTATGAAGTGCCGCTACACCATTTACAGAATATCCTGCACAGATTGCCAGATGAGCCATTTTAACCTGACCATCATATACAATTGCCATCTTCTCAATCTTATGGTTGTCTCCAGGATATTTCTGCTGGATTTCCAGTACAAAACGACGGTTAATTTCTTCTACAATCTGGTAAATTCTAGGAAGCAGTCTTGAGAAAATCTCGATTGGCCATTTCTCTAATGCTTCTGCCATGATGGTATGGTTGGTATATGCACAGCATTTTGTTGTAATATTCCATGCATCCTCCCACTCTAAGCCTTCTTCATCCAGTAAGATACGCATTAACTCTGCAACTGCTACGGTTGGATGGGTATCATTCATCTGGAATACTGCTTTTTCAGGAAGCATATGGATGTCTGGATGATTCTTCTTAAATCTTGCAATAGCACGCTGCAAGCTGGCAGATACAAAGAAGTACTGCTGTTTTAAACGAAGCTCTTTTCCTGCGATATGGTTATCATTCGGATAAAGAACCTCTACTAAGTTCTTTGCTAAGTTCTGCTGTTCGATTGCACGATGATAATCACCTTTATCAAAGGAATCCAGTTCGAAACATTCCATTGGCTCTGCATCCCAGATCATCAAAGTGTTTACCACATTATTGTTATATCCTACGATTGGCATATCGTATGGAATTGCTTTTACAGACTGATAGCCTTCCTGTACGAATCTGGTTCTTCCATCTGACTGTGCCTCTGCACGTACATATCCACCAAATTTTACTTCGAAATTGTATTCCGGACGTTTTAATTCAAATGGATATCCATTCTGTAACCAGTTATCCGGCTCTTCTACCTGATAACCATTCTCTATTTTCTGACGGAACATTCCATAATGGTAACGGATTCCACAACCGTATGCCGGATAGCCCAGAGTTGCTAAAGATTCCATAAAGCATGCCGCAAGTCTTCCCAGTCCACCATTTCCAAGTGCCGGATCCGGCTCCTGGTCTTCTACTGCATTTAAGTTGATTCCCATTTCCTCTAAAGCTTCTTTCACTTCATTGTATACCGTTAAGTTAATCAGGTTATTGCCTAATGCACGACCCATTAAGAACTCCATGGACATATAGTATACAATCTTTGGATCTGCTTTATCAAATTCCTGCTGGGTTGCAAGCCACTGGTCAATAATTACATCCTTTACAACGTAGGATACTGCCTGAAAAATTTCCTGCTCGCTTGCTTCATCCATTGTCTTACGATAGAGGTGTTTTACGTTCTCAACTACCTCTTTTTTGAAGGTTTCCTTTTCAAACATTTTGCTTTTCATAATGTTCTCCTTTTGTTTCGATTCCGGTGTTTTTTGTGCAAAAAGGGAGCAGACCCCTGTCGGCTCCGCTCCCCTATCTTTATTCTGCTTATTTTTTTTCCACGCCAAGCACAACTGTTTCACCATTAATGTTCCATTCTTTCTGATATCCGTTCACCGTATCAGCCACAACGCTCTCAGCTAAAACTTCTTTTGCAATTTCATCTCCATATTTTGCGAAGATGTCTTTTACCTTCTGTTCTGCCTTATATGAAACAGTAATTTTATCCATTACTTCAAATCCTGCTTCCTTACGCATTGTCTGGATTTTGCTGATTAATTCTCTTACCATTCCTTCCTCTAAAAGTTCCGGAGTAAGGTTCGTATCAAGAACTACGGTCACTTCATTATCACCCTCTGTCATATAACCTTCCTGCTGTGTCATGGTGATAAGTAAATCCTCTTCATATAATACAACTTCGTCGCTTATACTGTCAAGTTTCAGTGCACCTGTGCTCTTAAGCTCAGCCATTGCCTTGTTGCCGTCTAATTCTGCAAGCGCTTTCTGAATCTGACCTAAATATTTACCGAATTTCGGTCCAACGGTACGAAGCTGTGGTTTGAAGGTATAGCTAGTATATGCACTGACATCCTCTGTAAATGTCACTTTCTTTACATTCAGCTCATCTTCGATAATCTCTGTAAAGTATTCGGATAATTCAAATGGTGCTTTTACAAACATATTTCCAATCGGCTGACGGTTCTTGATGTTTGCAGTATTTCTGCAGGCACGGCCCATAACAACGATTTTCAATACTTCGTCCATATTTTTCTCTAATTCACTGTCTATCCAGCTCTCGTTTGCCACCGGATAGTCGCAAAGATGGATGCTTTCCGGCGCACTCTTGTCGATGCTGCATACCAGGTTCTGGTAAATTTCTTCTGTCATGAAAGGAATCATCGGCGCTGCTACCTTGCATACAGTTACCAGTGCAGTATAAAGAGTCATATATGCATTGATTTTATCCTGCTCCATGCCCTTTGCCCAGAAACGCTCACGACAACGTCTTACATACCAGTTACTCATCTCATCTACAAATTCATCCAGTGCTCTTGCAGCTTCCGGAATACGATAATTACCCAGATTATTATCTACAGTCTTAATCAGTGTATTGAGTTTGGAGAGAAGCCATTTATCCATAACGGAAAGTTTCTCATAATCCAGTGTATATTTGGTTGCATCAAATTCATCAATATTTGCATACAACACGAAGAATGCATAAGTATTCCAAAGTGTTCCAAGGAATTTACGCTGTCCTTCCTGTACTGCCTTTCCATGGAAACGGTTTGGCAGCCATGGTGCAGAATTGATGTAGAAATACCAGCGGATTGCATCTGCTCCGTAAGTCTCTAATGCATCAAACGGGTCAACGGCATTTCCTTTGGACTTACTCATCTTCTGTCCATTTTCATCCTGTACATGTCCCAATACGATAACATTTTCATATGGTGCTTTATTAAATAATAAGGTAGACTCTGCCATCAGGGAATAGAACCATCCACGGGTCTGGTCTACTGCCTCGGAAATAAACTGTGCAGGGAACTGCTGTTTAAAGAGGTCTTCATTTTCAAATGGATAATGATGCTGTGCAAATGGCATTGCTCCTGAGTCAAACCAGCAGTCAATTACTTCCGGTACACGATGCATTTCGCCGCCACAATCCGGGCACTTGAAGGTTACTGCATCAATGTATGGACGATGTAATTCTACTTTGGCATCATCCGGGTTACCACTGCGCTCTGCTAATTCTGCACGGCTTCCGATACACTCCTGATGTCCACAGGAACACTCCCATACAGGAAGCGGAGTTCCCCAGTAACGGTTACGGGAAATACCCCAGTCCTGAATATTTTCAAGCCAGTCACCGAAACGTCCTTTTCCGATAGATTCCGGAATCCAGTTTACGGTATTGTTATTGCGGATCAAATCCTCTTTTACTGCGGTCATCTTAATGAACCAGGATTCTCTTGCATAGTAAATCAGAGGAGTATCACAACGCCAGCAGTGTGGATATTCATGTTCAAATTTTGGTGCATCAAAGAGTAGTCCTTTTTCTTCCAGGTCTTTTAATACCATTGGGTCTGCTTTCTTTACAAATACACCGGCATATGGAGTCTCTTTGGTAAGTTCTCCTTTTCCGTCTACCAGCTGGACAAATGGAAGTTCGTATCTACGTCCAACCTGGGCATCGTCTTCACCAAATGCAGGTGCGATGTGAACGATACCGGTACCATCTGTCATGGTTACATAAGTATCACAGGTTACATAGTAGCCTTTCTTATGCTGTTTCTCACAGATTTCCTTTGCACAGTCAAATAATGGCTCATATTCCTTGTACTCTAATGACTTTCCTGGGAAAGTATCCAATACTTCATATGCTTTTACGCCATTTTCTTCATCCGCAAATTTGCCAAGTACCTTATCTAACAGTGCTTCTGCCATATAATAAGTATATCCGTCAGCCGCTTTTACTTTACAGTAAGTCTCGTCCGGGTTTACACAAAGTGCAACGTTAGATGGAAGTGTCCATGGAGTTGTGGTCCATGCCAGGAAATATGCATCTTCTCCGATTACTTTGAATCTTACGATTGCGGAACGTTCTTTTACCGTCTTATATCCCTGTGCTACTTCCTGGGAAGAAAGCGGAGTTCCACATCTCGGGCAGTAAGGAACAATCTTGAAACCTTTGTATAACAGCTTCTTATCCCAGATTTTCTTAAGAGCCCACCACTCAGATTCAATGAAATTATCATCATAGGTTACATATGGGTTTTCCATATCAGCCCAGAATCCGACGGTTCCTGAAAAATCTTCCCACATTCCTTTGTATTTCCATACGGATTCTTTACATTTCTTGATGAATGGCTCCATACCATATTCTTCAATCTGCTCTTTTCCGTTTAATCCTAAAAGCTTTTCTACTTCCAGCTCTACCGGAAGTCCATGGGTATCCCATCCGGCTTTACGTGGGACATATTTGCCCTTCATGGTCTGGTATCTTGGAATCATATCCTTGATAACACGGGTTAATACGTGACCGATATGTGGCTTACCATTTGCAGTTGGCGGTCCATCATAGAAAGTATAGGTCTCGCCTTCTTTCCGGTTCTCCATACTTTTCTTAAAAATGTCATTTTCTTTCCAGAATTCTACAGTCTGCTTTTCTCTGTCCACAAAATTCAGATTTGGGGAAACTTTTTCGTACATGTTAGTCCTCCTTAAAATTTCAGTTTCTCGCTAGCCGCGTAAAAAAGAATGTGCCTTGGCACATTCTCGCGCCTGCGGCGGTCGCTTGCGACATCTACCTTATACGCCGCAGTGTGCATCCTCGCGGAGCGTTTTTTACTTTACTGGAAAGCAATTTCCTGTAAAGTAAAAAAGGCGCCGTCCTGTAATAAGGACGCGCGCCTGTCGTTTCTAACCACCTTGTTACAACATACTTGAAGCTTTCTGCTTCGCATATACGTTCCCATAACGGGGGAAATCCGTCAGTTTCTACTAACGCAGCTTTGCCTGTTCGAACTGCAACTTGGAAGTGATTTTCATTTTCCATTTACTCATGCCGGTTTCCACCTGCCCCGGCTCTCTTTGACTTTCCATGGAAAACTACTCTCTTCGTCATCGTCTTTTCATATTCTTAATAAGTATAGAACCTGTATTTTTAAATGTCAATTCCTATTTTCAAATTTTCTATATCTACAGATGCTGCCACCGGGAGCTTCTTACAGATTTCTGGCAGCTTCTTACAAATACTGAGCAACACAAAACGAGGCGGCATCCTTCCGGATACCGCCTCCCGTTTATGTAGGAAACCCGCAATGCGTGTTTCTTATGTTTCATTTACAATATGTCTCTTACAGGATTCTCTTAATCCATCCTTCTGGAGCTTCGATACGTCCCATCTGGATTCCGGTCAGAGTATCATAAAGTTTCTTGGTTACAGGTCCCATTTCTTCCATTCCACTTGGGATTAAGATTTCTTTACCATGGTCAACAATCTTTCCGATTGGGGAAATAACTGCTGCTGTTCCGCAAAGTCCTGCCTCTGCAAAGTCTTTTACTTCATCGAAGTATACTTCTCTGTGTTCTACTTCCATTCCAAGATAATGTTCTGCAACATATACCAGTGAACGGCGTGTAATGGATGGCAGAATAGAATCTGACTTCGGTGTAACCAGTTTATTATCCTTGGTAACAAAAATGAAGTTTGCTCCACCTGTCTCTTCTACCTTGGTTCTTGTCTTAGGATCTAAGTACATATTCTCATCAAATCCGTCTGCATGTGCAGTTACGATTGCGTGAAGACTCATTGCGTAGTTCAGACCAGCTTTGATATTACCGGTTCCGCAAGGTGCTGCACGGTCATAATCACTGACACGGATGGTAATTGGCTTTGCGCCGCCCTTGAAATATGGTCCTACCGGTGTACAGAACATACGGAACTGATATTCATCCGCTGGTTTTACACCGATTACAGGATTTGTTCCCATCATGTATGGTCTGATGTAAAGTGTTGCACCGGAGCCATATGGTGGAACGTATGCAGCATTTGCTTCTACTACCTTCTGTACTGCATCTACAAAACGCTCTTCCGGGAATACCGGCATTTCCAGTCTGCGTGCTGAATCTGCAAGACGGCTTGCATTTAAGTCAGGTCGGAAAGTAACGATATGTCCATCCTCTGTTGTATATGCTTTCAATCCTTCAAATACGGTCTGTGCATACTGGAATACACCCGCGCATTCATTCAATAAAATATCTGCATCATCGGTTAAAGCTCCCTCATCCCATGCTCCGTTTTTGAAATTTGATACATATCTCTTATCGGTCTTTACATAACCGAATCCAAGATTAGACCAGTCTAAGTCCTTCTTTTCCATAATAACATCCTCCATTCATTTGTCGCAAATAGATGTTATAACCTGGTGTTATAGCTTTCTATTGTTCTATGTTTTTTCATTATTTTAGTCCTATAAAAGCTATTTGTCTAGTATTTTTTTCTAGGAATACATAATTTTCTCACTGCCAAACATTTTCGCCAGTACCGTTGATAAAATACCGGTATAAATAAGGTTGCTGACAAGACATGCCACAATATTAATTCCGCTGTAGGAGAAATCAAAAATTCCGGTCATGCCCTGCACGCTGTTATAGAAAGGAATCAGATACCAGTAAAATTCCTTCGGTGCCCCGCTTCCAAGCATGGATGTAATGGAAATTACCATTACCACAACCATCAGCGGCATAATCATGGAACCGGCTTCCTTTACTGTCTTTGCAAATGCTGAAATTACAGCTAATGCTCCAACCAGTACCAATACCGTGGTAAGAATCACCAGCAATAAAAGGATATAATCGGTGACGCTGTATACGCTGGCATCCATTGCATTGGATTCTGTTCCCATTAATTTTGGAAGGGATAACATGGTACCCACAAAACTGGAAATTCCACTTAAAAGTCCGATAATACCAAGGCTGATGATTTTTCCCATGGCAAGCTGTCCACGTTTCATCGGTGTTACCAATAAGGTAGCAATAGTTCCTCTCTCCTTTTCCCCTGCTATGGATTCCGGGGCAATTGCCATACATCCTGAGAAAAGGAATATCATAAGCAGCATTGGAAGCATCATGGAGAAAATCTGTCCGGTACTGTCTTCCTTGCTGGCAAGGTCATATTCTTCGTCACCGCTGTTGACATCGAACTTATTTGCCATAGAAGCTTCATATCCATCTAATACAGAAGCCATAATCTGATAACATGCCGTGGATTCGGTATCTGCGGAATTATAATATAAGGCTACCTGCGGAGCTGGTGTGGTAGCAGTCATGCTGTCATATGCCAGTACATCTGCTTCAAAATTTTCCGGAAATACCATCAGCATTTC
>OKRU01003756.1_pt1 | contig 11769 bp, 13 predicted proteins | sample 1601131 | NCBI WGS metagenome assembly OKRU01 (sample SAMEA3541558, study PRJEB24748) | human gut metagenome | biome: human gut; feature: human-associated habitat; material: faeces | place: China | collected 2012 | reverse complement strand
ATAGTAATAAATTCAAGCCGCCGCACCCGGTGACCTCAATTTACTACTATTAGTAGAACCTCCTTGGAAGATACGATTTTGCCTTGGACAAAAAAGGCAGACGACAGAAGTGCTCCGTCGTCTGCTTGCGCGTTCTTACTTGTCGATGGTATCGCGGATACCCAGCTTCTTCACCAGGCTACGGTATCTCTCTACATCCTTGTTGTAAAGATAAACCAGCAGGTTGCGTCTGTGACCAACCATTTTCAGCAGACCACGTCTGGAGTGGTGATCCTTCTTGTGCATTTTCAGGTGGTCTGTCAGCAGAGAGATTCTTGCTGTCAGCAGTGCGATCTGAACTTCGGGAGAACCTGTGTCGTTAGGTGTTCTGCCGTATTTTGCGATGATTTCCTGTTTGTTAATTGTTGCTGCCATTGTTGTTTTCCTCCTTAAAAACCTTATGTTTTTTTATTTCTGTATCCCCAAAGACTAAGTAATGGTCGGAGTGTCCGGAAACTGAGTCTCGGTTTTACAACATTAGTATATTACCATACGAAGCCCATCTTTGCAAGGAAAATTCAAGGAAATTACGCAAGTTTCCCAAGAAAAGCAGGCTTTTTTCCGATTTTCACGCTTTTATTTTTCCTGCTCGCTTCTCCAATGCGCATACTCCGCAGAGTGAAAATAGGCTCTCGCCTGCTCCGCATTGATCGCAATTTGCCTTTGCAGCTCCTCCACGCTTGGGAACTTCTGCTCACTGCGCAGGAATTTATAGAAAAATGTCTGTAGCTGTTCGCCGTAAATCATTTCATTAAAATCCAGTAAATATGTTTCCACAATCTTCACTGTGCCGTTTACGGTGGGGTTTTTGCCGATATTGGTCACACCGTAATAATATTTCCCCTTATATAAGGTTTTTGTTGCATAGACCCCATTAGGCGGGAACAGCTTGAGCGGATGCGCCTCGATATTTACCGTAGGGAAGCCGATGGTTCTGCCCAGCTTTTTCCCTTCCTTTACTGTGCCAAGGATGAAATAAGGCACCGTCAGCATCCGGTTTGCTTCTTCCAGATTCTTTTCCAGAAGGCACCTGCGGATACGGGAGGAGCTGACTCTCTCGTCCCCATGCAGCACCTTCGGCACACCGATAACCTTAATGCCGCGCTCTGCACCAAGACGCTTCAGCATTTCATAATTGCCTGCCGCGCCCTTGCCAAAGCGGTAATCCTCCCCGACCACCAGCACCTGGCATTTCAGCTTTTCAAAAATCAGCTTCACTGCAAAATCCTCAGGGTCCATTGCCGCAAAGTTCATATCAAAGGGATATTCAATATAAATATCAATGCCCATCTGCTCCATCTGGAATTTCTTTTCCGAAGGGTCAACGATTAAGGCAAAATCTTCTTTTCTTTGAAAGACAAACATCGGGTGGGGAGAGAAGGTAAATACCACGCTTTTCAGCCCCTCCTCCTCCGCAAATTGTTTTGTCAGATTGATCAGCGAACGATGCCCCTGATGCAGACCATCAAAGTTCCCCAGAGTCACAGCCGTCGGCTCGCTCTGCTCAATTCGCGTGTCAGTAATATGTTCCATTTTTTTACTCCTTTTACAAGTATAAAAATCCTTGCTTTATACCAGCATTTTAAACGGTTTGATGTAAAAATTCGTTTCTTCTTTTTTCAGCGTATACAGTCCAACAAGGTGATTCTCAAAATCGTAAACCGCTGCGATTTCATCCTCCTGCAATGCCTTCGGCTGCTTTGTAAAATATTTTTCCTGTATTTTTCCGCCGTTATAGAGCAGCTTGGTCGAGCCTTCCGCAATTTTTATCACGGGAAAGTCTCTGAGTGCCTCCTGCATCGTCAGCAGTGCCTCCTCTGCTCTCTCCTGCTCCGCCAGTGCCTTCAAATCATCCAGCTTTATGGCGTTTTCCAGAGAAAAGCTGCCCGTTGCTGTCCGTAGTAATTCCGCCATGTGTCCGCCGCAGCCCAGTGCCTTGCCGATATCGGCGCAAAGCGTGCGGATATATGTCCCCTTTGAGCAGTCAATGTCCATCTCCACTCTGTCTGGCGGCAGGAATCTGCGAATCCGAATATCATACACCTCAATGGTGCGCGCCTTTCGTGCAATCTCCTTGCCCTCTCTGGCAAGCTCATACAGCTTTTTCCCATTCACCTTCACTGCGGAATACATCGGCGGCACCTGCTCCAGTCTGCCGATAAAGGCTGCCACAGCCGCGCGGATTTTTTCCTCATCAAACACAACCGCCTTCGTCTCCAGAACCTCGCCCGAAGCGTCCTCCGTCGTTGTGGTAATGCCTAAGCGGAGCATGGCGCGGTAGCTTTTTCTGCCATCCATAATGACATCATTGGCAGCCGCCAAATTTCTCTGCAATTCTAATAATTTTTCGCGAACCTTTGGATATTTTGCAACTACCGAAGCATTTTTTCCAACTTCTTCTTTACGGATTTCTTTGCTGACATCCGCACCATTTAAGAAAATATGCTGCTCACCGTTTTCATACTGAATCGTAATATCAATTGCCTGACATTTTTCATTTACCGCATTTTCATCTGTTGTATCAATGCCGTTTGTCAAAAAATAATACGCCATCGTGCGGAACATAGCACCTGTGTCTACATAAACATAATTCAGTTTTTTTGCTACTAGCTTTGCGATTGAGCTTTTTCCGGCTCCTGCCGGTCCATCAATTGCAATATTCATTCGTAACGCCTCCTTCTAATTCGATTCTTCCCTGCCAGCCAAATACCCGGTAGACCATGCAATCTGAAGATTAAAACCTCCGGTTAAAGCATCCAAATCTAACACCTCACCGGCAAAGAATAATGTATTTGTTTCGATTCCATCGTTGATGGATCAATTTCCGAAACTTTTACACCCCCGCGCGTAATAATCGCTTCGTTGATATCTCTCAATCCTTTTAATGTTACCGTAAAATCCTTTATGCTGTCAACTAATTTCAACCGATTTTTTTTGTCAAGCTGATTCACTTTGCTGTCAACATCCAAGCCGGCACGGGACAACACTTCTGTCACCATGCTGGCAGGAAGAAGATTTCTGCAGGCATTTTTCAACGATAAATTCATGCGTTCCGAAAAATCTTTTACAATCCGTTTATCTAACTGCTCCATTGACAATGCCGGTTTTAAGTCAATATGCAGTATCAGCGGTTCTTTTTGCAGCTTGTCACCAACGATGCTGCTTGCGCTCAGCATAAGTGGCCCGCTCACTCCATAATGTGTAAACAGGACTTCACCGAAACCGTCATAGAGCGATTTCTGCTTGCCGGACTCTCTTCGAATCGATACTTGACAGTTTTTTAACGTTAATCCCTGCAATTGTTTTCCAATGTTATCTGCTGTGACAATTCCGGTTAAGCCCGGACGAATTGCCGTTACGGTATGTCCTGCCTCTTTTGCAAATTCATAGCCATCTCCCGTTGAACCGGTACTTACATAAGAACAGCCGCCGGTTGCCACAATCACTTTGTCCGCCGGCAGAGTATGCTGATTTTTCAGAACAACTCCCGTCACTTCACTTTCTTTGATTTGAAGTTTTTTTACCTCTGTATGAAGAAGTACAACTACACCAAGTCTTTTACACTCCTTCTCCAATGTTCGGATGACATCAGAAGATTTATCCGATGCCGGAAAAACGCGCTTTCCACGCTCCACTTTTGTAGGCAGACCATGCTTATTAAAAAAATCAACGACCTGTTCATTGGTAAAGGAATAAAACGCACTGTAGAGAAACTTAGGATTTGAAATTACGTTAGAAAACAAATCAGAAATATCACAGGCGTTGGTCAGGTTGCACCTGCCTTTTCCTGTGATAAAAAGTTTTTTTCCTAATTTTTCATTTTTTTCAACAATAGTGACGTCACATCCGCATGAGGCACTTTGAATCGCCGCCATCATGCCGGCAGGACCGCCACCGATTATGATTACTTTTTTCATTTTCTTCTCCGATGTATTTATGCCGATGCATAAACTTCATTAAATCCAAAAGACCGATGAGAACTTTTGTATCGTTTGTTTTTGCATCGGTAAATAATTTTTTTGCAATCTTTTACATTATCCAACAGACTGCTGGCAAAACAGTTTAATATTAATGTTTCCATCTGCTTAGAACAACGCTTTACCGGTTTTGCTTTCGAATCAAATGAAACCACAACGACATTTTTCTGCTGCTCTACATGGTCAACACGCACATCTTCATCTTCTAAATTCTGTGTTACCAGATAAGTGATATACTCTGCTGTCAATGTTTTTTCCTCTTTTTTAACAACAACCGGAATCAGACTCATTGTATCGGAATCAATGGAGTAAATCGTAAGTGTCTTCATCGTGCTTTTTGGCGTCGAAAGGGCCGTTTTTGCCGGTATCTCAGACGCTTTTCCACAACCATTTAATAATAACAAACCCACCATAAGTATTGCCATTATTTTAAATTTCAATTTTATTACTCCTTGTCTAAACATCGTATTGCCAAATCAAGAGCTGCATCCACTGCCTGCTTTCTTACCTGTTCTCTGTCACCGGAAAACACATGACGTTCTACTGTAACCTGCTCATGCAGTGAACAGCCCAGATACACAAGTCCAACAGGCTTTTCTTTTGTACCTCCGCCCGGTCCCGCAATGCCGGTTGTAGAAAGCCCTATGTCGGCTTTCGCTGCCTTTGCACAGCCAACACTCATTTCGGCTGCTGTCTCTTTGCTGACAGCGCCTTTCGTTTCCAGTGTATCATGACTTACGGATACAAGATCTTCCTTTGCCTCGTTTGCATAAGTCACATACGCACAGTTGATAACATCCGACGCACCGGAAACGTTAATAATTGTTGCCGATAGTAAACCGCCGGTACATGATTCAGCTGTTGTTATCGTATAGTGTTTGTTTGTCAGTTTCTTGACAAGCTCATTTTCTTTTGCATTTTCTTTCATTATCGCACATCCTTCATAACCCCTCGGTTTTTATAAATATAATCGACGAGAGAAATTATCGTTAGTATCACCGAAGCATAAATTAATATACCCTCAATGATACGGAATACTTCTGCCTGAAAATGAAACACTAAAAAAATTGACATTGCCATCTGGACAAAAGTTTTGACTTTGCCCCAGTAACTTGCTGCAATGGTAACTCCTTTTTCAGCAGCCACCAGACGAAAACCGCTGATAATGAACTCTCTGCTGATAATGATAATAACTACCCATGCCGGCATATTTGTCTGCGGGTCAGCCAAAAAACAGATGAGTGCTGCACAGACTAATAACTTATCCGCCAATGGGTCCATAAATTTACCAAAGGTTGTAACCTGATTGTATTTTCTTGCCAGATATCCGTCAAAAAAATCGGTAATACAGGCCGCAATAAATAGACCGCCGGCAATATAATCCGAATACGGCAATTGCTGCCATAGCATCGCAATTACAAAAAGAGGAATCATGGCAACACGCAAAATTGTCAATCGATTTGGTACATTCATTTAATCATCCTCCTCCGGTAAAATTTCTCCAATCAAATCATAGCCGCTTGCATCCGTTACCAAAACAGGTAATATGGTGCCTGATATGATTTCGTACGGTGCTTCAAAAAACAGACACCCATCAATCTCCGGCGCATCACGGTAAGTACGCCCGACATAAACGCCATCTTCCGGCAGATATCCATCCACAATCACCGAAAGTTTTCTGCCAATCATTTCTTCATTCTGGGCAAAAATCACATTCTGCTCTGTCTGCATAATTTCATCTGCCCATTCCTGTTTAATCTTATCCGGAAGCTGTCTGTCATATTCTGCCGCCGGTGTTCCTTCTTCCGACGAATAAGGAAATACTCCTAATCGTTCAAATTTCATGTTGGCAACAAAATCCACACATTCCTCATGGTTTTCGTTTGTCTCTCCCGGAAATCCGCTGATTAATGTTGTACGGAGTGCAATATCCGGAATCTCTTTACGAAGCATGGAAATCTTCTCACGCAGATCCGCCTGTGTGGTCTTTCGGCCCATTCTTTTTAATATATCGTCGTTACAGTGTTGAATCGGCAAATCGAGATAATGACAGATTTTTTTCTCTGTCTTAATCGTCTGTACCAGTTCCTCGGTAATTTCTTCCGGATAACAGTACAGCAGCCGAATCCACTCAATTCCATCAATTTTACAGAGTTCATGTAAAAGTTTAGGCAGTCGTTTTTCACCATATAAATCAACACCGTAAACCGTTGTTTCCTGTGCAATCACAATCAGCTCCTTGGTTCCTTCTTTTGACAATTGTTCCGCTTCCACTAACAATTCTTCCATCGGAACGCTGCGGTAATTACCGCGCAGTTTCGGAATAATGCAGTATGTGCAGTGTTTGCTGCACCCCTCTGCAATTTTTAAATACGAGGAATAGCCGGAGGACGTATGAACTCTGTTTGTTAAATTCTTCGGAAGATAGTCCAAATCATTTAACGCACATTCTTTTTTTCCCTGTAACGTATCTTTTACTACTTCAAATATTCTATCATATGCCGTTGTTCCGACAACCGCATCTACTTCGGGAATTTCTTTTTGGATGTCGTCGGCGTAGCGCTGCGCTAAACATCCTGTCATAATAAGTGAGACACACTTGCCGGTCTTTTTGTATTCTGCCATTTCAAGAATTGTCTCAATACTTTCCTCTTTTGCATCATGAATAAAGCCACAAGTATTCACAATAATGATTTCTGCATCCTCCGGTGTACTTGTCACCGAAATATTCTGCGAAGCTAACAATGCAATCATTTTTTCACTGTCAACTAAATTTTTATCACATCCTAATGATACAAAGAACAAATTCATGCTTTCTGAATTCCTTTCGCTTCCACACAATTATTCATCAACATCGCAATTGTCATCGGTCCGACACCGCCCGGTACCGGCGTAATTGCCGATGCTGTTTTTTCCACGGAATCAAAGTCCACATCACCGCAAAGTTTACCGCCTTCCGGTCTGTGAATTCCGACATCAATGACAACAGCACCTTCTTTCACATAATCTGCCGTAATCATTTTCGGCTTTCCAATTGCTACAATCAGAATATCTGCTCTTTTTGTTACTTCTTTTAAATCTTTTGTATGACTGTGGCAGACAGTAACCGTAGCATTCTCACGAAGCATAAGCATTGCCATCGGCTTTCCGACAATGTTACTTCTGCCCACAATAACGCACTCTTTTCCGTCAATTACCACACCACTTCTCTTTAAGAGCTGAATGATGCCTGCCGGCGTACAGGATACAAAGCCCGGCTGACCGATACTTAACGCACCAACGCTCTGCGGATGAAATCCATCCACATCTTTTTTCGGGGAAATGGTCTGAATCACTTTATCCTCATTAATATGGGAAGGCAGCGGTAATTGTACCAAAATACCGTTTACGGTATCATCTGCATTGAGTTTTTCAACAAGTGCCAGTAATTCTTCTTCTGTTGTCTCTTCCGACAATTCATAGGAAAGGGAATGAATTCCCACATATTCGCAGGCCTTCTTTTTGTTTCCAACATATACGGTAGATGCCGGGTCATTTCCAACCTGGATTACCGCAAGTGTAACATCCATATTTTCCCTTGCCACGCGTTCTTTGCACTCGTCCTTCACCTGTGCTGAGATTTTTTTGCCATCAATTAAAACTGCCATACTGTTATCTCCTTTTTAATCTATTTCTACTATATTGTCACGGATTGCCTGCATATGAAAATCTGTCCGGTTTATTACATCCGCACAAGCACGCAATTCGTAAACAATATTTTCTGCATCTTTGATATCTTTTTTGTATTTTACCTGATGCTCTAAGCTTGCCCAAAAGTCCATCGCAATCGTACGAATCTGGACTTCGACACGCATATTTTCTTTATGATCTGAAAAGAATACCGGGACTTCCACAATTAAATGCAGACTCCGGTAGCCATTCATTTTCGGCTTTTTGATATAATCTTTTGTTTTTATTAAAACAACATCATCCTGTGCCGAAAGCATATCCGCCACTTTGTAAATGTCGTCAATAAAAGAACAGATTACACGCACGCCCGCCACATCGTTCAAATGCTGCCTGACCGATTCAACCGTAATCGGATAGCCTTTCTTTTTCAATTTGGTTGCGATGCTGTCCGGCTGTTTGATTCTTGTTTTAACAAATTCAATCGGATTTCGATTTTTTGTCATCGAAAATTCATCATTTAACACTTGTAATTTTGTTTTTACTTCTTTGATTGCACAACTGTACATCATCATCACTTTCTGAAATTCTTTGGCATCGGACTCAAAAAGATTGTCCATATCTTTTGGCAGATGCAGTTGTTTCAGATACGATGTATGTAATTCTTCATCAAGCATTGTTCTTCTCCAATCTTTAACCCCTGTACTTGCTACATACTCATTATACATATGCATACATTATCTATTATAAGCAAAAAATGAATAAAGTCAAACGAAACGGGAACACTACTAAAAAAATGAAGGGAGAATTTTTTGTAATGAAAAGTTTTGTTGACCAGGACGCCTGCATTGCCTGCGGTTTATGCGTGTCCACCTGTGAGGATGTTTACCATTTTAATGAAGAAGGAAAAGCAGAGGCTGTTGAAGGAATAATTCCTGCAGAATATGAAGATGACTGCCGGACTGCCGCTGAAAACTGCCCGACTATGGCGATTGAAGTTGATGAAGGGTGAATTGTTTTCGCAATTATTGCCATAAATAAAAAAGCATCAAAGTTTCCCATTCGGAACCGCTTCGCTTGATGAACACCTTCGGTGTTCCTAGTTCCTCATGGTGCAAGTTTGATGTTTTTTTATTTAAAATTAATGTGAAAACATTTTACCTCTTTAATTTACCTCTTTGGGATTTTTACTGTTCTTTGGTTTTGCTATTCTTCGATTACTTCGATTTCGAGGTAGTCGAAGTCGATTTGCTCGATGAAGTTATCTTGTTCAAAGCGGGTTTTGTCAACCCGCTTGAATTCATTAATGTTTTTGTCAAGCCAAATTGGCTGTTGCAAATCAAAGGCTTCAGCAAATGCGTGAATACCGGCAAATACTTTTTTAGTCCGGTTGATATCCGTGTCACCATTTTCATAAACCATATCACGAACTAAATGATTGTCTTTGAATATTTTTCCCCATATGCGGAACATAAAAGTCCTCCCCAAAGAACTAATTCTTTTTGTTGTAGTTAATCAGGCAGCCTTTCAAAATAATTTCTCTTTCATCGTCTGTCAGATTACCAAGATGAAGTTCAATCTCTTTCATTCCCTGGTTTACTACATAAGCATGAATCGTATCTTCTTTTGTTTCAATGGCTTTCTTGATATCTTTTACAAAAATATAATCATCTTTATCAAAAACAAGGTCACCATCGAAAACAAATGGAAGCATACCCCAGTTAATCAGGTTGGAACGGTATCTCTTTGTTGCATACTCACGGGCAATGTTAGCCATACCGCCAAGCACACGCTGACAGCTTGCTGCCTGCTCACGGGCAGAACCGTCACCTGGTTTTACGGCAAAAATCACACTTCCAACTTCTGTCTCTTCCGGTTTTACATCAAACTGTTTTTCAATTGCCTCATAGACATCTTTTAAGTTTGCATCTTCCGCATAAATATCTTGGCCTGCGATACGAGCCTTCTCTACCTTCTGTACTTCTTTTGCTTTTCCTACATATGCAGGGTCTTTTCTTGAAAGAGTAAACTCAGCAAGGCCAAGCGGATTTGAGCGGTAAGAACTTGTCTCACCGGATGGAATCAATTCATCCGTAGTCGTAACCGGATCATGAATCATCGATACCACTTTCAAAAGTACATTATCCGTAAGTGCATGCATTTTCGGCCAGTCTACAATGTTTGGTCCGAATTTAATTTCAACCGAAGGATCTGCCTTGCCGACACCATTAAAGACACGGTTATCATAAATGGTATGATCAAAATAGTATTTCGGTTTTGTAAAGTCTGCATCAATATCTGTTGCCGCCGTTAAATATCCCTTATTCGCAGCAGTTGCCGCAATCGAACGAGCATCCATAAGTGCAACAGAAGCAATCTGTCCATTCGTAACTTTCGAGCCCTCACGGTTCGGGAAGTTTCTTGTCGAATGACGAATACTAAGTCCCTTGTTGCTTGGTACATCGCCGGCACCAAAACATGGACCGCAGAAAGCGGTACGAACGGTAGCTCCTGCTTCCATCAAATCAGCAATGCGTCCATTTTTCACAAGTTCCATGAAAATCGGCTGGGATGCCGGATAAACGCTTAACGAGAATTCATCGGCACCAATGTTTTTACCGCGCAGAATGTCAGCAGCATCACATAAGTTTTCAAAACCACCACCGGCACATCCGGCAATAACACCCTGCTCTACATACAATTTGCCATCATGAATCTTATCCGTCAACTTAAAGTCAATGTTATTGTTATCAAGGCTTACAAGCGCCTTCTTCTCTACATCACGAAGGATATCCTCAAGGTTATTGTTCAACTCTTCGATTGTGTACACATTACTTGGGTGGAATGGCATCGCAATCATCGGTTTGATTGTTGACAAGTCAACTTCAACCACACCGTCATAGTAAGCAACTTTTTCCGGTGCCATTTCTTTATAATCATCTTTTCTTCCGTGAATTTCATAAAATTCTTTTACGGCATCATCTGTGCGCCAGATAGAAGAAAGACAAGTGGTCTCTGTCGTCATAACATCAATACCAATACGGAAATCAACACTTAAGTTATCAATGCCCTCGCCGACAAATTCCATTACTTTATTATTTACATAACCATTTTTAAATACAGCACCGATAATCGCAAGTGCAATATCCTGTGGACCAACACCTTTTTGCGGTTTACCGGTCAGATGAATTGCCACAACACCAGGCATTGGAATATCATAAGTCTGCTCCAAAAGCTGTTTTACGATTTCCGGACCACCCTCGCCGACTGCCATCGTACCAAGTGCACCATATCTTGTATGACTGTCTGAACCAAGAATCATCTTACCACTCTCAGCCAGCATTTCTCTTGCAAACTGATGGATTACAGCCTGATGAGGTGGTACATATATTCCACCATATTTCTTGGCACATGTAAGACCAAACATATGATCATCTTCATTAATTGTTCCGCCAACCGCACACAAACTGTTATGACAATTTGTAAGTACATAAGGAATTGGAAACTTCTCAAGTCCTGAAGCTCTTGCAGTCTGTATGATTCCTACAAAAGTAATATCATGTGATGTCATCTTATCAAACTTGACTTTTAACTTGTCCATATTGCCCGATGTATTATGACTTTCAAGAATACTATAAGCAATAGTGTTTTTTGCTGCTTCTTCCTTAGAAGGAGCATCTGTGCCTAATCTTGCTGCCAAAGCTCCCTGTTGTGCTGCAGACTCTTCTATGACATCAACGCCATCTACAAGATATGCTCCGCCTTTACTTAATTCAATCATTACATGCCTCCATTAATTTTATTTTTTATTTCTTTTATTCTCTCATCCGTTATACTGCCCGGCTTCCAGCCAATATTGACCGTATCATTTTCATATCTTGGAATAATATGCATATGAAAATGGAATACTGTCTGGCCAGCTGCCTCACCGTTGTTCTGCACAACATTCAGTCCAACAGGATGTAATGAATCATTAATAGCATTGGCCACCTTAACAGCAACCTGAAATACATGTGCCGCTGTCTTATCATCCAAAGAATAAATATTATCAAAATGTTCTTTTGGCAATATAAGAACATGCCCTTCC
>OKRU01003755.1_pt1 | contig 11769 bp, 10 predicted proteins | sample 1601131 | NCBI WGS metagenome assembly OKRU01 (sample SAMEA3541558, study PRJEB24748) | human gut metagenome | biome: human gut; feature: human-associated habitat; material: faeces | place: China | collected 2012 | reverse complement strand
GATCAGTCGGATACTTCTCCCACGTAAATGGATTTCAATCTTCCATCTTCCACCCGCATCTTCCACCCGCTGATTTGGGAGTATATCAATAGCTAAGATACTAATTAATAATGGTAAGATGGGCGTTTCTTAACCAGATATCCTGTTTAGAGCATTCTGTTTTTCATTACTATTTAATAAAAAATGGTATGTTCTCTATCTGATCCCCCATATCCGAGCCCATGAACCCGCGTATCTGTGCTGAGGTAAAGAAACCGAGATTTGTTATAATAGACTTAAAGGCAAGATGTTAAGAGTAATGATGTATCTGTTTGAAATCTTAGTGAGAGACCAGATTCGTATCCTTCAACTACATAACCCTTATCACCATCCCCGGATCAGAACAATCTCCTTCTGAAGCATTCATAAGTCCTACCCGGCTAATTACTTCTCCCGGAATTATCAATCGATTATCCTTGATTACAACATTGGAAGTAATGTCCACCGGATTCTCACCGGCCAGATCCTGCGCAAAAACCGTATGCTTTCCTGTTTTCAATGGAGAAGGAAACACCATTGTCACTTCTTTGAAATAACCAAATAGTCCGATAGGTATGTCCCAACGGTCGACGGATATCGAAACAGCAACCTTTTCGGTTACATACTCACGTCCTACATTACGGCCTATAGTAGAAACGGCTACAGCGCCATTGGGGTATCGGGAAGCCAACACAAACGGACAAACCGACAAAGGAGCTCCGGATACCTCCGGTAACTTCATATTCCGGGCAACCCGCGCCGGTGCATCGGCCGTTACATCTGCACCCACCGTACGCCCCTTATTCCAAGTCTCATTTTCCTGTAGAATCCAATGATCGGTTAACTTCACACTGTCGATGGCGAAAGTCCCGTAACCCACTGCAAACGGCTCAGCTATCCGATGCCATCTGACACCACGCACGACTTCATCCAGACGCCGCTTAATATCACGTCCGACCGGAGGAAACACAAAATCTTGTGCCCCATCCGGCAAAGTCCCTGCGAACGGATGTCGCATCACACCGATAGCACAGCCCAAACCTACCGCAATATAAGGTTCATCTTCACAATTAATAATTCCTTTCGCTCCCTCGACTGTCTTATAAGGCAATAAATCACAAATACGCCGGATAGTTATCGGCTGCGCCGTAATATTTTCGACATCATAGGTCCGAAAAACATCGCTAAACTCAATAAATTCATTTCGCAAAGCATGTTCTATATATAAATGGGGAGCATATCGCTTGCCGATAGCTGTCAACTTTCTTCTCCATTCCCCATTCCTGTCTTCCTTCCCCCAATCAACTTTCCAATAATCAAATCCGGCAGCATTTGCCGCTTTAATTCGTTGTTTCCAATACTCCTCTTCAGGAATAGCTGCATGCGTCTCTGCCTTCTGGGCACAAATCCATCCACCGACACCTTTCCAGCCTTTACTCTTGATCTGTTCCGATAATTGTTTCAAACGCTCCACTGCATCTCCACGAAAAGACGGAAAACGATCAGAACTCAGTTCTACGCAACCTAAATAAGGATTGGGTGAATCATTCACATCTTTAGGAATATCCCACGAATCGTCCATTACAAAGTAAAGATCTTTTCGGATTGCAGGATAACAATCCACCCAATTCTGATAAAGCCCGTCCCCAAATAAATAATCTTCAGTCATAGCAGCCCTGGTCAGTTCAGTACTTTTATAGCTGGCCACATAGCCTTGTAAATTCCACGTGCAAAAGTAATCGGGAGCTTGCGATGGCATATCAGGCACAAGGCTTTTTACTAAGCGCGGCTGTCCGGCAGCAGAAACAGCCATACTACAAAATAACGATATCAGTAAGTTTCTATATCCTATCATGGTAAAGTAAATTTTAGGTTAACAAGAACGAATATTGCAAATATAAGCATTCTTACCACTTGCCGAACAAAATCACTTCATTCATTTCGGTAAGCTGGAAAGAACTTCACCCCTTCACTACCAGGAATCATCCTACCGCCATTTTTTATACCTATATAAAATATAACCCACGATAGAAAAGACTATAAAATAACTGATATTAATGGTTTCAAATGATTTCCAATAATAAACCGTTTGCTGCATAAATGAAGAGTATGCATGTAAAATGGAGGAATACGGAATAAAATTAATGTAACGCCAATTACTCGCAATCATCGAAAACACAGTCATAAAAAAACTAAATCCCAGTGCTAAAGCATAATTCTTAAACAAGAAACTAAACACATATTGAATAACAAGGATAGGCAATAGCCCAATAAAAACACGAAAGAAGACAGAAATCACTAAAATTCTCACATCAAAATTTTGAAAGCCCATTGACGGTAAACAAACGCCCAAAATAAAGCCTGATAACATAAAAGCAACATAGGCGATAAGAACTGACAAGAATGTCATTGATAGAAGGTAAATAAGTTTAGCTACATAAACAGTGCCTCTGGGAACAGGAAATAAAAACAAGAGAAGGTAATTGTCATTTTTAAACTCTTTTCCTATATAGGCCGCACAAAACAAGGCTGCCATTAATGGATACAACATACCGTAAAACATGAATAACGTACGTCCGATATTGTATATCCACAAGTTCGTACCGTCATAGCCTTCCTGACTCAGATTCCATAAATCATACACAATGAAAGCTACTGTCAACAACACCGGGAAGAATAGAAATAACTTTGCAGCTACATCGTGACGTGTTTTATAATATTCTGATGCTATGACATTTTGTAAGTCTCTTAATATCCTCATTTTGTTTGTGAAGTTAATTTTAAATAAACCGATTCCAAAGTATTCTCCAAAGGTTGAATAGCAGATATATGATAACCGCCCTGCCCCAGTAGCTCAATAAGCCTGTCATAGGTAGTATCATCGGAAAGGATAACTTCCAATATTGACTCCGACTTGATCCGGCTGTCAATTTGGACCTCTTTACATACCGAATGTAACAAATCCACCTTGTCCAACCTGATATGGATTCTTTTCTCTATATTGTTCAGTAATTCCGATAAATCTCCTTGATACAATAAACAGCCATGCTGAAGGATACCAACATGGGTACAAGTTTTTTCTACTTCATCAAGTAAATGACTGGATAAAAAAACGGTCTTACCCTCTTGATGCAGCTGTAAAAGTAACTCTCTTATAGAATGTATCCCCTCCGGATCAAGTCCATTGAGCGGTTCGTCCAGAAACAGTATATCCGGATCATGCAATAAAGCCATAGCCATTCCCAATCGATGTATCATACCCGTGGAATAGTGTCGAAGCTTCTTGTTTCTGGCATTCTCAATTCCCGTGATTGCCAATACTTTATTGATAGCGGTCCTTCCACAATGATAAATATGGTCTAAATACGCAAGGTGTTCATACCCCGTAAGATTATCATAATAGAATGGTTCTCCCGGGCATAAGCCTATCTTCCTTAATTGTTTTTCTCTCTGATCTCGAAATGGCTGTCCATCATATAATACCTCACCTTTAACAGGACGAGCTAAGCCAAGTAATACTTGAATCGTAGTTGTCTTTCCGGAACCATTATTACCTAAATATCCATAGAGTGCATTTTCCGGAATATCCAGATTCAGATTATTGAGTACCATCTGTTTGCCGTATCGGAAACAGAGATTTCTTATCTCTATTTTGCCCATTTATACATTTTATTTATAAAAGTTTTATCGTAATATACATCATAATTCAGGTCGATATAGAATAGCATATCCATTTGTTCGCTCCAAACTTCCGAAAGACTTGCACCTTGATCCAAACCCGAGATAAACGCTTGTCTCCATCTGCTATCCACGGGTAGTTCATTGAAATTTAAATAAGCAAACCCGACTTTTCTCTGATGTAGCAAATACTCGAGTGACAACGTACTAAGCGGATCCCGTATGCCGCCGTCAGTGTTTCTTCGTGCATACGAAGTAAATGCTATTGTATACATCCGGTCTCCAAAATGTATTTTTAACCTTTGTCCCATAGAGGTGAATCTGGTCGAGTCAACCTGCATCCTCCCCCGGTTGAATACATGCACATTAGCGCACCATACAATCACTTTTTGGTCTTTATAAACCGAGTCTACCAACCAAGTCAAATTATCGGCCATAATAGAATCGCGTAGGTTCATTCGTGTTAAATCACCGACATTCCGATACTTCCATATGCTCTCATACCGTAGTTTCAGTCCTGCAATATAACGCTGATGCAAACCATCTTCCACAGAATATCTTGACTCCTCATGAATTCTATTTTCCAATTTATTAAAATCCTGAACAATGGAGTCTTTTAACATCCTATCAAGCCGGTATCCGAAATAATTCCAGTTTCCATTAAACTCACTCATCTGCAAGAAGAAGCGTTGCACATACGGGAAATCCGAAAGAGAAGAAGAGTAACCATTTAAATACTTCTCAACGGATTCCATGTGTTTCCTTCCTTGTCCATAATTGGTTAACTGGCAGTCGAAGCCATCCAAGGCAATAGAAGGATGGGAGCGATAATATTCCCATAATGATTTTGTCTCATTACTCCCCCACCAAAATGTCCATACAGCTTTAGATGGATTCATCCGCTGACGACCATCCTGATTCATAAGATACATGTCATATAAGCCAGTTTCATATAGTATAACATTATATCCTAATTTCTCGTGTAAATAACGAACCATCCTGGTTTTCATTTGCAAGGTGGCTCCATCCTGATGCAACTGCTCACCTAACAATAAGATTTGCTTGTTTTTTAACTCTTCATCCAGGAAGCACAAGAAATCAGTAGCGGTATCCGGCATCTGTACAGTACATGGCACGGAATGAACATACCGATCAATTTCTATAGCCGATTCTGAAGAAAGAGCCGGTATTTCCAAAGGATACAAAAGATAGCATACCAATGCCAAAAGCAAAAGGATGACCGATAAATAAGACCTCCGTATTGCCACTCGAAAATTCTTCATAGCTTTCAACTTCAAATAACTGAAAAAGGATGCAGCAAGAAAACTAAAATACTCTCTACTACATCCTTCCTTCAATTATGTATTAATAATTTCTTCTTTTATTCTTCTTGAAGTATCAAACTTCCCTTCTCCCGTATAGTTAATCTCAATTCGGCGTCCTCTTTCTTCGGAGTCCAGATCATCTTTTTACACTCACCCCTCTGCAAGTTATTATGATAAACTCCACTTCCGGTCAGATGTTCAGTACCAATTACAGATTCATGAACGCCCCAATTCCTGACGCCATCCAAATCTAAATAGAGATGGGGAATAATTGATTGATGAGCATTAAATGTCACTCCATCTCCATCGACACAAAAAGCACGTATCTCACAAGAGTCCAAACGTAATTCCCCTCCTCTTATATATGTAGTCAAAGAGTCGGCATGCAACCTATCGATTCTCGTACGTAATCCACGAATAGCATTAGCCACAAAAGCCAGATTAGAGTCGGCTTCTATGGTCAGTTGTAATCCTTTAGCTTGCAGGGCCGGAATAAGATACTCCTTTTTTTGCTTAGGAAGATCATAAGTTGTCAAATCCAGGCAAATGACCAATGTATCTGCATTCTGACTGATTTTCAGATATTCGGATTCCGGACTTAAAAGTCTGGTTTTTCCATCTGTAGAAGAAACAACATTCACACAAGCTTCGTCCAACCACACACGACGCGTGTCGTTTGCATACACTTTGACAGTACGGATACCGGAAAACTCTGTTCTAAGTATCTTCTCCGACAAAGTGAGTGTATACGAATTAGTTTCTGATTTCTGGAAAGAAATATAAACGACACCTGCCATCAGTATCACGAGTACCGAAACAAGTATGCCAATAAATATATATGTAGTACGTTTCATAAAATTTCGTTTTTATTTTTGTTTCATCATAAAGTTACGGTACATAGTCAACAACTCGTCATCCGAAACTCCAAGTGTATAGAGTTGACGGAATACATGCTCAAGTTCATCCTTCAGAAAAGTCTCCCGACGAAGTGAAAAAATCAGCTCCTTTGCGCCGGAAGAAACAAAATAACCAATACCCCGTTTATTGTAAATGATATCTTGTGACTGAAGATAATCGAACGAACGCATGGCCGTGTTGGCATTTACCTCCACCATAGCTGCATACTCCCTTACAGAAGGAATTCGTTCTTCCTCCTGATACTGTCCGAGAAGAATCTCGTCACAGATTCGATCTGCTATTTGCAGATAAATGGCTTTACTTTCTTTAAAATTCATAAACGTAAGAGTTTGTTACATTCGATTAATAATCTCAGATTCCTTGAAACGGAAATACGCAAGTGTCCAGTTAGTCAGAGTGAAAAGAACAGCTATTGCTGAAAGACAAGCAAAAGCAGTCTCCTCGCTCATATCCGGATTGTAACTTATTTGATCCGGCCATATCAACTTGGCAAATCCGACCACAATCAATACATAAGCAATGAATATAATCATTCCGGCAGAAAATGTTTTGATAAACGAATTCTTAGGCCAAACAGAACTGCCCAGTACAAAGCAAGACTGACAGAAGAAATAGCTTGCAATCATTAATACAAATGTATGGGTATGCTTGAATACTGTATAATAATCCGTATTTTCACCAAACAGATGAGATAACGGAGTAATCGCAATTGCGTTATTTTCCGGATAAACCAAAGAGTATACCAATACTTTTGTATAATCCGCCAGTTTATAAGTAATCAGAAAAACAATTAAGAAAACAACCGTAAATACCAACCAACGGGAAAAGTATTTTTCAAACGATGTAGCAGGAGTCATCAGAACAGAGAGCCGCCCGGTTTTCGATTTCATCCTCTCCATTGTGAACGAAGCACTCAAGCAACCGAATACACAAAGCCCCCACATAAAAATCACCAGATTGAACTCCCAGGTACTATCTGTATCTTGACCTACTGCCCGGTAACTTAAATATCCGCTCCATAACATTATCACCGCCATAGCACCATACATCAACGCAACACGAAGCAGATTGGACTTCCAATTCTCCACCATCTCTTTACGGCAAAGATTCACAAAACGCGTTTGACTGAAAAAAGTATCTCGTATCATAATTCTGTTTGTTTAGAGTGGAACAATGCAGAAATCCTTTCGGGAACTGCCAAGGTAGCATTAAATAATAATTCCAGGTTAATCTCTGAATCTTCGCCCGATTCATTAGGCAAAAGCAAAAAATTACCTTGAATAGAGGGAGTGGAAAACAAAGACGACTGTAACAACTCCCGGTTTTCGCTTTCAGTAAAAAACAGTTTATCGCAAATACTCATAGTAGATTCATTCAGCAATACCCGACTATTGTCCATAATCAACACATGATCGAGCACCTTATCAATGTCACGCACCTGATGGGTAGAAATCAAGATCGTTTTATCATCCGTCATACCCGAAGCAATAAACTTCCGGAACTGACTTTTACCAGGAATATCAAGTCCATTGGTCGGTTCGTCCATCAACAACAAAGATGTATTAGTGGCTAGCGCAAAGCTCATGAATACTTTTTTCTTCTGCCCCATAGAGAGTGCCCCCAGATCAATATTGATATCCATTTCAAAATAGTGCAGATATTTCACCATATCCTCTTTGCTGAAACGGGGATAAAACGGACTGTTTAACTCTATATAGCTAATTAGCGAAACCGGAGGAAGATCAAATTCTTCAGGAACCAAAAACATATCCTGCAAAGTGATGGGAAGCCGGCGGCGTACGTCAACATCATGATAGACCACTTTTCCACTTTTAGGAGTGAGCAGCCCACTCATCAGATAGAGTAGTGTAGATTTGCCTGCACCATTTTTGCCAAGTAATCCGTAAACCCGCCCCTTTTCAAGTGACAGGGAGAAGTCATGCAAAACGGCACGCTTCGATTTACGATAAAGAAAGAAAAGATTTTCTACTGTAATCATCTTCATTTATTTATGAGTTTATGTGTATTAGTACAATAGTACACCACAAATATAGATAAATATATGAATATTACAACCGAATTGGCAATGTTTTTTTAGATAATTTTCTTATTTCACTTATTATCAGCGATATACATTCGATATTCTATCGATACGAAAGGAAAATCATAAAATCAAAACCAATACTTATAGCAACGCTCTAAAAGTAGAAGATGAAACCAAAGCGGATATAGGATAAGAAAGAAACTAAAAAAGGAGGAGCTAAGAATCACTCTCCACTCCTCCTACACGACAAACAACTAAAATTATTACTATTTGATGCCATCCAATGCACGTTTAGCAGTAGCATTAGCGGGGTCTATAGCCAGAATTTTATTCCAATACTCCTTAGATTCAGGAAGTTTGTTAGCTACCAGATAATAATATCCCAAGTAACTATAACACTCAATCAAAGCTGAGTTGTACCTCGGGTCATTTTTATCAATCAAGAAGGCAGCCACCTCTTCATAATAAGGTTTAGCCAACCCTTGAGTGGTCTCCGGGTCTAACGCGGAATTAGTACGTGCTCTCCAGAAGTTACCCAGATAACTATCCGGAGCCACTTTAGCAATCTCAGTAAAAATGGAATCGGCAGAAACAAGAGCCGCCTTCCGCTCATCCAGCGAAACGGTTAACGTATCCGATTGCGTACCCTTTTCGTAATAAAGCTTTCCTATTTGGAACTGTACGTCAGGGGTACGCTTGTCGGCACTCAACGATTCGCTATATTTTTTATAGGCCTCTATTGCCTTTGTAAATTCATTATTCAATTCATAAGAAGAAGAAACTTCACGCCACAAATCTGTTTTAGCGGGATCAAGCGTGATCGCTTTCATATAAGCTTCAACTGCCTGATCATACTTCTTCACGGCATTGAGCAGATGGCCGAAATACATATAATCAAGATAAGAAAAATCTGCCTTATCGGACTCCTTAAAGAACGCATCCGCCGCTTTCATAGCTTCATCATAGCGTTTCAGGTCGGTATAGTTATACATAGCCAAACGATTGAATGCAGCATCACGCGGATTCTTCTGTAAACCCATCAAAGCTATCTGAAGTGATTTCTCAAAATCATGGTTCAAAAAAAGCGCAAAAGAGTATTTCGTCAAATCATCTTCCGTAGCCTCCGGTGTATTGATAAAATGCGCATAAGCTTCGGCCGCTTTATCAAATTTATTATTCAGATAATAAACCTCTGCCAATTTTTTATCGGCAGCCACGCACGAAGGATCAAGGTTTTTCAGTTGTTCCAGCTTCTCGATAGCAAGTTGCGGACTAGCCCCCTTATATACGTCAGCGAACTTCAGATAGGCTTCTTTATAATTAGGATCAAAATAGATAGCCTGCTCATATAACTGACAAGCTTTTCCGGCATCTTTCTTAGCTACGGCAATGTCACCTTGCAGCACCGAAACCGCAGCAGATTTGCTGTTAGCTTTCTGTCCAAGAGCAGCATAGGCTTCGGCCTCATTAACTTTACCGGCTTCCAAATAGGCTTGTCCAATGGCAATCAGAAGATCCGTATTTTTTTTATTTTTACCTTTCAGCAATTGTGCGGCTTCCTCGGAAGCTTGCGCCGGATTAGTCTGAATAAGTTCTTTCACTTTGGCAACCTCACTGTGCCAATCAGCATCTGCCGATTGCGCAAAAAGCGGACCGGCTGCTACAAATGCTCCTACTAAAAACAGTTGAAATCGTTTCATTGTAATTCAATTTTAGTTATTATTCGTCTTTCACGTCCTGTCACCTCTGTGGTACCTTTTCCGGAGACGTCCTCTCCTCTGACTGCTACTACGGATATGGTATACATATTGCCCACTGTAAGACCACTTATAGTTGCTGCGGTAGTGGTACTCTCTGTTTTATTATCCGTTCCTTCTACAGTCACTACGTATTTCTCAGCTTCTTTTACTTCGCTCCATTCCAGTGCCACGGCACCTTTTCCTACATTCGTAGCGCTGGAGATCTTCGGTGCAGTCAGTGGAAGTACGAAATCTGCGTTCATGCTGTTGCCCGCCTTGTCCTCTTCTCCGTCACGGATTGCTTTTACCGTAAAAGTATAAGTTCCGGATGCTGCGGGGGTAAAGCTTACGACTGCCTCGTTGCCTTCCTTGGAAGACTTCGCAGTTCCGATAACGCTTCCTTCTGCATCGCTCATAGCGACTTCGATCTTGTCCGCGCCGTCGTAACCGATGTTGGTCTTTACGGTCACATCCACTTTACCGGCATTCTGTACCGCGCTGATAATCTCAGGGTTCTCTACAGTAGACCAGTCTGCGCGGGCAGGCTTCTCTGTGCTGCCTGCGGTCTCTGTTACGATTACTTTAAAAATGTAGTTATTATTCTCCAGACCTCCCAGGTAATAAGTTCCAGCCTCTGTTACTTTCAATACAGAAATGCAGGTTGCATTTTTCGCCAGGGTCTCTCCTGTCTTCGCCACCACGGTTCCGCTTCCGGTAAGCAGTGCCATCTGGCGGTTGTCGTCTCCGCCTTCCACCCAGTACACTTTAACTTCTGCAGCTCCGGTGGTCTTGAAGCTTACTCCGTTTTTATTATTGGTAACATCCAGTTTTCCTCCCAGATTGATTCTCTGGGTGAATGCCGTTCCATCTTCAAAGCTCTTCTTACTGCCATCTACCTTAGATTTTGAGCTCCATAAAATCGTAAAATAATCATCGGTCCCGGCGCTCTGCTCTTCTCCGTCCTTCTTGGCTCCGTTTGTAAACTGTGCCAGATCCGCGGCATCTAGTACATACTGTTCTGCATCGCCGGCAGCATCCTGTGCACTTACGGCAACATCTTCCGACAATAATGCGATCTGTGCCTCTTCGGGCACACTCTGTGTATCGTCTTGTGTATCCGCTGCCTGCATTTCTGTCGTTTCGGCATTCTCATTTCCGGACACTGTGGTTGCTTCCGCTTCCACAGCAACCGTGTCAGTCTCCTCTGCCTGTACTACCACGGAAGGTGTACCCATTCCCGATAATATCATGGCACCTGCCAGCAGTAATGCTAACCAGCGCTTTCTCTTCTTACCCTGTCTGTTACCCAACATTTCCATACCTCCATCTGTTTTGCGTGCAATACACAAATGGTAACCCCTCCATTTGCTGTTTTGTAACCGCTTACAACGCTATGCACTATATATTATCACTATCGCTTTACATTAGTAAACTATTTTTTGTACATGTTGGATATTTTTGGAAATTATTCATAGAATTTTTGAGCAATTTTTAGTCACTATTTTTGCGCAGGTTTCTGATTTTCACAAAAATGCACAGTTTCGTTATTTTGTTTCTATTTTTATAAAGTAAACGCTTTCATGTGAAATGGATTAAATTCTGTATCTTTGACTTGGCAAAAGTTATATAGAGTTATATATGAAAGCATTAAAATAGGTTGTCTTTTCAGGCAACCTATAACCATCTCTCTATTATTCCACGCCCCGCAACACAACTTTCCCCACATATTTCCGGACGAGTTCCGCCATCTGTTCCAGTTCCTCCCGCGAGAAAGCACCGAACGCTTCCGCACCGCCCGGCTTAACAGCATTGCTTTCTGCTGTCTGTATCATCCGGTACAGGCAGTTATCATTCTCCTGATAACTCTGCAAGTAGTATGCAGGACACCCTTCGATCCATCTGCCGATCTCCTCAAATTCTCCCACGGTATGGATTCCCTTTACCACAGTAGTTCGGAATTCATAGGGAATTCCGCTGCTTTTCAGGATACCGATACTCTCCTCGATGCGGGAGATATCCATGTACGGTAGCCCCGCTGCCCGGGCAT
>OKRU01003754.1_pt1 | contig 11774 bp, 8 predicted proteins | sample 1601131 | NCBI WGS metagenome assembly OKRU01 (sample SAMEA3541558, study PRJEB24748) | human gut metagenome | biome: human gut; feature: human-associated habitat; material: faeces | place: China | collected 2012 | reverse complement strand
TGAAGGACCGGTGAACAACCTTTCGTGACCCGCCGCCCGCAGGAGAACGCCTCTCCCGCGGGCGGATTTGCATCGAACCCCGCCGTCAACCCACGGGCGCAGGCTCATCGCTGCGCGCGTCGTCCATGCGCAGCACGCCCTCGTGATGCCGCAGACGAAACCGCGAGCGCCGGGGTCCCCGCGACGCCGTCAAAAGCCCTCTCCCTCAACAAAAAAGATCCGGACTTCCGTCTTCTGCCTTCAACTTTCGGCAAAATCACTTGATTAGCCGGCTATCTTCTTCGAACATCCCAAAACCTGACGATCCGTTCATACCTGTGGGATTGCAGAGGACACTACTGAGACAGCGCGCCGTTTTACAGCGCGAAAGCCCCGAAAACCTCCTCTTCCCCTCGAACAGTAGCGATCCCAATGATGAAGCACGTGTCCGAAACATCGGAAAAACAACTCGGAAATGGAAGAATCTTTACGTTCGGCACCGTTTCGATTTGGTACAATCCTGAACGTTCGTTCAGAAGGTTTGCTAGAATCCTGAACAACCGTTCAGTCATTACTGAACAGGTTTTCAGGAAAGAGTCCCGCAACACGGCGCTTTCCGACGACCTGATACAACCGTTTTCGACAAAAACCAGAAGGTACATTGACATGTTGTCAACGCACAAAACCATCACCCTGGCGCTGATGTGCGCCCTGGCTTCCACGACCGTGCTCACCGGCTGCAAGGACGGCGCCCAGCAGGGGCAGGCCGCCCAGCGGCAGATGCCTCCGACGGAAGTCACCTACGTGACGGCCAAGACGACCGACCAGACGCTTCAGACGACCTTGACGGGCCGCACCAGCGCCTACTATGAAGCCGAGGTTCGCCCGCAGGTCAACGGCGTCCTCGTCAAGAAGCTCTTCAAGGACGGCTCCGAAGTCAAGGCCGGCCAGCAACTCTATCAGATCGACGACGCCCCCTACGTCGCCGCGCTCAAGTCCGCAGAAGCCTCGCTCGCCCAGGCCAATGCCAACCTCGTGAAGGCTCGCGCCGACGCGAAGCGCTCCTCCGAGCTCGTGAAGATCAACGCCGTCTCGAAGCAGTCCGACGACGCCGCTCAGGCCGCGCTCAAGTCCGCCGTCGCCAACCAGAAGGCCGCCGAGGCCGCCGTGGCGACCGCGAAGGTCAACATGCAGTACACGAAGGTACTCTCCCCGATCTCGGGCCGCATTTCCCGCTCCGAATTCACGGAAGGCGCGCTGATGGCCGCCTACCAGGCCACGCCGCTCACGCGCGTGCAGCAGCTCGACCCGATCTACGTCGACGTGACGCAAAAGGCCGACGACCTGATGCGCATCCGCCGCGACATCGCCTCCGGCGTGCTCAAGTCCGGCGACAACCAGAGCGCCCGCGTCCAGCTCGTCTTTGACGACGGCTCCGTCTACCCGCACGAGGGCGAGCTGACGTTCACCGACGTCACCGTCAACGAATCCACCGGCATGGTCAACGTCCGCGCCGTGTTCCCGAATCCGGACAAGGTTCTTCTCCCCGGCCTCTACGTCCGCGCCAACCTCGTCGAGGGCGTGCGTCCCGACTCCATCGTCATTCCGATGCAGTGCGTGATGCGCGACGCCAAGGGCAACGCCTCGGTCTGGGTGATCGACGCCGAGAACAAGATCGCCACCCGCAAGATCACGGCCTCCCGCTCGATCGGCACGAGCTGGCTCGTCGAGTCCGGCCTCAAGGCCGGCGACCGCGTCGTCTTCGAGGGTTTCCAGCGCACCCGCGCCGGCGCCACCGTTTCGCCCAAGGAGGCCGACGCCTCCAAGATGCTCGACAAGACGGGCAAGTCCCTCTACTAATACGGACTGAGGCAGAAAACCATGTTCTCACGCTTTTTCATTGAGAGGCCCGTCTTCTCGTGGGTGATCGCCATCGTGATCATGCTCGCGGGCGCTCTCTCCATCCTCAGGCTGCCGATCAGCCAGTTCCCGCAGATCGCGCCTCCGCAGGTAAGCATCTCCGCCACCTATCCGGGCGCCTCCGCCGAGACGATCGAAAACACCGTCACGCAGATCATCGAGCAGAACCTCACCGGTCTTGACGGCTACCTCTACATGTCGTCGACGTCCGACTCGACGGGCCGCGTGTCCATCACGGTGACCTTCGAGGCCGGCACGAACCCCGACATGGCTCAGGTTCAGGTCCAGAACAAGATCCAGACGGCCCTGACCACGCTTCCGCAGGTCGTGCAGCAGATGGGCGTCACCATTCAGAAGACGTCCGCCAACTTCCTGATGGTCGTGGGCTTCATCTCCAAGGACCACAGCATGAACGCCTCCGACTTGGGCGACTACCTCGTCGCCCATGTTCAGGAGCCGCTCTCTCGCGTGCAGGGCGTCGGTGAAGCCGAAGTATTCGGCTCCGAATACGCCATGCGCATCTGGCTCGACCCGAGCAAGATGGTGAAGTACAAGCTCAACCCGAGCGAAGTCAAGGCCGCCATCTCGGCCCAGAACGCCCAGGTCTCCGCCGGCGGCATCGCCCAGCAGCCGACCGACGGCAAGCAGCTCTTCACGGCCACCATCTCGTCGGCAAGCATGCTGCAGACGCCTGAGGAATTCCGCAACATCCTCCTCAAGACGACCGAGGACGGCGCCAAGGTCTACCTGCGCGACGTCGCCGAAGTCGCCGTCGGCCAGCAGACCTACATGGCCTTCGCCACCTACGACGATTATCCCGCCGCCGGCATGGCCATTAAGCTCGCTTCGGGCGCCAACGCCATCGCCACGCAGAAGGCCGTCCTCGAACGCGTCGAGGAACTCAAGCCGAGCTTCCCCGAAGGCATGGAAGTCGTGATTCCGTTCGACACGACGCCGTTCATCTCCGCGGCTCTCAAGGGCGTGATCAAGACGCTCTTTGAAGCCATCGTGCTCGTCGTCGTGGTGATGTACCTCTTCCTGCAGAACTTCCGCGCGACGCTCATTCCGACGATCGCCGTGCCGGTCGTGCTTCTGGGCACGTTCGGCGCACTCTTCGTCTGCGGATTCTCCATCAACATGCTGACGATGTTCGCCATGGTGCTCGCCATCGGTCTATTGGTGGACGACGCCATCGTGGTCGTGGAGAACGTCGAGCGCGTGATGCGCGAGGACGGCACCGACCCGAAGACCGCTACCATCAAGTCGATGGGTGAAATCCAGTCGGCCCTCGTGGGCATCGCCATGGTCCTTTCGGCCGTGTTCGTGCCGATGGCCTTCTTCGGCGGCTCCACGGGCGTCATCTACCGCCAGTTCTCGGTGACCATCGTCTCAGCCATGGCGCTTTCCGTCGTCGTCGCCCTGACACTGACGCCGGCCCTCTGCGCCACGATGCTCAAGCCGGTCAACCATGAGGAGCACCACGGCAAGGGCGGCTTCTTCGGCTGGTTCAACCGCAGCTTCGACGCCTTCACGCAGTCCGTCAAGGCCCTCATCGCCAAGTCGATCCACGGCTGGAGCGTCATGCTCGTCGCCTACGCCGCCGTCGTCGGCCTGATGGTCTGGGGCTTCAAGGCGCTGCCGACCTCGTTCATGCCGCAGGAAGACCAGGGCGTCCTCATGATGATGTCCCAGCTCCCCGACGGCGCGACGCTCGAGCGCACCGACCTTGAGATGAAGAAGATCCAGCAGACGTTCGCCAAGACCGAAGCCAAGTCCGTCGAGTCCGTCTTCGTGGTCCGCGGCTTCTCCTTCGCAGGTACGGGCCAGAACATGGCTCTGGGCTTCCTGAAGCTTCGCGACTGGAGCGAGCGCACGACGCCCGACACGTCGGTCGCCGCCATCCAGGGCCGCACCATGGGCATCCTCATGGGCCACCCGGACTTCAAGCAGGCCAGCACTTTCGTCTTCCCGCTTCCGCCGGTTCCCGAACTCGGCGTGGCCGACGGCTTCGACCTCTACATCCAGGACAACACGGGCGGCACGCACGACAAGCTCATGCAGTACATGGGCCAGTTCCTGATGAAGGCCAACGCCGACCCGCGTCTGACGATGGTCCGCCACAACGGCATGGCCGACACGACGCAGTTGAAGCTTGTGCTCGACTATGAAAAGCTCTCGGCTCTCAACCTCAGCATCGGCGAAGTCAACTCCGCCATCTCAACCGTCCTCTCCGGCTCCTACGTCAACGACTACATGGACCGCGGCCGCGTCAAGCAGGTCTGGGTCATGGGCAACACGGGCTCGCGCATGCAGCCCGAAGACATCCTCGGCTGGCACGTTCGTAATGCCAACGGCGAGATGGTGCCCATCGGCACGTTCGCCAAGTTCGAATGGTCCTACGGCAGCCCGCGTCTCGAACGCTTCAACGGCCTTCCCGCCGTGAACATCCAGGGCAACCCGCGTGCGGGCGTCTCCTCCGGTCAGGCCATGGCCGCCATTGAGGAAATCGCCAAGGAAGTCTTCCCCACCGGCTACGAAATCGCTTGGAACGGCGTTTCGTACCAAGAAAAGGCCGCAGGCAACCAAGGTCCCGCGCTCTTCGCGCTCTCGATCCTCGTGGTGTTCCTCTGCCTTGCCGCCCTTTATGAAAGCTGGTCCGTCCCGATCGCGGTGCTCCTCGTGGTGCCCTGCGGCGTCGTGGGCGCCCTCGGCCTCACCGGCGCGCTCGGCATGTCCAACGACATCTACTTCCAGGTCGGCCTTCTCACGACGATCGGTCTGGTGAGCAAGAACGCCATTCTGATCGTGGAATTCGCCAAGGAGTACATGGAACAGGGCAAGGATGCGATCCACGCCGCCGAAGAGGCCGTGCGTGTCCGCCTGCGTCCGATTCTCATGACCTCCCTCGCCTTCGGTCTCGGCGTGCTCCCGCTCGCCATGGCCCACGGCGCGGGCGCCGGCGCCCAGAACGCCATCGGCGTGGGCGTGCTCGGCGGCATGCTCGCAGGCACCTTCCTCTGCATCGCCTTCGTCCCGGTCTTCTACGTGCTCGTCGACCGCTTCCTCGGCGGCAAGAAGCGCCACGAAAAGAACCAGACCCAGCAGGCCTGATGCAGGTGACTGACATCACGACACATTGAAATCTCAGGGCGGCGGGCCTCACCCGCTCCGCCGCCCTAACGGAACAAACATCATGTCCACGACGATTTTCAAGATCCTTCCCCTCTGCGCGGCCCTCGCCCTGACGGGTTGCGTCAACCTCGCCCCGGACCACGAGCGTCCAGCCGCGCCCGTCGAACAGGCGTGGCCCACGGGCGAAGCCTACGACGCAGCCTCCGTGCGCAGCGAAGCCCTGCCCGAATGGCAGGCCTTCTTCACGGACGAGCGCCTTCGCAAGGTGATCGATCTCGCCCTCAAGGAAAACCGCGACCTCCGCGTCTCGGCCCTCAACATTGAAAAGGCCCGCGCCCTCTACGGCGTGCAGCGCTCCGAGCTCTTCCCGACCGTCGCCGCCGCCGCTAGCAACGCAGGCAAGCACACCCCGGCAAGCGTCGCCGGCACGAGCACGACGACCCACACCTACACGGCCCAGCTCGCCATGACGAGCTATGAGCTCGACTTCTTCGGCCGTGTGCGCAACCTCAACGAGCAGGCCCTGCAGGCCTACCTCGCCTCCGAGGACGCCCGCCGCTCCGCCCAGAGCGCCCTGATCGCCCAGGTCGCCTCCAGCTGGCTTGCGCTCGGCGCCGACCGCGCCCAACTCGAGCTCCAGAAGGAGACCCTCGCAAGCCAGGAGGAAAGCTTCCGCCTCATCGAGGAAAGCTACAGGCTCGGCGCCGCGAGCAGGCTCGACTATGAGCAGGCCCGCACGACGGTCACGGCCGCCCGCGCCCAGATCGCGTCCTACATCCGCGCCGTCGCGCAGGACAAGAACGCCCTCGACCTTCTCTGCGGCACCACCGTCCCCGAGGATCTGCTCCCTGCGGGTCTCGCCACCGGCGTCACGCAGACGGCCGTCCTCCCCGCCGGCCTTCCCTCCGAAGTGCTCCTCAAGCGTCCCGACATCGCTGCGAGCGAACGTGACCTGATCAGCGCCGAAGCCAACATCGGCGTCGCCCGAGCCGCCTTCTTCCCGAGCGTCTCGATCACCGCCGGCGCAGGCACCACGGGCATGCAGCTCTCGAACCTCTTCGACGCGCACACGGGCTTCTGGTCCTTCACGCCCTCCGTGAACCTTCCGATCTTCACGGGCGGCCGCAACGTCGCCACCCTTGAAGCCGCCAAGGTCGGCCAGAAGATCGCCGTCGCGAACTACGAAAAGGCCATTCAGACCGCCTTCAGGGAAGTCTCCGACGCCCTCGCCACCGAAGGCACGATGGACCGTGAACTCACGGCCCGCCGCGAATACGCCGAGGCCGCCACCAAGGCCTGGGAACTCTCCGACGCCAGCTACAAGGCGGGCGCCGTCTCCTACAACGACGTTCTGACGAGCCAGCGCGCCATGGTTGGCGCCAAGCAGGCCCTCATCGGCGCCGAACTCTCCAAGTCGATGAGCGCCATCACCCTCTACAAGGTGCTCGGCGGCGGCACGACCGTAGCCGAAGCGCAGCCGGCCGACAAGGAGTAATCCATGGCCAAAGTGACATTCACCATTCACAAGGCGGGCAAGCACCAGCGCCACTCACGCCGCAACCAGATACTCGACGCCGCCCAGCGCTGCTTCAAGAAGCAGGGCTTCCACAAGACGACCCTGCGCGACATCGCGCAGGAGTTCGGGATGAGCGCCGGCCACATCTACAACTACTTCAGCAACAAGGAAGCGATCATCGAGGCGCTTGTCGAACTGCGCACGCAGGAGTTCCTCGACATGATCGACACCGACAAGTTCGCCGACCTGCCGCCCGAAGAGCGCATGGACAAGGAGCTCGGCCAGGTAGTCGACGCCTACCTCAACCTCGACAACACGTCGCTCTCCATCGCGATCATGAACGAGGCCCTCATCAACCCGAAGGTCTATGAAATCGTCGTGGCCGCCGCGAGCAAGGTCCGCAACCACATCGTCGAGGCTCAGTTGCTTGCGATGAAGGAGGAGCGCCGCTACGCACCGCCCTACGAAGTGATCGAGAGCCGCTGCATGACCATCCGCGCCATGCTCGAAGGCCTGCGCCTCGCGCACATCTTCACGCCCGAAATGGACGTGCCGCTCGTGCGTGAGATGGCCATCAAGCGCATCAAGCAGATCCTCGCGCTCGATGAGGCCGAGGACCAGGCCGCAGCATCCGCCGAGGCCAAGCTCAGGGCCGAAGCCATGGCCTGCGCCTACTATCCGGTCTCCGAAAAACCTGAGGCCTGAAGCCTGAAGCTTCTAAATAAAATCGGGAGTCTCCGCAACGGAGGCTCCCGATTTTTACACTCTCATTTTCATGCGTCCCTCAGTCTTCCCGAGAGACGCATTTGAACGCCCTCTTTACGGCAGTCTCGACACGGCATCCGCCATCATGTCCCAGAAACGCGCGAGGTCAAGCTCGAGCGCGGCGTGGGTGTGACAGCCCTCGGGGGCCGTCCTGCGGAAGTCGGCGACGGTCATGCCGCGGGTGCGCGTGCCCGTGAGTTCGACGCTGATGGGCACGGGGACGTACCTGACGACCGTCGGGTCGAGCACGCACGCGATGGCGCACGGATCGTGCAGCGGCGCGTCGCCGAAGCCGCGCACGCGGCGGTAGCGGACGTTGAAGGCCGTGAGGATTTCAGCGAGGAGCTTCGCGGAGGCCGTCGGGATCGCGGCGATGCGGGCGACCTGCTCCTCGCTCACACGGGCCTGATAGGTGAGGTCGAGCCCGACCATCACGACCTTCCACTTTTCCTTGAAGACGATGTCGGCCGCCTCGGGGTCGGTGCCGATGTTGAATTCGGAGTACGGGCCGTGGTTGCCTCCTTGACGCGCTCGACGATCCTGGGCTCCAAGCGCGCGGCAAGCGCAATGTTGGTGAGCGGCCCCGTCGGCACGAGCGTCACCGTCCCTGCGGGGCGGCTCATCACGGTGTCGATGATCACCTGCACGGCATGCCTCGGATCCGTCTTGAGCACGATCTCCTCGGGGAGCGTCGCGTCGTCAAGGCCCGTCTCGCCGTGGATTTCGGCCGCCACTTCGGGCTCGATCATCAGGGGACGCGTAGCGCCCGCCGCGATGGGAACGTCGTGAAGGCCCGCCACCTGCGCGATGGCCAGTGCGTTGCGGGTCACCTTGGCGATCGACTGATTGCCCGCCACGACCGTGATCGCGAGGATGTTCACGTTCGGATTGCCTGCGGCGAGCAGGATGGCGGCCGCGTCGTCGTAGCCGGGGTCGCAGTCGAGGATGATGTCGATCTTCTGGTTTTCGGTGCTCATGTTGCGTGCTCCTTGCGTTCGGAATGTTCGGCTGCGAAGATTGCCGGGCTTCAGACGGCGAGCGCCTCGACCTCGGACCTTCTCGGAATTGAGGTGGCGGCGCCCTCGCGCGTCACCGAGATGGCGGAGGCCTTCGCGGCGCGGTTCATGGCGGTCCTCAAGTCCTCGCCCGCGGCAAGCGCGGCCACGGCATACCCCGCGAACGTGTCGCCCGCGCCCGTCGTGTCGACGGCCTTCATCTTCACGGCCGGCACGAAGAAGGGCTCGGCACCGGGCACACGGCCGCAGGCGCCCCTGCTGCCGAGTGTGAGGATGAGGTTCACGTCAGGATACCTGCGCTCGAGAAGCGCCATCAGGCCGGCGGCCTCAACGCCTTCGGCCTCGTCGGCCAGAAAGCCCCTCGCCTCGGTCTCGTTGACGATGAGCGCGTAGAGCCTTTCGAGCGGCGCCTTGAGAAGCGAAGCGTCGAAGGGAGACGGATTGAGGACGGTGCGCAGACCGCGCTCAAGCGCGGCCTCGATGAGGCCCGCAGTGTCGGGCAGCTCGTTCTGCAGCATGACGATGTCGTCCTTCTCGCAGGCGTCGAGCGCAAGCAGCATGCTCTCCACCGTCACGCGGCCGTTGGTGCCGGGATAGTAGAGGATGCCGTTCTCGCCGTCCTCCGTCACCTGGATGAAGGTGTGGCCGCTCGCCTCGGACTCGTGCACGGCCAGCATCGAGACGTCGACGCCTTCGCCCTTGAGCACTTCAAGAAGCATACCGCCGTCGGCACCCACGCAGCCCGCATGGAGCACCGTCGCTCCCGCGCGAGCAAGCGCCACCGACTGGTTGAGACCCTTGCCGCCCGCATGCACGGCGCGGTGCGAGGCCGCAAGCGTCTCGCCGGGACGCACGAAGTGGTCGACGCGGTAGACGTAGTCAAGGTTAAGTGAGCCGATGTTGAGGACTGCCATGTTCGATGCCGTCATTGAAGTGTTGGAACGGACCCGCCGCACACCGATGCGGGCGCGGGAGCTTCGGTGACACGCATTTTAGACCAGAGGCCCCTCATGACAAAAGCGTCTCAACATCATGAAAACGACTCGGGCGCAAGCTCCTCAGGCAGATCGCCTTCAGGCGTGCGTACGCCAGACGCCCTTGCGCCAGTAGTGCCACAGCACGACGCCCGCCGTGATGTAGTAGATCCAGTCGGCGGTCCAGACGACGGCGACGTTCGTCGTGAGGCGCGTGATCGTGAAGACGTAGCAGAGATAGACGGCCGAGGCGGCGATGGTCGCGACCGAGCTCTCCCAGGTTCGGCCGATGCCGCCCATCACGAAGAGCAGATACATCGCGGGCACGGCCGTGAGGAAGGAGCCGAGCATCACGTAAAAGGTCGCGTTCGCGGCCGAGATCACGCCCTCGATGCTCGTGAAGACCCCGAGCACGGCCGAGGGGAACACGGCGGCGAGCAGCATGACGGGCAGCATCGAAACGGCGCAGAGCACGAGGCCGCGTCGCACGAGGCCCGGCACCTCGTCCTCCCTGCCCTCGCCGATCAGGTTTGCAGCGACGGCGCCGCACGTCGAGCCGAAGGCGTGGATGAATAGGAAGAGCGTCGAGCAGATCTGTCGCACGATGTTCGAGACCGCCAGAGGCTCCTCGCCGAGATGCTCGACCGCGAGGAAGAAGAGAAGCCACGCGAAGAACGCGAAGGCCTCCTGCACCATCAGCCAGCGTCCGAGCCTGAAGAGCGAGCGCTGCAGAGCGCCGTCCCAGGAGAAGCTCCCGAAGAGCGCATACTTCCCGTGATCCACGCGAAGGAGCACGTAGCCGAGCAGGAACACGAGGCAGACCGCCTCCGAAATCGTCGAGGCGATGGCCGCGCCCGCAATGCCCATCGCGGGCACGGGACCTGCGCCGAAGATGAGCACGTAGTTGAGGACGAAGTTCGAGGCGACCATGACGAGCGAGCTCGCCGTCAGGACGCCGGGCCTGAGCGTCGCGATGAAGAATGCACGCAAAAGCGCGCAGGCAAACGCAAAGGGCAGGCCCCAGACGCGCCAGTAGAGATACGTGTCGGCCGCCTCAGCCACCGCCGCCGACTCGCAGGCCGTATCGAGAAAAGGCTTGGCCGCAAGGTCGGAGAGCACGATGAGAACCGCCGCGAGCCCCGTGAGAAAGAGCACCCCGGAGCGGAACGACCGCCCGATCTCCGCCCAGGCCTTCTCGCCGTTCTTCCTGCTCATGTGCGCCTGCACGCCGAAGCCGTACCCCATGCCGAACATCATGAGCATGAGGAAGAAGACGCCCGCGAGCGCTGCGGCGCCGAGCTCCACTTCGCCGACACGCCCGAGAAAGGCGACGTCGGTCATGCCGATGAGCTGCTCGAGCAGGAAGCTCAGCATCAGCGGAACGGCCATGCGGAAGATGGTGCCGCTCGAATAGATGCGGCGGCGTTCGATTTCGAAGGACATGTGCAGAATGACTGAAGAGGCCCGAAACGCAGGCCCTGAACTGAAAGTGCCGTATTTTAGCGACTTGCAGGCTACTTTTCAGCGTGCCAGCGAGCGCCAAAAAGTCAGGGCGCCCGTCCGAAGACAGGCGCTCCTCATCCTTTTTTTAGGCTCTTACTCGTTGATGTTCGGGCCGCTCATAAAGAAGGTCCACCGGTCGGGCTCTTCCTCCCTCATTTTGTCCATCATCTCTTTCCTATCGATCAACCTGAGCTCCCACTCCAGATCCTGAAGCACTTCCTTCGCAATCTCGTCCTCGGGATTCTTCGCCACTCGTTTTTTGTAGCGCTCGATCGTTTCCTCGATATCCTGTCGGTACGTAATCCCTCCCATTATGAATTCCCTCAAGATCGTCCACGAAAACGACGCGAGTATCGCAGCCATGCTGCCGGGCAATCCTCACGCCATCGGTGCTCCCGATCTCTTCGTCGAGAGCTCTGCCCGGTCCTGCGTCGGACGGGTGCCGCAATCTGCGTATAGGACTTGACGCCCTGACCGACGACCTCAATTCGGGCGGGCCAGATACCGTAAATTCACTCATGCTCTATGCCGTCCGTCAACATATGAACACATAAACATATGTACAGAGAAACATAAGTAGATAATGGGCTTGACCCTCGAGAGGTCGTTGAATCGGACACGGGCGTGTCGGTGATCGGCCTCTCTCTGAAAAAATGGAGAAAGACCATGTCCAAACAAGTTTTGCTTGATCGTCGCGACTTCCTGCGCGGCGGCGCATCCGTCGCCATGGCGGCGGTTCTCGGATCCTCTGAAACGTTGGCGGCTGAAGCCGGTGAAAAGCCGAAGATTCGTCCGCTCGAAGGCAAAATGGATTATGAGTCCATTCGCAAGCGCGCCCGTGAAATGATGATGCCGCGCTGCTACGTCTGTCCTGAATGCAACGGCAGGGGGCCCTGCGTCGGTCAGGTTCCCGGGTTTGTACTTGTTGCAGCATTGTTTCAGATGGATACGATACTGTGGCTTGCTGAG
>OKRU01003752.1_pt1 | contig 11785 bp, 9 predicted proteins | sample 1601131 | NCBI WGS metagenome assembly OKRU01 (sample SAMEA3541558, study PRJEB24748) | human gut metagenome | biome: human gut; feature: human-associated habitat; material: faeces | place: China | collected 2012 | reverse complement strand
CAATGGAACGTACAGAGACTCAAATGAAGATCCTCGAAGTTGGGAAAAAAGAATTCCTGGAAAAGGGCTTCAAGGACGCATCTCTAAACCAAATTGTCGCGGAAGCCGGCTTCACGAAGGGCGCCTTCTACGGCTATTACCCGGATAAGGCCGCGCTTTTTGAAGATCTTGTGGGCGAGGCAGCAAAGGGACTGTTGGAGCAGTTCAAAGCCGCACAGGCCGCCCATTTCGATCTTGTCTCCAAGGAAAAGACGAAGGACAGCCTGAAGCTGTCCACTGAGTATTTGCGCGTCTTTGTGGAATATATGTACGCCCATTTTGATGCCTTCAAGCTGATCCTCTGCCGGGCGGAAGGTACGCGCTATGCAAACTTTTTGGAGGAGCTTGTGGAACTGGAGGTAGAGTGCTCAGAGGAATACTACGCACTTCTCCGCAAAAGAGGAAAGCTCTCCGGGAAAATGACAAAGCAGCTTCACCACATGATTACCAGCGCCTATTTTACGGCGGTATGTGAGACGATTGTCCATGATATGCCCAAAGAAGAAGCTATGCGGTATGTTGGGGAGCTTGCAAGGTTTTTCAACTCTGGCTGGAAAGGCTTGCTCCGGCTGGAATAATGCACAATCACACAAGCACTTTAATTTTTTACACGCGAGTTAGCGTACTCTAACTGAACAATATAAAATTGGAGGTCGTTTATTATGCTAAAAACAGATTCGAAGAAGCCGGAAACAAGGGACTTTATATCGGTTGGTATCTTTTCGCTCATCTATTCTGTGGTGGCGTTTGTGATTGGCGGTGTTGCGCAGATGACGCCGGTCACTTTCCCGTTTATGCCAATGATCGTGGCGCTCTTTACGGGGACAGTTTTCATGCTCTATGTGGCAAAAATACCGAAGAAGGGAGCTCTCTCCATTCTCGGTGTAATCGCGGCGATTTTGCTGTTTGTTACGGGAATGTTCTGGATGATGTCCGTATTCTTCCTGGTTTTCGGCGTGATCGCGGATTTTATCTGCGCTTCCGCTGATTTCAGATCCTTTAAGAAAAACCTGCTTGCCTACTGCGTCATGGCGCTTGCGCCGATGGGGGCATATATTCCAATGGTTGTCATGCCCGCACAGTTTGATGCTTTTATGAAGAATAAAGGCGACTTCGCCTCCTTTGAAGGAGTGATTCATTCGATCGGGGCTACTTGGTGGGCGATCCCCGCAATGATTATCGGGACACTTATCTGCGCGATCATCGGTGGACTGATTGGAAAGAAGCTTATGAAAAAACACTTTGAAAAAGCAGGGGTCGTATAAATGAGACTCGACCCACGGACGAAGATTCTGATTCTCGCAGTCACAAGCGTTTCCGTTTTTATGAATAAAAGCATCGCGGTGGAGTGTGTGCTTGCGGGGATTCCGCTTGTACTTCTGAGCGTTTCCGGCAATCTGAAAAGGACGCTGAAATGCGCAGCTTTTTTTCTCACGCTTCTGCTGATCCAGCTTTTTATCGTACCGAGGCTGCCCGTGACTTTCGGCGGAATCGTCTATATGTTTGCAGTGTATATCCGCAAGCTTCTTCCCTGTTTTATGCTGGGCAGCTTTCTGATTGCAACGACAAGCGTAAGTAAATTTCTTGCGGCTATCACAAAGCTCCGATTGTCGAAAGGACTCACGATTGCTCTTGCCATTACGCTCCGTTATTTCCCGACCATGAGAGAAGAGTGGGCCTCCATACGGGATGCCATGGCGCTGCGAGGGATATCAGCGTCCGCGGCTGGGCTGATTAGCCATCCTATACAGACGATGGAGTATGTCTATGTTCCTCTGCTTGTTTCTGCTTCCAGAATTTCGGACGAGATTACGCAGGCAGCGATTACAAGAGGCATCGAGCACACAGGTGAAAGAAGCTGTATAGAGGAAATCGCGTTCTCATTTGCTGATTTGCTGGTGGTAATTGCTTACGCGGCGGTCGTTGCCGGCATGGTATACGCGGGCATGAAAGGGGTGTTTTGATTATGATATCGTTTCAAAATGTCTCTTTTACATACGATGAAAGCGGGAACGGCGGAGTCCTTGATTTGAACCTTATTGTTCGGTCCGGCGAATGCGTGCTGCTTTGCGGACCATCCGGATGTGGAAAAACAACAGTTACACGGCTCGCAAACGGACTGATTCCCCATTTCTTCCACGGCAATCTTTCGGGGCAGGTGAACGTAAACGGTATGGATACCCGGGAGACAGAGATTGCTGCGCTATCGGATGCGGTAGGGACGGTTTTTCAGAATCCTCGAACGCAGTTTTTCAATACGGATACAGACAGCGAGATCGTGTTTGGGCTTGAAAATCGGGGCATTCCGCGAGAGACTCTGCGCTCCCGATTAGATGAACTTACGGAGGAGCTGCATCTTAGCGAGCTCCGGGGTCGAAATATCTTTGAACTGTCCGGCGGCGAGAAGCAGAAGATTGCGTTTTCCAGCGTGTATGCTTCGGCTCCCGATGTCCTTGTGTTTGACGAGCCATCATCGAATCTCGACATGAAGGCCATCGGAGAATTGGCTGATTTGATCCAACGGGCGAAAATATCAGGAAAGACCATTCTGATCGCAGAGCACCGCATCTGGTATCTGATGGACATTGTGGATCGCGTCGTTTATATGCAGGATGGCCGGATTGCATCGGACATGGAGGCTGCAGCGTTCAAGGCGCTGCCTGAAGCAGATATTCGCAGAATGGGACTGCGTGTCAGGGATCTGTCGGTATCCGAATCGGGCGGTGTGAAAACAATCGCTGCCGATGGATTGCTTTCCGCTCAGAAAATCAGCGTCCGTCTCGGCGGCCGGAATGTATTGAATGATATCTCTTTTCAGGCAAGCCGCGGAGAAATCATCGCCATTGCGGGCGTCAACGGCGCCGGGAAATCGACCCTCGCCAGAATGCTCTGCGGATTGCAAAAGAACAGCGCCGGCACTGTTTTGTGGGCTGGAAAACCGATGAGCCGACGGTTGAGACGGAAAAAGGCATACATGGTCATGCAGGATGTGGGGCACCAGCTCTTTACCGACAGCGTGTCGGCGGAATGCGCGCTTGGCATAAAAGCTCCGAACAAAGACGAGATTGACCGCACATTAGAAAAGGTGGATCTGCTGGCGTATAAGGAACGGCATCCCTTGTCTCTTTCCGGCGGGCAGATGCAGCGCCTTGCGGTTGTGGTGAGCGATATCTGCGGCAAGGAGCTGCTGGTGTTCGATGAACCTACCAGCGGACTGGATCTGAAAAGCATGGAAGAGGTCGGTGCCTTGACACGAAGCCTTGCGACGCAAGGCAAGGTGCTTTTGATCATCACACATGATATTGAGTTTATGATGCGGATTTGCACAAGAATACTGTTCATTCAGGACGGAGAAATCGTGGAGGATCTTTCCGGTGGACAGAAAGAAAAGATTGTAAGACTTTTACGAGGTGAGGAATGATGGCGGGAAAAGAAAACTCGGCGATGACGATTCTGATGGATTTTGCGAAGCCGTGCAAAGGGAAACTGATCAGCTCCGTCGTACTTGCGGTTTGGGGGGCACTTTGCGGCATGATCCCCTACATTGCGGTGTCCCGCGGGATCATTATGATCTGCCACGAAGACTATGCTTTCAGCAAGTTGGCGTTTCTGGCATTGATTGCTTTTGCGGGCTATCTCGGGCAGGTGTGGTTCGGAACTTTTTCTACAATGAAAAGCCATGAGTCTGCCTTTATCATTCTGCGGAATATCCGCATGGCGATAACAGAGAAGCTCTCCCGTGTCCCCATGGGAACGATCCTTGATACGCCGTCCGGGAAATTCAAAACGATCATCGTGGACACCGTGGAAAAGCTGGAGCTTCCGCTGGCGCATATGGTACCGGAGCTCACTGCCAACATCCTAATCCCAGTTCTAATGCTCGTTTACCTCTTTAGCCTTGATTGGAGACTCGCGCTGATCTCTCTTGTGACGATTCCGGTGGGCGCCTTCTGCTATATGGGAATGATGAAGGATTACGAGAAGAGATATGCCAGAGTACTTGCCGCAGGGAAAAACATGGATGCCGCAACGGTGGAATACATCGGCGGCATCGAAGTGGTGAAGACGTTCAATCAGGGTGAACGCTCATATAAAAAATACGCCGACGCCGTGGCGGAAAACGAGACATCCAAAGCGACATGGTTCAAGCAGACCAACGGCTACTATGTGATGGGGCTTTCCATCCTGACGGCAACGCTTGTGGGCGTGCTGCCCTTGGGGAGCTGGCTCTTTATAAATGGAAGGGTCGAAGCGGGTACGCTGATTACCTGCATCATTCTCGCCCTTGGACTCGTAAAGCCACTGATTCAGGCATTGCAGTACACCGACAGCCTGGCCATGGTGGATTCCACCGTAAAAGAGGTAGGGAATCTTCTGGATGAGCCGGAGCTTGTGCGGCCGACCGAGAGAGCTGTCCTTGCGGACGCCGACGTATCCTTTGATCATGTTACCTTCCGATACAAAGAGACGGAGGTTTTGCATGGAATTTCCTTTGACTGCGCAAAAAACGGTATGACGGCCATTGTGGGTCCCTCCGGCTCCGGTAAATCTACCATTGCGCGGCTCATCGCCTCCTTCTGGGAGGCGGAGAGCGGCTGCGTCCGTATTGGCGGCGTGGACGTGCGGAACATTCCTCTCCCTCAGATAATGGAGCTTGTCTCATATGTATCACAGGATAACTTCCTGTTCCACCTGCCTATCCGGGAAAACATTCGCATCGGAAAACCGGAGGCCACAGACGCAGAGATCGAAGCGGCAGCAAAAAAAGCGAGCTGTCACGATTTCATCGCCGCTCTGCCGGAGGGCTATGATACGCTGGCGGGCGATGCGGGAAGCCACCTCTCCGGCGGAGAAAGGCAGCGAATCGCCATTGCAAGGGCAATCCTAAAGAACAGCCCGATCGTGGTGCTGGATGAGGCCACAGCATTTACCGATCCTGAAAATGAGGCCGTTATTCAAGCATCCATTGCAGGGCTTGTAGCAGGAAAAACTTTAATTGTCATTGCACACCGGCTGTCTACCATTACAAAAGCAGACAAGATCCTTGTCATGGATAAAGGAAATGTCGCTGCGGAAGGAACTCATGAGGAGCTTCTTGAAACAAGCAATCTATACAAGGAATTGTGGAAAGCCCATATGCAGGGCAAAGATACCGCAGAGGAGGTGGCGTGATGATAGGGTTATTTCAAAGGCTTTTGTTGTTCTCGGGCTTACAGAAGAAGCGTCTTATCCGCTCTTTCCTTGCTTACCTTGTCAGCTCATTCTTTGAGATGATCCCAATCATGGCCATTCTAACGGTGCTCACAGGAATCCTGAAGCAGCTTTCCGGCGATGTTATGCCTGAAAGCACAATCTGGATTTCGCTCGGCATCATGATTGTTTCCATTGTAGGGCGAATTGTATTTGTCAATTTTTCTGCCAATGCCAGAACTCTTGGCAGCTTCGCGTTCGGGTCGGAAAAGCGCATGGAGATCGGCGAACGCCTGAAAAAGGCGCCTATGGGTTATTTCAATGAAAACAGGCTCGGGGATATCACTGCGGCGGTGACGACCACCCTTGGCGATCTGGAGCAGATGTCCGTTACCATTATGGAAAATGTGGCGGGCGGGTTTATCCACGCCATCGTGATTGGCGTTTGGCTTATGATCTATGAGTGGCGGATCGGGCTGATCTCTTTGGCCGGGCTTGCCGTGGCGCTCATTGTTTATTCGTTTATCGGCAAGGTCGGCAGGAAACACGCGCCCCGCCGTCAGGCTGCCCAAGCCGGTCTGGTCACTGCCGTTTTGGAATATGTGCAGGGCATGGGCGTAGTCAAGGCGTTTGGGCTGGCGGAACGCACCGGAAAAGCAGTTGACGCCGCAATTGAGGAAAGCAAAGAGGCAAATATCGTGCTTGAAAAGGCGTTTTCCAAAATGACGGCGCTCTATCAGACGGTATTCAAGCTCGCACGGGCGGCTATTCTGGTTTTTGCGCCCTATCTTCTGGCAGGAGGAAGCATCACGCCGGAGAAGTGCCTGCTGCTTCTTGTGTCCAGCTTCATGATCTATGCCGCCGTGGAGGTGGCGGGCAGTATGTCCTCCATTGCCCGCGCGGTGGAGGCTTCCCTGGATCGGCTGGATAACATCATGGACATTCCATCCCTGGACGAAAACGGGGCTGATCTTGTGCCGGAAAATTTCAATATTGAAGTGAAGAACATGTCCTTTGGATATGGGGAAAAGGAGGTATTACATCAAATCAGCTTAAGCGTACCCCAGGGAAGCTCCTGCGCCATTGTTGGTCCCTCCGGCGCCGGAAAAACCACGCTGGTCGGTCTGATTGCCCGTTTCTGGGATGTGAAGGAAGGACAGATCACGCTCGGCGACCGGGATGTGCGGGAATATACCAGCGGCAGCCTTCTAAAGAATTTCGCCATCGTATTTCAGAATGTGTATCTCTTTGAGGACACCGTCGAGAACAATATCCGGTTTGGCAGGCCGGACGCGAGCGAGGATGAAATCATAGCGGTCGCGAAGAAAGCCTGCTGCCATGACTTTATCATGACGCTGCCCGATGGCTATCAGACAAAGATCGGCGAAGGCGGCTCCAGCCTCTCCGGTGGAGAAAAGCAGCGAATCTCCATTGCAAGGGCAATTCTGAAGGACGCACCCATCGTCATTTTGGATGAAGCCACAGCCAGCGTGGATCCCGAAAACGAGCAGGAGCTGCAAAAGGCCATCCGGGAGCTGACAAAAGGCAAAACGATCCTGATGATTGCCCACCGTCTGTCCACCGTGCGCACGGCAGATCAAATCATCGTGCTGGAGAACGGCAGGATCGTTCAATGCGGAAACCATAAGGAGCTGATGCGCGAAGACGGCCTGTACAGGCGCTTTGTGGGAATGCGCAGCCAGGCAATCGGCTGGACGCTGAAAGGAGGGAAAGCACATGGATAGAAGGTTAGACAAAAGATACTTGGCCGGAGCGGTATCTGCAATGGAAAAACAGTATGGTGCGGAAAAGACAGACTCGATCATAGAAGATGCATGGAGGCGTTATGCGGAAATCGTGGATGAAAACGCCGACGAGCCGAAAAAGATGTATATGCATACGCGGAAACGCATCTATCCTGCCATCGCCGCCTTTGACGCCATGACGGGCAACGGAATCTCCCGCGAGGAAGCGGCGGCTTTTCTGAATAGATATTATGAAAAGCGCGCAGCAGGCGTTGGTTCAAAAATCCGAGGGGCAATGAGGGTACCGGGTCTGTATAAGCTGGTTCCAAAGTTCTTTGCCAAAATGACAAAAAGCTCCTTTGGAGAGGACTGCGGTTTTCGGGCTAATTGGATACGAACAGAGCAAGAGGAAATGTGCTTCGACATGCTGGCCTGCCCCTATCAGGACACCTGTGTGAAATACGGCTGCCCGGAGATTGTAGCCGGCTTTTGCCGCGCGGATGACGAGGCCTACGGACATATGCACCCAAAGCTCAAATGGGGACGGACAAAGACGCTCGGACAGGGCGGAGACTGCTGTGATTTCAGACTGACAATAGAGTAATGACCCTATGAAAAGACTGATGAGATACAAGACCCTCCAATGCTTTCTTGCGGCGCTGGTTATGATTGCCTTCCTCGCTCCTTCTGCATATGCATCCGGTGCACCGGACACATATGAGGCAAGCGCAAACGCTGTTTCCGAAAAGTATATTGGCAAAACGGTTCCAGGCGCGTGTGTCGTAATTTCGGAGCATGACAATACGGTATTTGCGAAGGGGTATGGCTTTGCTGATTTAGAGAACAATACGGCCATGGATCCGGAGACCACGGTTTTTGAATGGGGTTCCATATCAAAGACCTTCGTGTGGGTCAGCGTGATGCAGCTTGTTGAGGATAGGAAAATCGATCTGGAAACGGATATCCGCACCTATCTACCGGACGGCTTTTTGAAAAATCTGCGATTCGCTGAGCCGGTTACTTTGATTCACCTGATGAACCATACGGCAGGATTTGAGGAAGAATTGCTGGATTTGCGCTATTACAGCGCGAGTGAGGAAATCCCCTTCAAAGAAGTACTATCTGCGCACCAGCCCAAGCAGGTCTATCCGCCGGGAACCGTCAGTGCCTATTCCAATTACGGCGCGGCACTTGCAGCGTTGATCGTGGAGGAAGCCAGCGGCCAAAGCTATAAGGATTATATCAAAGAACATATTCTTTTGCCTCTGGGTATGACGCATACCTCTGTCGGTCCCTTTTGGATGGATGTGGGCGGACTCCTTGATCACAAGGCGAAGGGTTATTCTTATACCGGAAAAGGATTTCGACGGGAGGATGAGATGCACCTCCGCATGTATCCTGCAGGAGCCATGAATGGCACAGCCGCAGACCTGCTTCTGTTTGCCGAGTGGCTGGCAAAAGCGCCAGGAGAGGAGATACGACTCTTCAAAAGCCCGGAAACAAAGGAGCGGTTGTTTAAAGAGACATGGTGTTCCTATGGGGCAAACGCCGGACTTTCTCATGGCTTCTGGCAGTATGCGAATCATCCCGGAATACTCGGGCATGAGGGTGGAACCTATGGCTTCAAGACGCAGTTTTGGGTGGAACCGGAAGCTGAACGTGCAATCCTAATCCTGACCAATGTGATGGAAACGGATTACTGCTCCGCCATCATGGAGGCGGTCATCGAGCAGGATGCGCGACCGCTGAAGCAGGAAGTAGGGTCACAGGACCTTTCTATGCTATATGGCGACTATCTTCCGGCACGATCCGCATGGTCACATGTAGGCAAGATACAGGCACGAATGCAAATAATCCAAATTTCAAAAGAAGGAGAAGAAAACCTCCGGCTGAAAATGCCTCTTGCCGATAAGGATTTACTGTACGAGCCTGTGGGAGAATATCAGTTCTACTGTGCCGAGGCGATACCGGAGGAAAGAAGCCTTGCTTTCTCTGTATTGGACGGTAGGGTGACGAGCATGACGTTCCGACTGGCTCATGACTATGTTCCCGCGGGACCTCTAAACGGCTTTGCCGGCAGCTTTCTGTCATTGGGAAGTTATATCCTGCTGATGGTTCTGTGGCTTGCCATTTTGATCATATTGGGCTCAAAGATCGTTTGTAAACGCAGCTCTTTTCAATGGCAAAGGATTATACTTCCCATATGTGGGCTCATTCTTGGTGCGGCGGGGATTGCCGGAATGCTTCATTGGTTTTCTCTTTACACAATTATTTCGACGGAGTTGAACATAGTAGCAGGTATAGGAATTGCAGCGGCCATCTGCGGGATTTTCACGGGATTCAGCTATGTTGTAAAGAGAAAAAATAGAGCATCGGTACTTACGATTGTTTTATTTGCATTGCAAATTATATCTGCGTGGATGCTCGGATTCTTAACAGTAGTATAAATTAACAGAAAACGGAGGAATGGATTTATGGACGAAAAGAAAAAGTGGACGGTTAAGGATGTTATTACAACGGTATTGCTCTCCGCGGTGCTGATCGTGATCCAGCTCGTCGTCAATATGGTCTGCATGGCCAACGACTTTGTCAGCATGGTGCTGTCGGTGGGGATCACCATGTTCCTCTGCGCGCCGGTCTATATGCTCATGGTCAGCCGGATCGGAAAGCGTTTTGTGACGCTGATCTATATGACGATCCTCGGCGTGATTTTCCTGCTGATGGGCAACTGGTTCTTGCTTCCTTATTATGTTCTCGTGGGAATCCTCTGCGAGGCGATTCTCTGGAAAGACGGCTCCTGCCAAAAGCCGAAACGGCTGACCGCCGCCTGGACGGTGGCGAGCCTGCTGTACAACGGGGTCAATCTGCTGCCCATCTGGTTCTTCTGGGACACCTACTACGATTTTGCGCTGGCAAGCGGTATGGAGCAGAGCTACATCGATTCCTATGTGCGTTACTACACCTCTCCCGGCTGGCTGGCCTTTATTCTGCTGTTCACGACGCTGATGGGCTTTTTAGGCTGCATGGTGGGCAGTCGGCTGATCCGCAGGCATTTTAAGAAGGCCGGCGTTCTATGAGAGCGGACGCATCCTTTGCGGTGCCGGTCAAGCTGTGGGCGCTGCTGTGCGTCTTTGCCGGAGTGACCATCGGCGGGAATGTGCTGCTTACCTGCATCCTGACCGGCGGGGCGTTTCTTTATCTCGTCTTACAGAAAAATATCCGCCTTGCCGCGTCCTATGGCTGCTTTTATCTGCTGCTGGCGCTGCTGCTGTACGGCATCCGCTTCCACGGGCTGCACATGCCGGTCTTTTCGGAATTTTATGTTCTGATGTTCTGGAATCTGTCACCGATCTTTCTGGTGTCATGGGATCTGATCACCACGCCGCCGGGAATGCTCTCCGCGTTTTTATCCCGCCTCCGTATGCCCACCCCGTTCATTCTCGGGCTTCTTGTGGTTTTTCGCTTCTTCCCTACCATGCGGACGGAGCTGAAAGGCGTAGGCAGGTCCATGAAAAACCGAGGGCTGACCGCGGCGGGGCAGCTGCTCGCGCATCCCGTGCAGAGCATGGAGTATGTGCTGGTTCCGTTTCTTCTTCGGGTATTGCAGCTTGCCGATCAGCTTTCCGTTTCCGCCGTTGCAAGGGGTGCGGAGCGTCCGGGCGTGCGCGGCAGCTATTATGAGAAAAGGACCGGGACGCGGGATTATATCGCGGCAGCCGCATGTGCGATAGTCACGGCTTCCTATTTGGTTTTGGAAAGGAGCATGGCATGATCGAGCTTACACGCGCTTCTTTTCAATACGAAAACTCAGACAGAGGCGTACAGGACATTTCCCTTTCGGTAAAAGGCGGCGAATGCGTCGTGCTGACGGGGCTTTCCGGCTGCGGCAAGACCACCGTGACAAGGCTTGTCAACGGGCTTGCGCCGTCCTACTATCCCGGAGTTTTCAGCGGGAGCGTGAGGATAGACGGCAAGGACATATCAAGGCTTTCCACATGGGAGATCGGGCGTTTGGTGGGAAGCGTTTTTCAGGATCCCAAAAGCCAGTTCTTTTCCTCTGAGCTTGCCGGAGAGGTGGCCTTTCCCTGCGAGAATTACGGTCTGTCCGCCCGGGAGATACGGGAGAGGACGGACGCCGCCATAGAGGCGTTGCAGCTGTCCCGTTTGAAAGACAGGGCAGTTGACGTCCTCTCAAGCGGAGAAAAGCAGCGGGCGGCCATTGCGTCCGTATACGCCATGAAGCCAAAGGCCTTTGTGTGTGATGAGCCGACGGCCAACCTCGATGCCGCCGGGACGAGGCAGCTTGCGCAGACCCTCCGGCAGCTCAAGGAGCAGGGCTTTACCCTGCTCATCGCGGAGCATCGGATCGACTGGCTGATGGGGATCGCAGACCGGTTTTTATATCTGCGGGACGGCAGAATAGCGGCCGAGTATACACCGGAGGATTTGCTCCTTCTGCCAGAAGCAGACATCTTAGGCATGGGTCTGCGCTCTCCGCACGAGGGAAAGAGCCTTCCCGCTCCCTCCGTATTGGACGAAAGCCCTGCCGTCTTGAAGACAGCAGGGCTCTCGAAAAGAATACGCAAAGAAGTTATTTTTGAGGATATTTCGCTGTCCGTTCCAGAGGGCAAAGTGACCGCCATAACGGGGCAAAACGGCGCGGGGAAAACCACCCTTGCGCAGATCCTCTGCGGGCTGGCAAGGCAGACAAGGGGACATATCCTGATAGACGGGAAAAAAGCAAGAGCGGCAGTCCGGCGCAGGGAGATCTATTACTGCGGCAACGACACGTCAACGCAGTTTTTTACGGC
>OKRU01003750.1_pt1 | contig 11794 bp, 10 predicted proteins | sample 1601131 | NCBI WGS metagenome assembly OKRU01 (sample SAMEA3541558, study PRJEB24748) | human gut metagenome | biome: human gut; feature: human-associated habitat; material: faeces | place: China | collected 2012 | reverse complement strand
GGGTACGTTTTTTCGGCGCGCTGCTGAATCAGGAAGAAAAAGCAGATCAACTGTTTGAAAAACAAAAAGAAGCATTAAAGCGCGTAGAAGCAGAAGAAAGCACAGGAAAAACCGTCGCTTTTTTCTATATCACTTCAAACGGACTGGTGCAGGTACGCCAGAGCACGGATTATATCCCCAAAATGATCGAGCTTGCCGGTGGAAAGTATATTTTTGATGATTTGAATGTCGGAAAGACAGGAACACAGACAATGGAGATGGAAAGCTTCTATTCTAAGGCTAAAGATGCTGACTACATCATTTATATATGGAGTCTTGGAGGAAAACCATCTACACTTGCTGATTTTACAGGATACAGTTCGGTTCTTTCAGATATGAAGGCTGTTAAGGATGGCAATGTATGGTGTACTACACCTGATTTCTTCCAGATTGCGGATACAATCGGAAGTATGGTAAATGACATCAATAAGATGATGACATCTGACAGCAGTGTAAATGAACTTACATATCTTAAAAAACTTAAATAATTAAAGAGGTTATATAATGAAGAAGGCGTTACGCTGCCAGCTGGTTTATATAATGCTTGTAGTATTATTCATTGTTGCGGTATTTATGAATATTAATACAGGTAATGTACATATTTCATTTGGCAGAATTTTTAAGATTATCTTTTTAAAAGCTGAGGCAGGCACAGCCGGATTCAATATTATATGGAAAATCCGTCTGCCAAGGCTTCTTAGTGCAGCTATACTTGGCGGTGCCCTGGCACTGTCAGGTTTTCTGCTTCAGACATTTTTCAGAAATCCGATTGCGGGTCCATTTGTGCTTGGTATATCATCAGGTGCAAAAATGTTTCTTGCAATTACTATGATTTTTCTATTAAGATATATTCCATCAATGCCTTTATGGGCTCAGGTAGCGGCAGCATTTGCAGGTTCGGTTTTATCATTGCTTTATGTTCTGCTTTTTGCCGGCAAGGTTAAAAATATGTCAACACTTCTTGTAATCGGCATAATGATTAGTTATATATGTTCTGCAATAACAGATTTATGTATAACATTTGCCAATGATTCAGATATAGCAAATCTTACACATTGGGCAATGGGAAGTTTTTCAGCAAGTTCATGGAATACAGTAAAATTATCGGCAGTTATAGTATTTCCGACAGCAATAGTGACATTCCTTTTTGCAAAACCAATCAGTGCTTATCTTCTTGGTGAAGGATATGCAAAGAGTATGGGTATACCGGTTAAATTTTTCAGACTCTGTATAATAACATTGTCAAGCATACTTTCAGCATGTGTAACAGCACTTGCAGGACCGATTTCTTTTGTGGGAATTGCAGTTCCTCATGTTACGCGTATTCTTATGAAAACGTCAAAACCAGTAGTGATAATGCCGGCTATATTTTTAAGCGGTTCAGTATTCTGCATGTTTTGTGATTTGATAGCAAGAACAATATTCTCGCCGTCAGAACTTGCAATAGGTACTGTAACGGCGGTATTTGGTGCACCTGTGGTAATATGGCTTATGATTAGCAGAAAAAACGGTGAGATATAATGGAAGAAGAGAAAGAATTTTATTTTAAAACACAGAATTTATCAGTTGGATACAACAGAAAACCAATTCTTGAAAATATTTCGCTTGGAGTGTATAAGGGGCAGATTCTTACACTTATAGGTCCAAATGGTTCGGGAAAATCAACCATTTTAAAAAATCTTATAAGGGAAATGAGTCCGCTTGGCGGTGTTGTTGTTTTAGAAGGAAAAGATATTAACAATTATTCAAGCAAAAATTTTGCAAAGCAGATGTCGGTAGTTCTCACAGAAAAAGTAAAAACAGAAATAAGAAACGAAATGCAGAAAAACAGATAAAGAAAAACAGATATAGAAAATCAGGAAAAGAAGAGATTATTGTACAGACGGGGGCTGGCTATAATAGTCGCTTCTTTTTTTGTGTTCAGAAAAGCCGCTCCCGGTGTTCTCCGGCTGGATGAGGGAGAAACCATCACAGATATAGTAGTATAGCTTTACATATCTGCTGACGATTATAAATACTCTATTATTTTGATAGGATTTATATTATTTTGAGAAAATTACAGGAGAGTATTGACAAAAACATAATGTTAGTTTATACTAACTTACAGTTAGAGATAAATAACTATCCAAACAGACATATCATATAGATAAGAGTCTGAACCAAGGTTATAACATATACAACTGTTTATACAGTATATGGTTATAAAGAAACCCACGTACAGATATGAAAGGATAACAAGGAGGACAAAATTATGAGTATCGTAATCGTAGGCGGACATGACCGTATGGTTGCACAGTACAAGAAAATCTGTAAATCTTATAAATGCAAATGCAAAGTATTTACACAGATGGAGGCAGACTTCAGCAAGAAGATCGGATGTCCGGATCTTTTAGTTCTTTTCACAAACACAGTATCCCACAAGATGGTAAAATGTGCGGTAGCGGAGGCGGAGCGCAGCAAAGCCGAAGTGGTAAGAAGTCATTCCAGCAGTGGCAATGCCTTAAATGAAATCTTAGAAAAAGTTTGTTAATGGAAAGAAAAAATTTGCATCAGGTGCAATAGCGGAACGTGCGGTCTGTCAGGATTCTTGCAAAAATCAGACCAAGCGGAAGCGCAATGATGATCATGATCGCAGCAGCAAACCAGGAGACAGCTTCTGTCAGTGACATGATCCCGAAATTATAAATTGCACGATAAAGGTAAAGTCCTGGAACCATAATAACAATGGATGGAACGGTTAGTGAAATACGTGGATAACCGTTCCATTTTTTTATGATGGAAGCCAGAAGTCCGGCGGTTAATGCGCCTGTAAAAGCGGCGACAGCGGCAGGTGTAGCCGTAAAGTTGACCAGTTCCAGACGCAATGTATTTGCGATGGCACCGATAAAGGCAGCCGTGGCTGCCATCGGGATCGAACTGTTGAACATAATAGAGAATCCGAATACACCGCAAAAACTTGTGATCAACCGCAGTAACAGATGAAGGACAGGATCGATGGATAATGAGGAAAAATCCTGTGGCTGCAATTTTAAGAGCAATGCCATGATCCATGCAAACATGGTAGCGGCCAGCACGATGATCACGGAATAAGTGAGGCGTTCCAGTCCGGATCTCAAATCAAGCTTGGCAAGGTCGATTCCACTTGTGATGAATGGAAATCCTGGTATGATAAACAGCATGGAACAGATATATCCTGCCTCGTGGAAGGACGGAATATGGAATAACATTTCTGCCAGATGCAGACATACGGTATAAGTCAGACAGGCGGCAGAGATTGATACTGCAATATTTAAAAATAACGTATAATGGTGTTTGATCAGTTTGGTGCGGATCACATTTCCAATACCGGCTGCGATAAAGGCGAGAACCATTTCAATCGGACCACCACCCAGCAGGAACGTGAAAGCACAACATGCGAGTGCAGCGGCGAGACCAAGTTTGGCGGGGGAGTAGAGTGTGTGAATAGACTCGATTTCATCCAGACGCCTGTGAATCTCTTCACCTGTCAGATTGGCTTCCTGTTTTGGAAAATTGTCAACAAACTGTTCCATACGGTAAAGCTTTGAGGTATTGACACCTGTATTGGCAATGCTTAAGGATTGTGAGACACATTCTTTTCCGTCAAAACAGTTAAATTCGATGGACATAAGTCCGACATCCACGGTGCAGGTGACACCAAGTTCCTTTGCAAGACGGTTCATGGAAGTGCGGACACGCCATGCTCCGGTTCCACAGGAGAGCATGATCAATCCGACTCTTCCGATAACAGAAGCCTTCTCGATCAGCCCTGCTTTATTGATCAGAACATTGCTGTCGTTTTCCGTGTAATCGTGCCAGGGGATTTCCATATGATTTTTTTCCATGATATCCATATAATTATTCTTCTGCATAAATGATCGCCTCTGCTTTTTTTACATGTCGTTCCAGATTCTTCAAAAACAGCGAATCCGGTAGAAAAATACCAATCTCATCATAGCGGGTGTTTTCCTCTACCAGAGAATCCTGCCCATAGAAAATATACGCCATAGGAAGACTTTTCTCCAGTTTGATCATAAGATCCCAGACAGCAGAATAAGCTTCTGCCTCTGTCTCTTTCAGCTTGACAGTGTCGGGCAGCTCGCGGATGATCAGTACACCGGTATTTTTTTCCAGAATCTGCTGTTCCATATCCATTTTTTCAGAAGCATAGGCATGGCGGTAACGGTAGGCCTGTGCAAAATAAATATTTTTCTTATTGTCAAGATCACAGTAGACATCATAAAAATGCTGGTAATCTTTTTCATGTACGGTTGTTTTATATCCGGGCAGTAAATTGCCCGATTCGTCAGTCATGATAATCGGATTCGTTCTGCCGTCTGCGTTAAAACGGTACGGAATCAGAAATGAATTTCGGAGCAGATCGAATAATGTATTTTGACAGATTGCCATAAGAAAAGCTGACAGATCTCTGTTGTGATAAGCATTAAAAAGTGCCTGGGAAAATTCAGCGGGAGATAATGGAAAATTGTTATCCTCATTGCAAAACAGGGAATTGCAGAAAGTCCCCTGGAGTTTTTCACATGCCCATGGATCATTTAATATTTTGTTGAATAAAACATCTGCTTTTTCTTCGCGTGGAAAAATTGTTTTTTCTGCCATAAATGAATCGCTTCCTTTTCTTTTTTTCGCTAAAATTATACTATTGAAATAGAAATATGTGAAAGCTATAATTGATATAGCAGAAATAATAATTTGATATGATTGAGGGCGAGCTATGGATGTGAATTTTGAGTATTATAAAATTTTTTATTACGTTGCGAAATACAATAATTTTACGAGGGCTGCAAGGGTGTTGGGAAACAGCCAGCCGAATGTGACAAGGGCAATGAACTGTCTGGAACAGCAGCTTCATTGTACGCTTCTGGTGCGGACGAACCGTGGAGTTTTTCTGACTCCGGAAGGGGAAAAGCTGTATACACATGTAGCAGCGGCCATGGAACAGCTTTTTACGGCAGAGGAGGAACTGGCAGAATGTGTGGGACTGTCCCATGGGAGTATTGCAATCGGAGCCAGTGAGACCGCGTTAAATTTGTTCCTTCTGGATAAGTTAAAAGAGTTTCACAATACATACCCGGGAATCCGGCTGAAGATCTACAATCATTCCACACCGCAGGCGGTGGAAGCGGTGAGAAGGGGAACGGTTGATTTTGCAGTCGTTTCCACACCTGTAAAAGCGGATGCACCGCTCCACATGACAATGCTTCATCCATATCAGGAAATACTGATCGGTGGAACAGAGTTCGGGCATCTGGCAGGAAAGCAAACAACATTTGAGGAGATTATGCAATATCCGCTCATCTGTCTTGGAAAGGAGACGGTGACCTTTCAGTTTTACAGGCAGTTATTTGCTTCTTATGGTCTGGACTTTGAGCCGGATACAGAGACTGCAACGGCGGATCAGATCCTTCCACTGGTAAGAAGCGGACTGGGGCTGGCTTTTATACCAAAACCGATGGCAAAGGATGCGATTGACAGGGGAGAGGTGTCAGAGATACCCCTGTGTGAGAAGATACCGTCCCGGAATATCTGTCTGATCTATGACAGCAAGCACCCATTTAAGGAGGCTGCAACACAATTGAAAAAAATGATCGCTGCGAATAGTTTTGCCAGTGTTGAATAGGTTTTTGGAAAACGATTGATATTTTTAAAAGCATATGTTATAGTTCAAACGAACTTGATAATGAAACAAACAGGTGTCAGATAGGCAGGGTGACCTCACTCTGCCGGATCTGGTGAAAAGGGAAACAGGTGCGAATCCTGTACGAACTCGTCACTGTATTTAGGGAGTGCATGCCAAAAACTCACTGGGCAGCCGGGAAGAGGGCAATGCATGATGATCTGTAAGTCAGGAGACCTGCCTGATTGTTGTACGGGAAACAAAAATGTTTCCACGCCACGAGTAACTGGCTGTACGGATGAGAAAATTTGACCTGTTTTTAGATCATTTTTGTAAGATAGGACAGGAAAAATTTTATATTGTGATTTGAGTGCAGCGTTTCTTTTGTGAAAAAGAGACGCTTTTTTCATATTCAGGCAGAAGGACTCCATAGAACATCATCTGGAACAGACCGCCGAACAGGAAAGAGAGAAAAACAGAATGCAAAGCAACGGAAACGGAACCGAAGTATGGGAAAAAGGAATACAGGTTGATCTCCCGGATGGGGAATATGAGATTGAAGTGCAGCTGACAGGGGGAAGCGGCAGGGCGTCTGTCACATCACCGGCAATTTTGCAGGTGCAGGATGAGAAAGCTGTCATTGAGATTGAGTGGAGCAGTCCAAATTATGATTATATGACGCTGGACGGAGAGACTTATCTTCCGGTCAATACAGAGGGTAATTCGGTTTTTGAACTGCCTGTGACGGCGTTTGACAAAGAAGTGCCGGTAACGGCAGATACGACAGCCATGAGCGTGCCGCATGAGATTGAATATACGATTCTGCTCGACAGTGCTTCCATTGCAAACGCCGGGAAAAAACCGATGGAAGTGATCGCAGTTGTCTATGTCGCAGCAGTGATTGCAGTAAGTATCACAGCGTGGCAGATACATCGGAAGAGAAAAGGAAAAAAAGAATGAAGCAGATAAAAAAAATCGGTCTGTGGTGTATATTGCTTTTTGCCTGCATCCAGATATTGGGCTGTGGAGACGACCAGACCTCCTGGAAGAGTGGGGATCATGAGATCAGCAGTGAACTGACTTATGAAAAGAGCATGGATTTAGATTATGCCACGGAGTTTACAGTGGATTATTATGAGAACGGTTTTACCCTTGTTTCCATATCGGATGGAAGCAGATTTTTACTGAATACCGAAGAGGAAAAAGTGCCGGAAGATTTAGAGGAGGGCATCACCGTTTTAAATGCCCCGGTGTCCAATATTTATCTGGTTGCCTCTGCAACTATGGACATGTTTTGCAGTATCGATGCTCTGGATCACATCTGCATGTCCGGACTGACCGAGGAAAAATGGGAGATCCCGGGGGCAAAGGCGGCAATGGAAAGCGGACAGATTTTATATGCCGGAAAGTACAATGCACCTGATTATGAACTGATCTGTTCGAAAGACTGTGAGCTTGCCATTGAATCAACGATGATCGGACATTCACCGGAGGTGAAGGAGAATCTGGAATCGTTTGGCATTCCGGTTTTAGTCGACCATTCCAGTTATGAATCCAATCCGCTCGGCAGGACCGAGTGGGTAAAGCTTTATGGAGTGCTGACCGGGAAAGAAGATGCGGCTGTGAAGGCATTTGAGGAACAGAAACAGTATGTGAAAGAGCTTTCTGATGTGAAAGCTACCGGAAAGACGGTTGCATTTTTCTATGTTACAACAGCGGGAACGGTCAGTGTGCGGAAGAGCAATGACTATGTTCCGAAAATGATCGACATTGCCGGTGGGGAGTATGTGTTCCAGAATTTAAAGGGCGAGGATAACGCAGCTTCCAGTGTCAATATGCAGATGGAAGAATTCTATGCGCAGGCGAAAGACGCAGATTATCTAGTCTATAACAGCACGATTGACGGCAATCTGACAACGGTTGATGATTTACTGGCAAAAAACAGTCTTTTTGCAGATTTTAAGGCAGTCAAAGACGGAAACGTATGGTGTATCGGGAAAAACCTTTATCAGGATACCATGGATACCGGAAGCATTATCCATGATTTTCATGAGATGCTGACCTCGGAGGATACGGATGAACTTACCTACATGTATAAGCTCAAATAGAAAAATAAGATATACGGTCTGCTTTGTGGTGCTTGTGGCACTGCTTGTGATTTTTTTCACAATCAGTGTGTGTGCCGGAAGTGTGCAGATTTCAATCTCGGACATCTTGAGACAGTTCCGGGGGGAGCAGGATGAACTTTATGCAACTATTCTGTTCCAGATCCGCATTCCGAGAACATTTGCTGCAATCCTGCTCGGCGGTGCATTGGCATTGTCCGGGTATCTGCTGCAGACTTTTTTTCATAATCCGATCGCAGGACCGTTTGTTCTTGGTATTTCTTCCGGGGCAAAATTATTTGTGGCGGTCGTGATGATCGTGTTCTTAAGATATTCCAGAATATTATCTTCTGTGGATCTGATCGTGGCGGCGTTCGCAGGATCTATGCTGTCAATGTTTTGTGTGCTTCTGATGTCACCGAGAGTTCAGAATATGTCATTTTTAGTGCTGATCGGAGTGATGATCGGCTATATCTGTTCCGCAGTCACAGATTTTCTTGTGACGTTTGCAGAGGATTCCGACATTGTGAATCTTCATAACTGGTCGATGGGAAGTTTTTCCGGTATCACATGGGAGAATGTGAAAACAATCGTGTTTGTTGTAGCCGTTACCGGCATTTTGACATTCTTTTTGTCAAAACCGATGGAAGCGTACCAGTTAGGAGAGACTTATGCAAAAAATATGGGTGTCAATATCAAAATGTTCCGCGTATTGCTCGTGATCTTATCGAGCATCTTATCCGCAGTGGTAACAGCGTTTGCAGGACCTGTGTCGTTTGTTGGGATTGCGGTGCCGCAGATGGTAAAGCGGTTATTCCGGACGGCAAAACCGATCATCATGATACCGGCATGTTTTTTAGGTGGGGCAGTATTCTGCATGTTCTGTGATCTTCTGGCGCGGATGGTGTTTGCACCGACGGAGATGAGTATCAGTACCGTGACAGCGATTTTTGGCGCACCGGTGATGATTGCAGTTATGTTAAAACAGAGACAGGAACGGTATTAAAGAAGCAGATGAGGAGCGGAATGGAAGAACGGGAACTTTTGCACACGGACGGACTGTCCGTTGGATATCACGGAAGAGAACTGATAAAAGAGATAGGGATTTCTCTGAAAATGGGAGAGATCGTGACACTGATTGGTCCGAATGGGGCAGGAAAATCCACGATTTTAAAGACCATTGCAAAGCAGCTGCAGGAGATTCGCGGCAGTGTTTATGTGGAAAATATCAATTTAAGCGAACTGCCGGAAAAAGAGCTGGCAAAGAAAATGTCCATTGTTTTCACAGAGCGCATCACACCGGAGCTGATGACAGTGGCAGACGTTGTGGCGATGGGGAGATATCCGTATACCGGAGGACTTGGTATCCTGACACCTAAAGATGAGGCGGTGGTGGCGCAGTGCATGGAACAGATCCGCATTTCAACGTTAAAAGAACGCAATTTTATGAGCCTGAGTGATGGACAGAAACAGCGTGTACTGCTTGCAAAAGCGCTGTGTCAGGAGCCGGAGATTCTGATCCTTGATGAGCCGACATCTTATCTGGATGTAAAGTACAAACTCGAATTTTTATCCATGCTGCAGGAGATGACGCGGAAGAAAAAAATCGGTGTTCTCATGTCGCTGCATGAACTTGACCTTGCAGAGCGTGTGTCGGACAAAATTGTATGCGTCAAAGGGGAAAATATTGAACATTATGGCACGCCGGAGGAAGTCTTTGCCGATGGATTTGTCGATCAGCTTTATGAGATCACGGACGGAACGTTTCAGGAGAAAAGCGGTTGTGTGGAACTGAAAAAGTGCGGGGGCATACCGGAGGTATTTGTGATCGCCGGAAATGGTACGGGAAGTTTTCTGTTCCGGCAGCTTCAGAGAAACGGGATTCCATTTGCAGTGGGGATCTTAGGAAAAAATGATATTGATTATCCGGCGGCAGAAGCGCTTGCGGTGCAGGTGATCGCTGCGGAGGCGTATCAGGACTTTGAGAGGCAGCATTATGAGGCGGCAAAACAGGTGATGTGCGCATGCAGAAAGGTGATCTGCTGCCAGACGGTATTTGGATCACAGAACGAGCTGAACAGACAGCTTTTGCAGGAGGCAGAAGACTGCGGAATGGAGATAGAATTATGGCAAAAGTGATCATGGTGCAGGGCACGATGTCAAACGCAGGAAAGAGCCTGATCGTGGCAGGACTCTGCAGGATTTTCAAACAGGACGGATACCGGGTGGCACCGTTTAAATCCCAGAATATGGCACTGAATTCTTTTATCACAAAGGAAGGTCTTGAGATGGGACGCGCACAGGTGATGCAGGCGGAGGCAGCCGGAGTGGAGCCGGTGGCTGCAATGAATCCGATCCTGTTAAAACCGACCACACATGTCGGTTCACAGGTGATCGTGAACGGTGAAGTACTTGGAAATATGAGCGCCAGAGATTATTTTGCGTATAAAAAACAGTTGATCCCGGAAATTAAAAAGGCATTCCGGGAGTTAGAAAAAGACAACGATATTATCGTGATCGAAGGCGCAGGAAGTCCGGCAGAGATCAATCTGAGGGAAAATGACATTGTCAATATGGGATTGGCAGAGCTTCTGGATGCACCGGTGCTTCTTGTGGGAGACATTGACCGGGGCGGCGTGTTTGCACAACTTCTCGGAACACTGATGCTGCTCGAAAAAACGGAAAAGGAACGTGTAAAAGGGCTCATCATCAATAAATTCCGCGGGGATAAAACTATATTAGATCCGGGCGTTGTGATGCTGGAGGAGCGGGGACATGTGCCGGTCGTGGGCGTTGTGCCTTATATGGAGCTATCCATTGATGATGAGGACAGCTTAAGCAGCAGATTTGACCGCAAGGAGGAAGGTCTGATCGATATTGCAGTCATACGTTATCCAAGAATTTCCAATTTTACGGATCTGTCTGTCTTAGAGCAGATCAGGCAGGTTTCCGTGCGCTATGTGGACAGTGTGAGAGACTTACACCACCCGGACATGATCGTGCTTCCGGGCAGTAAAAATACAATGGCCGATCTGAAATGGATGCGGGAAAATGGTCTGGAGGCGCTGATCAAAAAGAAAGCGCAGGATACCATTGTTTTTGGGATCTGTGGCGGATATCAGATGCTGGGTGAGACGATCCGTGATCCATATCAGGTGGAAAACGGTGGAAGCATGAAAGGTATGGGACTGCTTCCGGCTGCGACGGAGCTGAAACAGAAAAAAACAAGAACACAGGTAACGGGAACTTTTGGAAAAATTTCCGGAGCACTCTCCGGACTTTCCGGAAAGAGCGTGAGCGGATACGAGATCCACATGGGCAGTACCGTAGACAGTGGAAGTAATGTGGACAATAGAAGCACCGTAGACGGTGGAAGCATCGTAGACAGTGAGCGTGTCATAAATCCGGAAAGCAGAGGTAATGAGAAGCGTTACATGTGCAGAATACAAAACGAAGCAGATGGCAGTGTAAAATACGATGGAATCTTTTCCGGCAACGTATACGGAACATATGTTCACGGCATCTTTGACGAGGGAACGCTGGCAGAGACACTGGTTGGTATCCTGGCTGATCGGAAGGGTGTGGCGCTGGATACCGGGCAGATGATAAGTTACGGGCAGTTTAAGCAGATGCAGTATGATAAACTTGCAGATGGTCTGCGGGAATCTATGGATATGGAAGCAGTGTATGCGATGCTGCGGGAAGCTGCGATTTGATTTTCTGTTTTGGATTGAAGATTAAAGAGGAAAAATAATGGAATTTAAAATAGATATACCTGACAAAAAGATAGAGCAGGAAATCAAAGCAAACTGGGATCGTGTGGCAAAACCGCTGGACGGTCTGGGGGAGTTTGAGGGACTTCTCGCAAGGATCGGGGCAATCCTTGGGTCGCCAGAGATTGATGTTGCAAAAAAAGCAGTGATCGTCATGTGTGCAGATAATGGCGTTGTGGCGGAAGGCATCAGCCAGTCCGGGCAGGAGATCACGGCAGCGG
>OKRU01003745.1_pt1 | contig 11807 bp, 6 predicted proteins | sample 1601131 | NCBI WGS metagenome assembly OKRU01 (sample SAMEA3541558, study PRJEB24748) | human gut metagenome | biome: human gut; feature: human-associated habitat; material: faeces | place: China | collected 2012 | reverse complement strand
AAGGTATTCGGAGTGTAGAACGTTTTCGTAAAAAGTTTGAGGACGATCCGGCAACTTTTATGCTGATCGACCGTGCCACGAAGGGACAGACGGAAACCATTCTTTTCAACATTGATATTGAAGGCTTCAGCAATAAAGACAAGACGGCTGTACTTCGTGTATTTGCAAAGATGTTCTACAACCATCTGGGATTTTACGGTGAAAATCTGAAAGTTGCCATGATGGAGCGTTATATTGACCAACAGGGAAAAACCGAGGAGTTCCGCAGAGTTTTTGAAGAAAAGAAAGGCAAACCTTGGCTTGAAATGCGCCGTGCTTTTGCTTTCAATGGCAAGTTCATCATCCCGACATTGATGGAAATTCTGGATATGAGTGAGGACGATGCCAAGGCATGGTTCAATGATAAAACCGCAACAGAAATTTCTATCGCACAACTTGTGGAAGATATGAAAGCCTATGTAGATACTAAACCGGCAAACTTCCGTCTGCTGTTTATGATTGACGAGGTTGGTCAGTATGTTGGCACAGATACTGATATGCTGTTGAATCTTCAGTCTCTGACTGAAAAAATAGGAAGTGAGTGCGAAGGCAAGATTTGGGTGATCTGCACTGGACAGGAAGCGATTGATGAAATCATCAAAGTTCGTGCTGATGAGTTCTCCCGTATCCAGGCTCGTTTCAAGACAAGACTGAGTTTATCTTCTTCCTCTGTGGACGAAGTTATCCAGAAGCGTATTCTGAAAAAGAAACCGGAAGCAGCCAAAGACCTGGAAGGTGTTTATGAGCAGAATGATTCGGTTCTGCGTAATCTGTTCAGCTTCAGCGGCTCTATTCTGGATATTAAAGGCTATTCCGGTCCGAGGGAATTTACAGAGAACTTTCCATTCGTACCGTATCAGTTCATCATCATGCAGAAAGTATTTGCTGAAATCCGCAAGCACGGAAATTCCGGCAAGCACCTGTCCGGTGGTGAGCGTTCCATGCTGTCCGGTTTCCAGGAAGCTGCACAGAAAATTCAGGAGAAGGACGAGTATGCACTTGTGCCGTTCTTCCGCTTTTATGATACCGTACATACTTTTCTGGACGGTTCTATTCGTCGTGTAATTGAGCGTTGCCAAAAAGCTGCCGACAACGGTGATGGCATCGAACAGCAGGATGTAGATGTACTGAAACTTCTGTATCTGATTCGGTATATTGATGATATTCCTTCCAATCTGGACAATATCGTTATCCTTATGGCAGATGATATTCGTGTGGATAAGATTATCATGCGTGAAACTGTCCGTGGATGCCTTGACCGTCTGATGAGCCAGAACTATATCGGCAGAACCGGAGACACTTATAACTTCCTGACGGATGAAGAACAGGATATTCAGCGTGAAATCCGGGATACCAATGTAGATACCGCTTCTATTGTAGAGCGTATCGCCCAGATGATTTACGGTGATATTTTCACAACTAAGAAGTTCCGTTATGGAAAATATGACTTTGCTTTCGACCAGATGGTAGATGGCATTACTGTCGGTGTGGCAACAGGAGGTATGCGTCTACGCTTCCTGACCGTTGCTACTGATGCCATTGAAAAAACAGATTACCGTCTGATGGCAGAATCCAAAGGCAACGAAGCAATCGTGGTTCTGGCTGATACGCCTTACTATGAATCTCTGGAATCTGCCATGAAGATTCGTAAGTATGTAAAACAGAGAAATGTAAGCCAGCTTCCAAAAACTGTGCAGAAAATCATCAGTGACCAGCAGGACGAAGCCGGAAAATATGAGCTGAGTGCCTTGAGCGAATTGCAAAATGCTATCGAGGGGGCACAGTTCTATGTAGACGGCGAGCATCTGGAAATCAAAGCTGGAAATGCTAAGAGCAAGATTGACCAGTCGCTTGAATATCTGGTTGCTCATGTATATAGCAAGCTCGACCTAATTACAGATAATGCAGGCAGTGATGCAGATATTATTGCGATTCTGACAGGTGTGGTAATGGCACTTCCTGGCATGGAACCGAACCGTGATGCTGCTTCTGCCATGGAAGAATATCTGGAAATGCAGGATGCGAAAAAACTGCCGACTTCTATGGCAGATGTGCAAAGCAAATACAGTGCGATTCCGTATGGCTGGAAAGAAATCGACATTGCTGCGGTTGCGGCACAGCTGATTTATTCCCAGAAAGTAACCATCAAGTATGCAGGCAATACCATTCAGCCGGACGACCCGAAATTGCCGGATATGCTTCGTAAAAAGAGTGAGATCGGTAAGACTTCTATCAGCAAGCGTAAAACCATTTCCGCAACGATGATGCGTGATGTGAAATCAATGCTCCGGGATTATTTCGATGTTATGGATGTGCCGGATGATGAAGATGGTCTGATTCGCTTTGTGACTGAGAAATTCAGTGAACAGCGCGATTACTATGTTTCTCTGGATGCCCGTTATGACGGACATAAATACCCGGATCGTGTGTTGGTACAGACTGCTATTCAGCTGATGGATGATGTACTTTCCCAGAAGAAAGACAACATTGCCCTAATTGAGCGTGTGTTGAACAAAGAAGATGCTCTCTTTGATAACAAAGAAGCCATGAGCAACGGCATTGAAAACTTCTTCAAGACCCAGGTAATGATATTTGACAAGGCAGTACAGTTTGAAAAATCTCTGCACGATGACCTTGACCGAATTGCAGAAAATGAAGAAGCACATAAGGCACTGAATACTATTCGTTTGATTACTATGGTTCAGCCCGGAAGCAAGTTCAATTATAACCGGATTCGTGAACTGAATCCGTTGATGGATACGGTTCGCACCGCCCATGACAAGATGCTGGAAGAAAAACGTGCCGAGGTTCTGGAAACGGTTCGTCAGTGTATGGAAGCAACCCACACTGTCGCAAACGGAGATCCCAAAGCAACCCATTTGATTGAGAAATCAGACCGGTATTTCAGCCAGTGCAAGGAGAAAATTGCAGAATTAAAGAGTCTTGCTCTTTTGGATGCCATGTTTTTGCCGATGTGTCAGTACAAGGATGATACTGTCAGCAATATCGAGTTTGTTCTGGCTCCGCCTGAACCGAAGCAGCAGGTACAGTCAACACAGCCAGGAAAAGAAAATGCTCCAGCAAAGAAGAAGGTGGTTCGTACCTATAATCGTCAGGTCGTATTCCAGGCAAAGACCTTGCAGACGGATGTGGACATTGATGATTATGTAGAGAAGATTCGTTCTCAGCTGAAACAGTTGTTGAAGAATTGTGACGAGATCAAGCTGAATTAAGGAGGGCTTATGAAAAATACGATAGAACATCCAAAAGTATTTATTTCTTATGCATGGGGATCGGAAGACTATAGATTGAAAGTGCGTTCTTTAGCAACAGACTTAATGGGGGATGGTATTGATGTTTTATTAGATCAATGGTCTTTGAAAGAAGGAAATGATACATATGCATTTATGGAGCAGAGTGTAACAGACTCAACAATAACAAATGTATTAATACTGCTTGATCCGATTTATGAGAAAAAAGCGAATGGAAGGCATGGCGGAGTAGGAACGGAAACACAGATTATCTCGCCGGAAATTTACAACAAAGTTAAACAAGAAAAATTTTTACCTGTAATTTTTGAGCGGGGAGAAAACGGTGAGATTCCAAAACCTCAGTACTTAAAAACGATGTTACACTTTGATTTAACTCAGGAAGAAAAGTATGATTCAGAATATCAGAGATTAGTAAAACGCTTATATGGAATTGAAATAGTAGAAAAACCAGAATTAGGAGAGAAACCATCATGGTTAGAAGAAAGAACTGTGATTCCAACAAAAATGCGTACAGGATATGAATGTTTAAAGCAACGGAAATCAGATAATATTAAGAAAAATGAATATAGAAATTTTTTATTTGCCGTAAAAGAGAAGATAGTAAATTTTAGTAAGGATGAACTTGGAGATAGAATATCGGCAGATGAGTATATAGAGTTGTATGCTGATACAAAATTATATCGGGATGATTTCTTGCATTTATTAAAATATTCATTTTATGTTCCAGAGGCATATAAAATTATAGCATCGGTTATGGAAGAAATATGTGTGGAAATAAAAGGTAAAGGCGGATATGAAGGCGAAGTCATGAGAACTTTGCTGCATGAGATATTCATTTATGTGGTGGCATTTTATTTGAAAAATAAAAATTCTGATGCAGTATCGTATATTTTGTCAAAAACATATTTTGTAGGTAAATATGGATATAATGAAGCTCAGAGTTTTGATGTCTTTTATGAGTATAATGAGCATTTAAATAACGCTGTGTCTGAAAAAGATGATAAAAATTATTATTCTGGAACAGCTAATTATTGGATTAATAATATCAATGTAGAAATATGCAATAAGAATGAATTTGTTTTTGCTGATATCTTTTGCTATAGTGCGTCTATGTTTATTGAAAATTATACAAAAGAGTGGCTTTGGTTCCCAATAACATATATATATGATAGAGTGGAATATGGAAATAGTCTTTTCAGACAATTTGCGATTCGTTTGAAGTCAAAGGAATATTTACAAGAAGTTGTTAAAATAATGGGATTTTCAGATGCAGAAGCATTTAGGAAGAAATATATTGAGATTGAGAAAAAAATGGAAGAAGGAAATTTTAGAGAATATCGATATAACAGTGTGTTTGAAACGGCACCGGTTATATGTCAATATGTTAAATCAGAAGAATTGGGAATTAGGAACTAGTAAAAAATTTTGGTAAAGGAAATTTAGCAGAGAATAAATGGATAAGAATGCGATTAAAAAGTTTGCTGTCTGGGCAAGAACAGAGCTGATCGCCCGTGTTTCCCTGAAAGGTGTGGAATACGGTATCACAGAGGACAACATTGAGGATGCTAATGTGGACAGCGTTGGCGGAAAAGTCCTTACTGTCAATGAAAAGAAACAGCGTCAGGCTCTGATTGCCGAGATTAACGATAAAGGATATAAGCAGGTCATGGAAGAGGTTGCCTATACTTGGTTCAATCGCTTCTCTGCTCTGCGATTCATGGAAGTAAACGGCTACCTTCCTTCCCATGTGCGTGTATTCACGGACGAGGAAAACAACTTTAAGCCGCAAATTATAACTGAAGCCATTCATCTGGATTTGGATGGACTCAATATGGAAAAGGTCTATGAGCTGAAAGATGCAGAAAAGATCGAAGAATTATATAAATATCTGCTGATTGTGCAGTGTAACGCTCTGAATAAGATTCTGCCGGGAATGTTTCAGAAAATTGCGGACTACACGGAGCTTCTTCTGCCGGACAATCTGCTCCGTGAAGGCAGTGTGATTCAGCAGATGATTGAACTGATACCGGAGGATGACTGGAAGGATGCTGTCCAGATCATCGGCTGGCTGTATCAGTACTATAACAGTGAGAAAAAAGATGATGTTTTTGCAGCACTGAAAAAGAATGTAAAAATCACAAAAGAAAACATCCCTGCTGCAACTCAGCTTTTTACACCGGACTGGATTGTTCGCTACATGGTAGAGAACAGCCTTGGTCGTTTATGGTTGGAGGGACATCCGGATGTGAAAGAGCAACTTCTTCCGACAGAGGAGGAACAGTCTGCTTATGCTGCCGGAAACCGTGACCTGGAAGATACCAAATGGCACTACTATCTGGAAGAAGCCGATCAGGAGCCGGAAGTACAGGCGCAGCTTGCCGAGATTCGCAAGGAATACGCCGCGCTGACACCGGATCGGCTGAAAGTCATTGACCCATGCTCTGGTTCCGGTCATATCCTTGCATATATGTTTGATGTGCTGATGAAAATTTATGAATCCTACGGTTATACTACCCGTGAAGCAGTGGCAAGTATTGTGGAGAACAATCTTTATGGTCTGGATATTGATGACCGTGCGGCACAGCTGGCTTATTTTGCGGTAATGATGAAAGCCCGTCAGTATGACCGTCGATTCTTTAGCCGTGGCATTCAGCCACATGTATATGCCATCGTGGAGAGCAATCATGTAGATAAATTTGCCGTGGACTATTTCTGTAATGGCGATATGAAGCTCACAGCCGCTATGGATACTATCATCAAAGAATTACATGATGCAAAGGAATACGGCTCGATTCTGACGGTAACACCGCAGGATTGGTCGATGCTGTATGACCGTTTTGCAGAGATTACGGAAGATATAAATATGTTCCGTGATACGGTATTGAGAGAATTACTGCCGTTGGTACAGGTGGCGGAAGCACTGGCACATAAATATGATGTGGTTGTGACGAACCCGCCGTATATGAGTGCGTCAGGTATGAGTTCAAAGCTGTCGAATTATGTAAAAAAGAATTATCCAGATAGCAAGAGCGACTTATTTGCGGTATTTATTGAACATTGTGGATATATGGCAAAGAAAAATGGATATCAAGCGATGATTACACAACAGGTGTGGATGTTTATTGCAGGATATGAGCGATTGAGAGAAAAACTTTTAAGCTACAAGGTTATTAATATGTTGCATCTTGGAGCAAGAGCTTTCAATGAAATACCAGGAGAGGTAGTTCAAACTGTTTCTTTTATTTTGAATTTATCATATATTTCTGATTATAGTGGAACGTATTGTAAACTTTTGACTGGAAAATCAGAAGCTGAAAAAGAAAAAGATTTTTTTGATGTAAAACAACGCTTTGCTACAAAACAAGCTATTTTTTCTGGAATACCAAGAACAGAGTATATATATTGGGTAAGCGATGCTCTTTTGCATGCGTTTACTCATTATAAAAAAGTAAGCGACTATTTTACAGTTCGTAATGGACTGACTACAGGGGATAATAATCGTTTTTTACGTCTATGGTTTGAAGTTCAAAAAGAAAACATAGGAAGTAAATGGTTTCCTTGTAATAAAGGAGGTACATTTCGACGCTGGTATGGAAATAAAGATTATTTAATAGATTGGGAAAATAATGGATTTGCTCTCAAAAATTTTACAGACATAAAAACTGGTAAGTTAAGGTCAACACTTAGAAATATTGATTTTAATTTTCTTCCATCGGTTGTTGTTGGACATGTAGCATCTGGAGATTTACCATTTAGATATGTGGAAGGTGGATTTATCTCAGAAAGTGCGGTTAACAGCATATATCCACTGGATAATGAAATGAGTCTCATATATTTGCTCGGCATACTTAATTCTAAATCTTGTAATTATATTTCAAAAATGTTAAGTCCTACATTGGGTGTGTCGCCTGAAGATATACTTAACATTCCGATTGTGGTAAGAGATGAGTCAATAGTTTCTTCAGTGGTGAAAAATACGCTTGCAATATCGAAAATAGATTGGGATTCCTTTGAAACCTCATGGGACTTCCAGCACCATCCACTGCTTCGCAAAGTTCCGACTATTGCCGAAGCCTTTGACCAGTGGCAGGCTGAATGTGATGACCGATTTAATCAGCTGAAAGCTAATGAGGAGGAACTGAACCGTATCTTCATCGACATTTACGGCTTGCAGGATGAGCTAACACCAGAGGTTGAGGATAAGGATGTTACTGTCCGCAAGGCTGATCTTGGCAGAGATATTCGTTCTTTCATTTCCTATGCGGTTGGCTGTATGTTCGGTCGCTACTCTCTGGATATGGATGGTCTTGCCTATGCCGGCGGTGAATGGGATGCCAGCAAGTATGATTCATTCGCTGCGGATAAGGATAACATTATCCCGATCTGCGACGATGAATACTTCGAGGATGATATTGTCGGTTTGTTCGTAGAGTTTGTGAAAACCGTTTATGGCGCAGATACCCTGGATGAAAACCTGAAATTCATTGCCGATGCTTTGGGCGGCAAAGGTCAGCCGAAGGATGTAATTCGGAATTATTTCCTGAGTGACTTCTACTCCGACCATTGCAAGATGTATCAGAAACGCCCGATCTACTGGTTGTTTGACAGCGGCAAAAAGAATGGCTTCAAGGCACTGATCTATATGCACCGCTACCAGCCGGACACCATTGCCCGTATCCGTACCGACTATGTGCATGAGCAGCAGGCTCGTTATCGCACTGCCATTGCCGATCTGGAACAACGTATTGCCAATGCTTCTGCTGGCGAGCGTGTGAAGCTGAACAAAAGGCTGACCACCTTGCAGGCACAGGATACTGAAATCAGAACCTACGAGGAAAAGATTCATCACCTTGCTGACCAGATGATTTCGATTGACTTGGACGATGGTGTGAAGAAGAATTATACAATTTTCCAGGATGTTTTGGCTAAAATAAAGTAAGGAGGGCTTGCTCATGATGACTGCAAACCCGATTTTACTTCAGAAAAAATATGCTCGTGTCATTGAGTGCTTTGCCAAACAGCAGGGACTTTCTCTGGATGAGGCATTGGGATTATTTTATCATTCCGAAGTTTATCAGCTAATGCGAGATGGTATTTCTGATATGCACTGTATGAGTGATCTGTATCTTGTAGAGGAATTAAGACTGGAATATACAGAGAAGTTTCTGGAAAATTGTCAATAACTGAAATGTGAGTTTGGTATTTATTCGTGATGAGGTGCTACAAAATGATTGATTTTGACAATCCGAACACGTTCCCAAAAGAATTGAAAAATTGGGGAACTGAATTTGAAAAGATGATTCTAAGAAAAGTAAATACGAATAACATTGAAGAGGGGTGGCAAATTGAACATCAGTTGCAGGGGATTAGAGTCGGTGAATCGAAGTTGGTTACTGATTTTGTTAAAGAAAATATGGATATAGAAATTGTAGTATGTCATTGTGCGCGTATTTTAGACGAGAATGAATATTGGAAACATGGTCTTGTGACTGCTGGAGGGAAAAATAATGCTGGAGAGAGGCGATTACGAAAACTCCTTGTCGATATAGGCTTAGATGAAGATAAAATAGAAGAAGTTTTTTCACATGTATATTATTTGTGGAATTGTAACAAACAATCCAAAACAAAATCGGTACATTTTTTTATTGATAAAAGTCAAGTATATAAGAATGATCAATTAAATTATTTTGCTGTCAATTTAGGGGGCGAAATTTTGCGATGGCCTTTGAAAGCGATGGATAGGGATCTGTATAAAGAAGAACCTTATAAGCGTCTATGGATTATGGGAACTCCATGTGTAATAACATTTAAGGTTAAATTAGATGATATTTATGAGACAGATCGCAATAGTTTAATTGCTGAAATAGTCAAATACAATATAATGAAAGATATTTTTGGCTTTGATTATGAATTTAAATTTACAGGAATGACAGTGGGAGATGTTCCACCGGAAAATATTTTAAGCATTGAGGAAATAAGAGATTATATACATATGCAAGAAAAATATCCTGATTATAAGGGATTTTATGATGAATTGAAAAGTTAAATTACTTATGTAGACGTGAAAATATATCAATTAACAGCGAAGGGAGAGATTCGATGGGAGAAAAATTTCATTTTCAAGCAAAAGGAATGCCACTAATAAAATTTCAAGATGCAGACAAGATTAAAAGTTTGCAAGCGGGGAAAATTTATGCGAAAACTCTTGGATATTATCGTAAAAGAGAAGAAGAAACCGGTGATTGTGAAGTTGGCGACAAGTATGAAGCCATGATTCATATTAACGAAGCTACTATCTATTTCCCTGATACTGGAGAAACAGTTGCAGTTAATGATGATTTGTTAAAAACATCTGAATCAAACGATTTCGTTTTCTGTATGTTTGGTGTAAATCCAAAGAAAGAAAAATTTAGATTTACAGATAAACAAAAAGAAAAAATGCTTTCATTTGGCGATACGGCATTGATCGTTTTAGACCATGATGAATTTATTCGTAGGGTAAAAGTTGCGGCTGAACAAGCAGGTTATAAAGTTTATTTCAAGCCAGTTCAATACTATGATCCAACTATTGATGGTGGGAATATGTTAATTTCATTGCTTGCAGGAATGTGGAATATTGCTTTTTGGAAACGTGATTCGTATACCTATCAGCAGGAAGTAAGATTTGTATTTACGCCAGGTGATGAAAATATAGATCATATCGAATTGGATATTGGTGATATTAGTGATATTACAGCAATCATTTCTGCTAAATCAGCGTTATCGGCAATTGTAGAAAAAGCGGTTTCTTCGGAAACAGAAAGTGACTTTAAATAATCAGGTGGCGAATGCTGCCAAAGAGAGCGAGGTGTTATGATGACCATAGAAGAAATTCTTGCAGGAGAATCGAAGAATGTGGAGTTCAAAGAGACCCTGCCAGAGAAAAGCATCAAATATATGAAGTCTGTGGTTGCCTTTGCAAATGGAACCGGAGGAAAAATCATTTTCGGAATTGCTGATAAAACCAGAGAGGTTGTCGGCTTTGGCAAAGAAGATGTGTTCAAGAAAATGGATGCCATTGCCAATGCTGTATCAGATAGCTGTGAACCGGCAATCATCCCGGATATTACTTTACAGACGGTTGATGGCAAGACTGTTATTGTGGTAGAAGTTTCTGAGGGCAGACAGCGCCCATATTATATCAAAGCTCTTGGCAGAGATGGAGGTGTATATGTCCGTGTTGCCGGAACTACCCGTCTTGCCGATGAGTATATGGTAAAGGAGCTGCTGTTTGAGGGCAGTAATCGTTACTACGATCAGGCTTTATGTACTGGGTTAAATGTTACAGATGAAGATATTGATGCCCTTTGCAAAGCTATGAAAGAGCAGGCTGTCAGAAATGCTCGTACAGAGGAACAGAAAGCATCGATCAAAGATGTGGGAAGACAGCAGTTGCGTTCCTGGGGAATTTTAATTGAGCGTGATGGAAAAGATTTTCCATCCAATGCTTTTGCTATTTTGACTGGAAACGGGGGACTTCATGTTGCAACGCAATGTGGTGTGTTCAAAGGTACAACGAAAGCGGTATTTGTTGATCGTAGAGAGTATACCGGTCCGCTTTGGGAACAGATAGACGAAGCGTTTCAGTTTGTTTTGAGAAATATTCATCTAGGTGCTACAATTGTGGGAATTTATCGCCAGGATGTTTATGAGATTCCACCGGATGCCATTCGTGAGTTGATTATCAATGCCATGGTACATCGTAGTTATCTGGATCATGGTACGATACAGGTTGCCGTATATGACAACCGATTAGAAATTACTTCCCCAGGAAAGCTGCCAATGGGACAAACGATGGAGCGTATGAAAGAAGGCTATTCTAAAATCAGAAATGAAGCCCTTGCTCATGCGTTTGCTTACATGAATCTGATCGAGCATTGGGGAAGCGGCATTCCAAGAATTATAGACAAAGTAAAAGCTTCCGGACTGCAGGAGCCGGAGTTTATTGGTGGCGAAGTGGATTTACGTATCAATATTTATCGAGGTCAGGTTGATACCAATAACGCCATAATTAACGCTAATGGCACTAAAAATGGCGCTAATGGCGTTAAATGTGGCGCCGATGATGGCACTAATGGCACTGAAGTGCCGCTTAATAAGGAACAGACGCAGATAGAAAAATTGTTGCAGATTATAGAGAAGAATCCGTCTGCAACACAGGCCTATTATGCAGAAAAAATGGGTATATCGAAAAGAACGATTTCTCGAATATTCGCTTCTTTACAGGAAAAAGGTAGATTGGTACAGGGCGGAACAAAACGAAAAGCAAATTGGAAAATTATAAGGTAGGAGGACAGCATGGATACAGATAAAATAATACAAGATCTGGTACGATGAAGATAAGGAATTCAAGAAAATCGAGTGCGAAAGCAAGTGAAAAATCTCTGTGAAGCTGCGATATACGCCATGCACAGCTCGGGAAAGAATTCCCTCACTGTCGGGCTGTCGCCCTATAAA
>OKRU01003735.1_pt1 | contig 11848 bp, 7 predicted proteins | sample 1601131 | NCBI WGS metagenome assembly OKRU01 (sample SAMEA3541558, study PRJEB24748) | human gut metagenome | biome: human gut; feature: human-associated habitat; material: faeces | place: China | collected 2012 | reverse complement strand
TCTTGCCGGAGCCTGTCGGTCCGGTCAGGTAGACGATGCCGTTGGGGCGGTTGAGCAGCGGCAAAAACCGCCGGTAGGTCTCATCGTTCATGCCAAAGTGGTTGGCATTTTTAATGTAGGTGTTGCTGGACAGGATACGCAGCACGGCCTTCTCGCCAAAGACGGTCGGCAGGATCGAGACACGGACGTTGACATCGGGGCCTGTCTCAAGCCGGGCGCGGAAATGCCCGTCCTGCGGGATGCGGTGCTCGGCAATGTCAAGGTTGGACATGATCTTGATGCGGGCGATGAGCGGCTGATGCAAAGCGCGCTGCAGCGTTACATAGTCGATGATGACGCCGTCAATGCGCATACGGACCTTTGTCTCGCCCTCAAACGGCTCAATGTGGATATCCGAGGCGGTGGTCGTCACGGCACGCTGCACAAGGCTGTTCAGCAGGCGGATGATCGGCGCGTCCAGATCGCCGCCCTCGGCGGTCATGTCGATGGCGAGATCCTCCGTCTGCGCGGCGGCCATATCGCTGCTGTTGGCGCTGCGGGCTGCCTTGCGGGCGCTGACCTCGGCGTAATAGTAGCGGATGGCGCGGCGCAGCGGCTCCAGCTCGGCCAGCACGATCTCCGGCTCCATTGCGGTCAGCTGGCGGATGTCCTCGATGGCGTAGTAGTTCAGCGGGTCGTTGGCGGCGATGGTCAGCGTATGGCCGCTCTGCGCGATGGGCAGCATGTCATATTTCTGCGCCAGCTCCTGCGGGACCTTCTCGACAGCCGTCACATCAACGTTGGTGTGCTCAATGTCGATCATGCGGATCTGCAGGCGCTTGGCAAGGGCCTCCAGGACCTGCCGCTCATTGACATAGCCCAGCTCCTGCAGTGCCTGGCCGACACGCAGGTCGCGGTGCTCCTTCTGGTAGGCAAGGGCGGCGTTGAGCTGCTCGGCCGTGATGTAGCCGAACTCGATCAGAACATCGCCAAGACGGATGTTTTTCACGGCTGTACGCCTCCTTTGTCACAGAGTACGACGCGCAGCGTCACATTGTAGATGCTGCCGCTGGACGAGGTGCCGTCCGCTGCGGCAAAGCTGCGGGTGGTGATGGAAAAGTTCTGCAGCTGGATGGACGGATAGTTGTCCGCCAGATCGTCAAGCAGGCTCAGAAAATTGCTTGCCTCGCCCGAGCAGCTGAAGGTCACATCGGAGGTCTGGAGGTAGCCGGGCTGGTCATAGTAGGGTACAAGGTCAGCGGCAAGGAACTGCTGCAGCAGGGCATTGCCTGCGGCGGTGGTGTCCACCTGATCCGCCGTGACGGCGGGCGCAGCGCTGTCGGCGGGGGCGGGGCTCTGCCCGGCCTGTGTACCGGCAATGTAGCCGGTCATGCTCTGGGTCAGCGGCTGGCCGATGCTCAGGGAGACGGGCTGCATGCTGTGGTTCAGCTCAAGGCCAGTCACCAGCGTGTCCAGCTCATCGCTGGTCAGGATGCTGTAGTACCGCGCGTTGGCGGTCTGCAGCTCTCCCCAGGCGGTATTCTTGTCGGCGGCGTTCACGCCCGCCTGCAGGATCGTCTCCTGCATGGCGATCTGGGCGTCCTGCGCCTCGGTCAGATCGGCGCGGGCCTGCTGCAGGCTGCCGATGCCGGGAATCAGCAAAAACCGCACATACAGCACGATAAAGGCCAGCATCAGCACGGCATACAAAAGGATCTTGTCGCGCTTGGTCATCGGTGCAATATCCATAACCGCACCCCCCTTACTGCGGCGCTGCCAGAACGCAGCGCAGGTCGATGGAATAGCCGTCATCATCGGCATTGTAGCCGGTATAGCTCACGGTCGAAAAAACGCCGCAGCTCTGCAGCGAGCGAATGTAGGTCGGAATGTCGATGACCTGACTGGAGTTGGCGTTGAACTGCAGCTCGCCCGTGGCGGCGTCGTAGCTGGTGAACTGGATCGTGATGGCAGCCTCGACCCGGTGCAGCAGGCTGCTCGTCACATCAGGGTAGCCGTCCAGCAGGTCGGTCATGCCGTCGGCGTACTGCGTCAGAGAGCGGAACTGCGCGGCCGCCTCGGCGTCCTGGCTCGAGGCAAGGAACGACGCGCTGTTGTCATTGCACCAGTTTACGATGTCCTGCCGCTGGCTGGTCAGGGAGGCGGTGTACAGCGTCATGGCACCCCAGCCCAGCAGGGCGGCGGCCACTACGGCGATGCCGGGGGCAGCGGTCCGGATGCTGCGGCTGCGCTGCTCACTCTTGGCGGCGCCTGCGGCCTTTTGCCAGCGCAGATAAAAGTTGTTCTGTTTCATAGCCATAATTTGTATGTTCCCCTGGCTTGTATAGTTGGTGCGCGGGTCAGCGCGCGATCAGATTGCCTGCAGCGGAGAGCGTCTGCGCAAGGGCTGTGCCCTCAGGAAGCTTGACGGTAGGCGAATCCGGGAATTGCGCCACCCGCAGCGCGAGCGCTTCACAGCCCGGGCGGCAGACGGCAAGGTCATCGGCGTCTGCACCGGCAAAGTAGACGGTCGTGATCGGATTTTCGCTCTTGCCGGCAATGTGGAACTGCAGGATGCCCGACAGCTTCTGTGCGATCTCGGCGCCAGATTCTGCCGAGCCGCGCGGGTTGAACAGGCGGCTGCGGGTCGAGTAGGTGTACTGCCCCTTCACAAACAGACAGGCCGAGACGGTGTCATCGTCAAAATGCAGCAGTACAAAGGTCTCGCTCTGCAGGGCAGGGATCGTGCGCACTGCCTTGATGGGGGCGGCCAGACCCAGATCGATGCTGTACAGCTTGAAGCCGGCCGCCTTGGCCAGCGCCGCATACCCGGCAATGACGCTCTGCTCCACGCGGGTGGCCAGCACCGTGTCAGCGCGGGTCTTGGCATCGCGGGCCAGCAGCATGTAGTCGTCAAGCGGGGCTGTTGTCTCGGCACCGCCGGACGAAAGCTCATGCGCCAGCACGGCCAGCCGCTTTTTCTCGCTCATGGCGGGCAGGGAGATGACGCGGTGTACGAACTGGCTGCCGCCTACGATCAGCGCCACCCGGCCCGTGGGCAGCTTATGGCGGGCAAAAAAGGCCTTGAGCGCCTCGGCGAGGTCGGCTTCGTTGGTAATGACGCCGTTGATCAGGCAGCCCTCGGGCAGCTGGGCCGCGGCGGCGGCGGTGATCCGTGCGCCCTTGGCAGTGGGGCTGCCCACCGCGGCGTACACCGTGCGGCTGCACAGATACAAAGAGGTAAATGATGCCATGAGGAACCCTCCGGAATATAGTTTAAATGGCGCCGGACGATGCGCCGATGGTGCCGTAGGACTGGTAGATCGGCACGATAACAGCCGCCACAACGCCGCCGACCACCAGACCCATGATGACGATCATCACAGGCTCCAGCAGGGTGACAAGGCGCTTGGTGGCCATCTCGGCCTCGTAGTCGAGCGTCTCGCTGATCGTGGCCAGCAGACTGTCCAGCTTGCCGGTCTCCTCGCCGACGGCGATGGAGGAGGCCAGCTTGACCTCAAAGCCATCGATCGCGGCGATGGACTGCGACAGGCTGTGGCCGGCGCGGATGCTGTCCAGCGCCGTGCCGAACTGACTTTCGATCCAGCGGTTGCCGATCGAGTCGCGCGCCGCGCCCAGCGTTGTGATGATGGGCACACCGCTGCCGTACAGGTTGGACAGGGTGCTGGCAAAGCGGGCGGTGCAGATCTTGCGGTTCAGCACGCCCACGACCGGCGCATGCAGGATAAAGCGGTCCCACTGGCGGCGGATGCGGGGCTGGGCCAAAAGCAGCCTGAAGCCGAAAAAGAGCAGCGCCAGCGCCACAAGCAGCAGCGGCCAGTTGGCACCCACAAAGTCGCTGGCATCAAACAGAAGCTGCGTCAGGAAGGGCAGCTTTTCCATCTGGTCAAACATCGGCTTGAACTGGGGCAGCACAAAGGTCATCAAAATTGCGATGACCGCCACGATCAGCACGCAGAGGATGAGCGGGTACATCATGCTGTTGCCGACCTGCTGGTTCATCTTATGCTCGCGCTCATAGTAGGTGGCCATCCGGGTGCAGGCGTGGTCGATGCTGCCGGTGCCCTCGGCGCTGCGGATCATCGCCAGCAGCAGGTTCGGGAACGCCGGTGCGCAGGACTCCATCGCATCGGACAGCGGGATGCCCTTGCGCAGCTCGCCCAGCACGGCCTCGTACAGGGCGCGCTGCTGCGGGTCAATGCTGCGCTCATCCGCCATGATGCGGAAGGCACGCACCAGCGGCACACCGGCAGTCAGCAGGGTGCCCAGATTGCGGCAGAAATCCGCCAGCACGGCGGTCTTTAACGGGCGGAAGGTGCTGCGGACGCGCTTGGTCTGCAGCGCCTCGCTCATGTACAGGCCGTCATCGCGCAGCTTGGTGTAGAGTGCCTCCTCGCTGGGGGCGTCAGCCATGCCGCGGACAGTCTTGCCCTGAGCGTTGGTCGCAGTATAACGAAATTGTGGCATAGGGGAGAAACCTCCGAACGGATAGTGAGATCAGGCGGGTGCTGCACCATTACAAAAACGCGCAGTACCATTGTAGGATCGGCTCGCCGAAAAGCATGGCGATTACGATGCCCGCACATAAAAACGGGCCGAAGGCAAAGTGGTCCTTTTTATCGGCCCTTTTGGCGGCCAGCAGCCAGATGCCGTAAAGGCCGCCGCCCAGAATGCCCAAAAACATCGCCAGCAGCGTGTTCTGCCAGCCGAGAAACAGCCCGGCGGCCGCCATCAGTTTGATGTCGCCGCCGCCGAACGCACCGTCAATGACAAGGCAGAGCAAAAGCATCGGCACGCTGACGCAGAACGCCCCGATCAGGTGGGGCAGCCACCCGGCGGGGGAGAGCAGCGTCCCTACAACGCCGCAGACCGCCAACGCGAGATTGAGCCGGTCGGGGATAAGCTGTGTCTCGGCGTCAATGAGCGCAACGCTCAGCAAAATGCCGCAGACCGCCAGCGCGATGAGCGCCGCCCAGCTCATGCCGAACAGCCCCTGCGTCAGGCTGAGCGCGGTGCCGAAGCGCCGGGTGCAGCCCAGCGCCAGCACGCCGCCCAGCACCTCGACCAGAAAATACCGCACCGGGATGCGCGCGCCGCAGTGGCGGCACCGCCCGCGCAGAAACAGCCAGCTGAAAACCGGCACAAGGTCGGGCGCGCCCAGCGTGTGGCCGCACTGCGGGCAGTGGCTGCGCCCCTGCAGGGGGTCCATGCCCCGAGGCAGCCGCCAGGCCACAACATTCATAAAGCTGAACAGCGCCGCGCCCAGCAAAAAACGGATCAGATCCAAAAGGCACTCAAGCAGCAGCATGGCTCGCCTCCGTCAGGTAATGCAGGCGGTCCTCCGCGCGGAAGACACGGTAGCCCTCGGCAGCGTCATAGACGGCGAAGATGCTGTTTTCCTGATAGAGCAGCCGCTGCACGGTGTAGCCGTTGTCCGCCACCTGCAGAAGGCTCACGCTGCCGGGCAGTGCGCCCAGTGTCTCGATCTCCTCGGCCACGCCGTCGGCAAAGCCGTCTGCGGTGGTCTGGTCGGCAAAGGTACGCCCGGTGGAATAGCACTGTGCGGACACGGCCCCGGCGGCCAGCCGCGCCGCCTTGACCTGGGCCAGCGCCTCCCGCGCGCGGGCCTGATAGCGCAGCTCGGCCGCGCCGGTCACAACGGTATAGATCACAGCGAGCAATGCCAGCAGCAGGGCCAGCTTTTCAGCAAAGGAGGTCCTGGCCCATTTTTCCCCGGTGTTGCGCAGCCAGGCACCCAGTCGTGCTGCCAGCATGGTTTCACTTCCTCTACTTCTATATATAACACACTAACCAGTATACCCCGCAAAGGCTGTATTTGCAAGAAATTTCACGAAAAAATCCCACATTATTGTTGGAATGTAACACAAAATCTGTCAAAATAGTATGTGCCGCCCGTATACAACACTATATTTGGTGTAAATTTGTCGAAATCTCACCACACTTGTTGCGAAAAGATCACAAACCGAGTATAATACCATCATATATAGTCTTATTATGCCTTACTGTACAAATTTGCAGGGCGCTGCCGCAAATTCCAACGGCCGCTACGGCGTCTGCCGGGCGGGAATATGCGGCAATGCCGTGATATAAACGGGAGCATCTATGGTGCATTGCAACAAGAAAACGCGCAGAAGCAGCGGCTTCACGATGGTGGAGCTTATGGTTGTGCTGGCGATCATGGCAATTTTGGCGGCCCTTGTGGGGGGCGGCCTGATCGCCTATACCCGTCTGGCCCGGTTTGAGAAGAACGAGGCGAACGCCCGCACCCTTTTCCAGACCGCGCAGATCGCCCTGACCCGCAGGGACACAGCGGGCGAACTGGACGATTTCCGCCAGAAGGTGCTGTTGAACGGTCAGGCAGGCGCGCATTTTGACCCCGCCGCGCAGAAGGCCGATGAGCTGAACAAAAATATCTATGCCCTGTATTATGATAAAGTAACAGATGCCGACAGCGACAATGAACTGCTGCGCGCGCTGCTGGGCGATTACATCTACGATGATTCGCTGCTGAATGCGGCCATCTGCGTTGAGATCGACGCCGCCAGCGGGCAGGTGTACTCGGTGTTTTATGACACGAACGCCGACAAGCTGCGTTTTACGGAAAAAGACGGCGCAACGAATATTTATGACCGGAGCTATGACCACCGCCGCCATGACAGCCTTGTGGGCTACTATTCAGCCGAGGACCGCGTAAATGTGGTCGAGCTGCAGCAGACCAAGCTGAAGGTCAAGAACCCGCGCCTCTCCAACACCGAAACACTGACCCTGAGCTGGGGCGGCGATGTGACCCGCGACACGCAGGTGCAGTATGTGGCAACAGGCTACAGCAAGGACGGCACGAAAAAGCTGTTTGAGATCGAGGTAGAGCTGCCGGCGGTCAAGACCAATGAGCCGGTGCCGCTGAAAACAAGAATCTACAGCTATGATACGGATGGCAAGGAAACATCGGTTGAAAAGACCCTCTACTACCCCCTGAGCTACAACAAGGGCAACTTTGTCCTGACGCTGGACGCTATGGCCAGCGCTGATTTGCTGCGCTCCTGCGAGAATGACAGCGGCGAGACAGCAAACAGCATAAGTGTGACCGACAGCAGCCTGTACAGCATCACCCGCCTGATGTCGGGCGGGCCGCAGGATTTCTATGTCACGCTGCAGGCCAAGGCGCGGGACGACTATTCCGGCAACTATACCCCCAGCACACCTGCTGACACCAATGTGGAAAACAGCCTTTTTGCAAAGGAGGCAACAGCCACAGAGGGCAAGCTTACCTATTTCCGCCATCTGTACAACCTGCGCTGGGCGGACAACTGGGCGTCCGGCCAGACTGCCGACTACACCCTCGCCGCACAGAGCCTTGGCGCCACCGGCCTGAACTGGACCGGCGGCAGCGTTACGGTCTACTGCCCGGCACAGGGCAAAAACTTCCCGCCGGAGGCCAAGGTCCCCTCGGCAGAGGAGGCCGTGGCGTGGCCGACCATTCTGACATTTCCCAAAAATGTAACGCTGGACGGCAAAAATATCACTATCATGAACCTGCAGCTGCGCGGCAGCTCTGTCTCCCAAACCGGCAGACAGAAAAACGAAAATTTGCTTGACCGCTACATCGGCCTTGTGGGCGAAAATAACGGCACGATCAAAAACATGACCCTGCGCGATGCCGATGTGCAGGTCAATGTTGAAATTGTGACCCGCGCAAAAGGCACCCTGCCGCTGACCGGGACCACAGCCCTGAAGCCGCTGGAAACAACTGACAGCGCGTACCGCGACATCCGCGCGGTCGGTGCTTTGTGCGGCGTCAACACCGGCACGCTGGAAAAATGCACCCTGACCCACGGCAAAAACAACGCGGTTTCCGCGCAGGTGCTGGCAATGCTGCCCTTTGACGACAACGCCACCGCGATGGCCCGCACAGCAGTAAGTGGCACAGCCTATTATGAAAACGAGCCGCGCGGCATTGGCGGCCTCGTGGGCGTTGCCATACCCAAAAATGGCCAGCCGCAAACAATTTCCGCGCTGACGGTGGACGCTAATGTGACGGTAGCCGGTCTGCTGCAGGACAACGACCTAAAGACAGCGGGCGAAACCCTTACAGAACAGGCTCGCTACGCCGCAGCCGCCAGCGGAGAAAACTCGGTCTGGCGCAGCATCGGCGTGGGCGGTGTGGTCGGCACGATGGATGCCGCCAACCTGAAGCTTGAGGCAGACCCCATCAATAAAAAAACCATAGCCAACAAGGCCGCCGTCATCGGCAGCGCCTTTACGGGCGGCGTTGTAGGCAATCTTTATAACAGCGGCAATACAACTGACCCCCTGACCGGCCTTCAGAATGAGGGTACGGTCAGCGTGGGCGCCAACTACCTTGGCAGCGCCGAGGGTAAAAACAGCCGTGTGCTGGGCCAGTTCTTCGGCGGCATTGCGGGCTACTGCAAAGATGTCACGCTGAGCGGCAGCACCAGCACCACCCGCCGCGATATGACCGAAACACAGCTGAAAACCGCCGTCAAGGGCGGGTATGCTAACGATGGCGCACTCACCGATGACAGCCCGCTCAAGGGTGATTTTGTCGGCGGTCTGGTGGGCTTTGCCAGCGGGTGTAGGCTGGATAATTGCACCACGCAAAAGGGTTATGTGCTGGGCCGCTGCTTTGTCGGCGGCATGGGGGGCGGCTTCAGCGGCAGCCAGCTTGAAATAACCGGCGGCAGCAACAGCAGCACCGTGCTGGGCAACCGCTATGTGGGCGGTGTCGTGTCGGTCAACGGCAGCCAAAGCACGGTCAGCGGCGTTACCAACAGCGGCCTTGTGGCGGGCCTTGGCAAAAATGCGGCCTATGTGGGCGGCATTGCGGGCCTGAACGATGCCGAATGGGGCAGCACCGCAGCAAATACAACTGCTACCATCAAAAACTGCGTCAGCAGCATGGCCTCGGACGCAGCTACCAACAGCAGCCGCAGCGCCCTGCTGCAGGCGCTGAGCACCTATATAAATGCAAGCAAGGAAGAGGCAACCACCCGCGCGGACTATGTGGGCGGTCTGGTCGGCCGCAACGGCAAAAATGCCGTGCTTACATGGGACAAGAATGCAACCACGGTGCAGATCGGCGCGGTCATCAGCGGCAGCGATTTTGTCGGCGGTCTGGTCGGCTGCAATGATGCAACGGCGAAAATTACAAATAACAGCGCCTCGCTGCTGACCGTCAGCGGCGAGGTCGCGGGCGGCAATGCGGTCGGCGGTATGATCGGCCTGAACCTTGCCCCGGCCCTGCCTGCGGCCGATATAAAGGTGACGGAAATCAGCGGCACGCTCTGCGTGGGCGGTGTCATCGGCGCTAACATGCCGGTAGTCGGCACGGACGGGACGGCGTTTACCATTACGCCCGCCACACCCGGCGGCACGGCCAGCACATTTACAACCACCGCAAAGGCGGGCCGCATCAAGGCCGACGGTCTGGCACTGGGCAAGGTCTGGCGGGCGGCATCATCGGCTATAACTGCCTGCTGGCATCGGCCCCGACCGATTTGACAACGATTCTGCCCACCGTGGCGCAGGATACCGGCCTTGTGACGGTCAACAATACATTGGCGCGCAGTGACAAAGAGATGACCCTCAACGATGCGGCCAACCAGTTTAATCTTGAGGTCAACGCCTATGTGGGCGGTATTGTCGGCTATAACGATGCAGAAACCCGCCTGACCATCCGCAACGCAACAAACGGCAGCCAAAACAATGCGGCATCGGTCGGCAGTCTGAAAATGCGGGGCGAGACCGGCGCCCTCGGCAGCGGCGTCAGCCTGCTGGGGTACAATGCAAGCTTTAACTATAACGACTATGTTGGCAGTAAAGATGCCCGCGGCTCTATGGCGGGCGGCATCATCGGCTGTGTGACCCAAAAAACAACGCTGGAGAGCTGCACCAACTACGGCATTGTCTCCCACAAGAGCGCGGCGGGCGGCATCGCAGGCTGGAATGACGGCAGCATCAACAACTGCTCTACCTACGCCACATTGGGCACCCAGCAGGACGGCTATGCCTACCTTGGCGGCATCGTCGGCATCAACAGCGGGGCGGTCACAAACTCGGCCCCGGCAGCAAGCATCACCGTGCGCGGCCGGTATATCATCGGCGGCGTGGCGGGCCTGAACCTGACGAATGCGAGCATAAATATTTCCGACAATACAATCCCCGTTACGGTGCAGGCAAATGAGTGCGCGGGCGGCGTTGCAGGCGTAAACTGCGGCAGCATCGCATTGAGCGGCACAACCCTGCAGGTCAACATTACGGCAGAAAGCTATGCAGGCGGCATTGTGGGCAGCAACAACACGCGCAACGCCACAACAGCCAGCATTGAGGGCGGCGAGGTGACAGGCACCGTCACGGCCACCAAGAACTACGCAGGCGGCGCAGCCGGTGCAAACTATGCCAATATTAGCGATGTGGCGTTGACTGGTAGGGCGCGTGTGCGCGCCAACGACCAGTTTGCAGGCGGTATTGCGGGCAGCAATAGGGCTGGCACTAACGGGCAGATAGGCACGATTACACGCTGCACCAACAATGCGAAGCCGAACGGAAACAACTACACGGTATATGCCACCAACGGCAATGCGGGCGGTATTGCAGGCAGCAATGAAAAAGGCGCCCAAATTATAAACGCCGGCGTGGATAATGGCGTTAAAATCGGCGTGGCCAAGTGCGATGCAGCGGCCATTGCGGCCAACAACTTCGGCATCATCACGGGCGGCAGTGTCGGCAACTGTGATATTACCTTTGCAGGGGAAAGCATCGGTGCGGTCACGGCCATCAACAATAAGAATGCAACAATCAGCGGCGTTACGCTTAGCGAGAACGCAGCCATTGTTTACCAAGGCCCGGCCACCAATGTGGGCGGCATTGCGGGCAAAAATGCCGGTACGATTGATAAGTGTACTGTCAGCAGCCCTGCACTGAATCTCAACGGCCTTACGGCCCGGGCAGACAGCATCAGCCTTGGCGGTGCGGCGGGCGTCAATATGCAGGACGCAAAAATCAGCGAAACAAATGTTACACTGAACATTACAGACAATCTGAATAAATACAAGAATCTGGGCGGCGTAGCCGGCGAAAATGCCGGCGACGGCACTCTGTTAAAGTGTACCTATCAGGGCGCGCTGGGAAAGGCTAATACTGCGGCAAACGATAACATCACCACGGGCGCAGCCAATGTGCTGGACACCGTAGGCGGCATCGTCGGCCTGAACAATGGTGAGGTTAATGGGTGCAGTGTGCCCCAAATCAAGCTGCAGGTGATGGGTGCCTCGGGTCTGAGCGACAGCCAGACCTATGCGGAAAAGCTGAAAAGCGCCAGCAGCGTGGGCGGCATTGCGGGCAGTAACGCCGGTACAATTGAAAATTGCGCGTTTGACGGCGTGGTATCCGGCACCAGCCAGATTGGCGGCATTGCCGGTGTCAATACGGTCAAGGGCAGCATCAACGGCTGCACGGTAAGCGGCACAGTGTACGGCAGCCACTTTGTGGGCGGCGTTGTGGGCCAGAATGACGGCGTGGCTGCCAACTGCACCAATGCGGCCAGCGTGAATACCACCGTGAGCCAGAACGAAGTCAAGCTGAATGACCTGACCCTGGACGATGTGCTGAAAACCGAAAAGGCCAACGATGTGACCGATGCAGGCGGCATTGCGGGCAACAATGCCGGTGTGCTGCGCGCCTGCATCAACCGCGGAACCATTGGCTACAGCCACATTGGCTATAATGTTGGCGGTATTGCCGGCAGCCAGACCGGCTATGTGGAAGGCTGCGTGAACTATGGCACCGTCAACGCCCGTAAGGAGGGCGGCGG
>OKRU01003732.1_pt1 | contig 11859 bp, 12 predicted proteins | sample 1601131 | NCBI WGS metagenome assembly OKRU01 (sample SAMEA3541558, study PRJEB24748) | human gut metagenome | biome: human gut; feature: human-associated habitat; material: faeces | place: China | collected 2012 | reverse complement strand
CATCATCCACCGCCATCTGAAAGGCTGGTCGCAACACTCCACGGATGGTATGAATGGAACTGTAGCTTTTCCCATCTTCCTGCTGCAATTTTATAAGGAACAGCTTTGCATCGGAAGTTTTCACACTTCGTATCGTCTTTTTACCAAATGCTTCCTTTGCAAGTAATCTCTGTACTGTAACATATCCCTGTTTCGTGCTTTGCCTTACTCCGGTCTTTGTTTTCAAATATCGGTCTACAAGTTCACAGACTGTCATCTGTCCGTCCACGATATTTACAAGCAAATCCAAATCTGTGTTTACCTGTTTTTCCAATTCACGAAGGGAAAGGCATGGTTTCTTGCCCTTTGGAAGTTTATCCGTAGGCTCCAGTTTCCAACTGTATACAAAATGTGGTTTCCCATCAATGTGATATTTATATTGATATTTTCCATCTGCTCTTACACTCTCTCCCGGTCTAAGGACTCTTCTTTTGGAATCACGCCTTGTCTGTCCTCTTCCTGCCTTTGCCATTATCCCCGCCTCCTTAGTTCTGGATGGTTACGCAGATATCTTTCAAAGGCTACACGAAGAATCAGCTTGCGTTCTCCGTAATATGCCAAGAAATTCTCACCATCCGTATTTTTCAATAAATCATAGAACTTTCTTCTGCTCAGGACAAAATAGTCGATTGCCTCCGAAGGGTTCAATATATCCTTTTTTGCTAAATCTGGTCTTGCCATAATACACTTCCTTTCTGCCGAAAGTGGCTGTTTTCACAAGTTTTCGAGGTCATACTATATATCACTCTGAACGCTGATAATATCAACTACTTTCGGCAGACAAACGGAATTATATCTCCGAAGAAGCACTGATAAATTTTTCAAACTGCGGGCGGATAATCAGATACCTGTTTCCGCTGAATACCGCAAATCTTCCTCTGTTATCTTCTGCCAGTCTACGCATTTTCTTTGTCCCGATATTAAAATACGATGCTGCTTCTTTGATTGTCAGTGTGTACTTTTCACTCACAGGGACAAGTGTATTTTCCGTAGTATCATGTTTTTCTATTGCCATGTGCAATCCTCCTTCCATACGGGCTACAGTATTTCCACAGCCCCAACTGCTTAGTCTGCTGCCATCTGGAGTACCTTGACTGCATCCTTACGGATCAGCTTTCCATCCAGATACTCACATCCCAGATATCCTACCTGTCCACGTATGGCAAACTTTTCTTTCAGTGTGCGGATAGTCAGCGGAAAACGCTGAACGAGCCAGTAATTGCTGAAATCTCCAAATGCAATTACTTTCTGCCCCTTTCCGATAGACGGCATGGAATCAACAATCTGCACAGGTTTTGAGAAAATCGTTTCATCACTTTCCTTCCACAGATAGTTTCCAGCTGAATCTTTGAGAGTACGGAGTGCAAGAGCCGTTTCGTCATTCATAAGCCATGTACCATGTTTACGGTATTTCTTATCCACGGATAGATACAGTTTGATGATTTCATCATAGCTGATAGCAGAATCACTCTCTGCCGTCACGCCTGTTTCTGCTCCGTCAGTGGCGTGCAGAATACCTGTCGGCTGATTTTCCCCTGTTCCATTGATAAACGCCTGTTCCTCGCTTGTGCCAAAACAACGTGCCATTTTCCCAATTACATAATCCTCAATGGCAAAGGACTGGTCAGAAGCGAACTCCAATCCAAGTCTGACAAGCTCGGACAATCGGTATGCCTGTACTTCAAATCTCTGGAAATCGTCCTCGTTATCCATGCCCTCCAGATTGACCATATCGCCCCATTCAGCCTGACCTTCACAGTCAAATGTCCAAAGACGGCTGTCACTTCTGGTCGCATTCACAATGGTTGCCAGCTGACGGACTGCATTTTCTTTCCGTAGTACTGCCGTATATTTTTTATTTGATTCTCCGGGCAGATGGTACGCATTTGTCTTGCTTTCACGGTTGTTATAAAGGCTGTCCGTAACTGCCTGTTTTCCTCTCATTTCGTTCCAAAAATCGTTATAATAAGCTGTACTGTTAATCATAATAAACCTCCTGAAAAATTATTTTTGTGTCATATAACCACTCTGTCTGCAATAATCCACTGCTTCAGAATAGGACAGATAAAACATCTCCAATGAGCCGTCAACCTCACGGTAATAGGGCGGGTTACAGGATTCGCTTGCCATGATAATGACCGGGCATCTGTCCCTTAAATTGATGACATTCACACATCTGTACTTGTCTGTTGAAAAATCCGATGGTTCAAACCACATCGGTGGTGCTGCTTTCTGTTTTCCCATGTATACCTCCTTTTTTCTCAGCAGAGGAAATCTCTGCACAAGAGCCGATATCCTGTTAAAAGTGTGTTTTTTTCTCCACCATCCCTCGGACGCTTGCGGACTACCGTACCGATTGTACGAAGTGCCTGGTTAAAATTCCGGCTGTTCTCCGCAAAATATCCATTGTCATTGCAGCAGTCCCCGCCTTGGCTCTGATATATTGGCAAACCGCACTCCAGCAAGCCGTGCAATATCCTCTGTCGGGTTCTGGCTGTTGGCAGACGGCTTTGCAGCAATCGTTTCCGGGCGGACAGTCAAACCGTAATCTCCCATCACATGAAGCGTACTTTCCATCAGCGTCCCCTTTCCATTTCTGGTAGTTGCACCATAGTAGAAAAACATACATTCATAGCGGGTATCCCCTGTCAGACCGTAACCAAGGCTTTTCTGCATGAACCTTGCTTTCTCCGTATCCCCACTCATCACCTCTGAAACAAATCTGGTAAAACGTGGATTCTTGGCATTCGGATCATAGGCTGCCCCGGCAATCTTGGTCAGCTTATCCTGTGGTGTGTGTGGATGGAACTCTCCCGTCTGCAGATCCAATGTTCCGTTCTGACAGTTTAGGTAATAAACATTGCGGTCGAACTCAGACATTGCAATCGGATACACACTCTGGGCATCACTGATATACGTGTTGCGGTAATTCCGGCTCTGCCATTTCGCAGAAAATTCCAGATAGTCCTTTCTTCTGTGCTCATCGGTAATTGTCAGGGCATATCTGACCAGACTGTCCGCAAGGGATTTTGCAAGCTCCATTGTTTTCAATCCGCCAATGTCTGGAATCCACCGGGTCCCGTCATACACATACTACTTTTTTCTTTCCGGCACATACCTTGCAATATCTTTATACACATCCGCAAACAATCTGCCTGAGCCGTTGTCATTCCACGGGTATCTGCTGTTATCCGACACGTTCAGTTCTATCAGCTTCTGCAGCATATCATCAAAATCACTCTCTGCTGATGTCCTTGCATAAGGTCTGTAGAAATCCAGTGCCTGTGCCACTGCCTTTTCCATCGTCAATGCACCGTAGGTTGAGCCACTCTGCACACGGTCCCACTTGCTCCGCATCAATCCCGATTTTCGGAACAGTCTGTCCATCTGCCCTGTGTCACCGCCACACCAAAATGCAAGGATACTTGCAAGCGACATATCCGCATCGCTGTGGGATTTTCCTTCCAGTATTTCTCCATTCCACAAGGCTTTGAACTTTTCGCCCTGTCTGGAATCCGATGCCAAGCGGATCACGGAATCATCGGACAGATAACTGCCAGGAATATCCTGTACATCGTTCTTTTTCTTAGGAATCGGACGAAGCATATAAGTTTCCAGTATTTCCCCAAGTTCAACGCTTCGCTCCTCAACACCACGGTTACGGATCACATTTCCTGTCAGAGTACAAAATTTCTTCGTCACACCTGCCGCATAAATTTTCAGACCAAGTTTCTGATTATTGATGTAATATCTGCCCGTATCATAAGACAGGGAAGATGCCTTACATACAATGCGGACTCCCGTGCCGGAGGGACTGAATTCTCTATAGGAGTCCATTTTCCACACGACATCTTCTGCCATTTGTGTCAGCTTTCCACCAAACACACAGTGGTCGATATCTACCATGCAGAAATCATCAAATGCACCCATACCGATTCCGTCATAACCATCCATTGCACTGACTGTCAATCGAAAATCCGAAAAGGTATTTTTATCGGCACTACTCGCTTTTCTGCCATTTGTCTGATACGGCACTTTTGTCATGCGTCCGTTTCTTTCTTCATATTTCCACAGACAGAACCGTCCGTCTTTTTTCAACTGTTCCGGAAGTTTCTCATACATTCTGTGCTCCTCCTTCCCCGCTTATTTTCTGACGTATCATTTCTCCGTGGCTCTTGCCGATAACCACACCTTAAATTCGGAAACAGGAACCAATACCCGCTTGCCTACACGGACAATTGGAAAATCCGCTTCTCTGGTCAGTGCATACGCTTTGCTCTGGCTGATTCCCATCTGCATTGCCATTTCCTGTACGCTCATCGTGACTTTATCCATAGCCATCCTCCTCTCTGCATTCCAAACATGAATTGCTCTTGTTTTCTATCACAGTATACTTTATAATGTTACCAAAGACTATTTTCTATTGGTAAGAACTCGTACCGAAAGCAAGTTCTATCGGTAAGAATGGAGGTAGAATATGAACGAAGATTTCAGTTTTGGGAAAATGAGTGCGGATGCACGGCTGACCGCAACTTTCAAATACTATGAAAAGACAGAACAGAATGGAGAAATCATAATCACTGCCTGTCTGGGCAAGGGCGATGTTCCGAAACTCAACCGTGGATACGGCTTGGACGGAAATGAGCTCTGGCTTTCTCTGAATAACCTGTACCAGAGTATCCGTGGAAAAGATGACTACACTGCTGCCGATGATATCATTTCTTGGTGTCAGCAGTACGCACACCCCTACTATGCCTCTGAGGACATCGAAGAATATCGTTGGGATATTGAAAAGGATACGGAATACTGGGATTTTTCCACTAACATTCTTGGTAATTTCACTTTTGATGTTCACACCATGCGGAAAGATCTCGAAAGCCTGTACTGGGATACCCTTGTCATCCTGATGTTCAAAAAATGTCTGGAACGGCTTGACGTTTCCACGGATCTTGCGCAGATCACATGGACGAATGAATTTGCAGATTTTAATTCGTTTCCTATGCAGAAACATCTCGGTAAAATATCAGCTTACCTAAATAAAATGAGTGGCGTAACCATGAAGTTGGGACTGGATGAAAATGGAGAATTAAAGGTCATGCCGGATTTCCATTCTGTTTTTGATGCTGCCCGATTCGCTCTGTCGCAATATGTATCTATCCCTACAGATTACCCCATTGCTTATGCCGACCGTGTGGGCGTTGCCACCTGTGAGTGCTGTGGCCGTCTGTTCATCAAAAATGGAAACCGCCAGAATACTGTGACAATCCAGAATGTAAAAAGGAACGAAACCGCAGAAAATCCCGCACTGCTTATCGCAGAAAGATACAGGAAGAAAATGATAACCGATGGGCGTGACCACGGCTGTTTTCACACTGGGGCAAGATGTGGCAAGTAATATAGGTTATTTTCTATATAGGCTCTATAAGAATAACCTAAATCATCTGCCACAAGTTGCCCCAACTGTTTTTTCCATAGAAAAAGGGCATCGGTCTACACCGACACCCCATGTCATTTTATCCTTATTCTCCGTAGCGGAATGCTGAATTTCCCGTAAGATTTCTAAGCAGAATCTTTCTTGCTATCTTATACTCTTTTCCGATAAAGCCAAGTCTGAGCAGAAAACAGCGGAAAGCATATTTGTCATTGTCCGTTTCGGTCGGCTTTGATGATACCCTTTTTGCATCTCTTGCCATATCACACAGCCTTGAGATAAATTGCGTGTAGGCTGCAATCTCATCTCCATCCACTGTGTATGGAAACCATGTGAAATTTATTTTTTCATCTGTAATTTCAATCTCTGTGCTCTCCATCCGAAATGCACGTTGAAAAAGTGTCTGCTTATTTGCTATGATCTTCTGCAAATTTTCCAATGCCGTATCCGTAAGACTATCTTTTGGAATTGCTATTGTCAGCTTCTCCTGTTGCACTGGCACTTCTTCGGTTACTTCTGCATCGTCCTGAAACCCACACTCTCGTAACTGCAGAATCAGGTCTTCCACCGTTTCTTCCTCTACTCCCTCTGGGATATACAATACACCCTCTTTGTCCAGTCGGTATCCCGCAATATCATATGCACAGCTTGGTACCCGTTCATAATGCGGTGCTGTTCCAAGTATGTTTCCAATCTCCTGTGCCAGTTTTGGTCTCTGCTTTGATTCCAATGTAAATCTGATTTCATTCTTCATAATATGTACCCGCCTTTCTTTTTCGGTAGTACATATATCACTCTGATGGCACAGAATCGCAAGACAATTCGGATTATATTTCTGCCAAAATGTACGCAGAAAAACTGTGATTTTTATACTGTTTTTTACACGTTTTTTCTGCGTATTTCGTTACTATCCGGCAAAACAAAATCGGCTAAAGAAGCGGTATTCTATGTGACTTTTCATATAATATGGATTCTGTGGGTGTCCCCCCTGTTTAATTCTGCGAAAATTCGCACGAAGGGGGCCATCGGTCTTCAGGCAGAAAGGTTGTAGAGATTTGGATACCCCCTCCAACCGCTAATAAATTACTATTCCGAATATATCTTGCTACAATATTTACTCTTAATCAAATTTCAAAACCTGTTGTTCTCCATCCAGATTCTTTTTTCCTCGCAATTCTCTGTCAAGCTCACCAGCTGCCTTTATCTCTATTTTTTCATCAGGTATTTCAAGTCCCCAGTTATCCCATCCTACATAATTATTACGTGCAAAAAGTTCAATTTTATCCTGCAAAGGGAACATTTTTGTTATACCTTCAATAACATCAACAGGCTTGACACTATGCTCTCCCCTATGTATAGCCACCATCTGACGTACATTTCTTGCACCTCTTGGCTGTGGAAACTTCCCCTTTTTGAAAGCAAGTACAAATTCAGTTTGACTTAATGTGTATCTTCCCGGATTATGTACCATTTTATCCCATACAAACGCAACAGTCTTGTATTCAAATCCCCACGCTTTACCCAACTCTATTGAATTCGCCATCTGTGGTCCAGTTGTCCACATAAACAGAATACAATCATCGTCAGCAATAGATTTTACATCTAGTTCTTTTAATTGTTTAAGTTTTACTGTAGGATATTTAAAAGATGCTGAACTAAGAAATATTTTCTTTTCAAACCCTACGTTCTCATCTTTTATCGTTGTTTTATCATATTGCATTTTTCCACCATAATCCCAAGGTGGATCTGCATAAATAACTTGATATTTCTTTTCAGGCAATTTGGGATAAATCTCCTTCAACGGGTTTATCTTTGTTCGTTTCTTCTGTTCAACATTATATATTGAATATGCCGTTATATCTTCCTTCTTTTCTTGAAGCATTTATATCATCCTTTCTTCTAAAATATAACTATAGAATAATCGAAACCGAACTTAAAGTCAACATTTTTGTGACTCATAGTCCGTTGTTTTATATACAACACGGCAATACAATGTAGAAATGAGGTGATTACATGGTCATAAATGATTTTGCAAACCGAATCAAAGAACTTCGACAGAAACAAGGGCTTAGCCAAGAAAAATTTGCTCTTAAAATTGATATGGATAGAACTTATTATGCTTCTGTCGAAGCCGGAAAGCGAAATATATCTATAAAAAATATCAAAAAAATAGCGGATGGTTTTGAGCTATCGCTTGAAGAACTATTCAAAGGTATGTGAGGTGTAATTTATGGCAAGAAAAGATTTACAAGGAAGAGATAACTGGCAAACAGAGTCTGGTCCTGGTGGAAAAGCAGGTGTTGCAGAACAAAATTTAATCGCTGTATTTAAAGAGGCATTTAAAGGAACAGATTATGTTATATCTGATCATCCTAATAACTTAAAACATTTATACGAAAATGTTCAGCTTTCACCGGAAACATTATCTCAGATTTTCAATCCAGATGCTACAACAATGAAAAATGCCCAACGCAGAGGATGGGGTGTATCTCCAGACTTTTCAATTACCAACAAAAAAACCGGTAAAATTTTGTTTGGTGAAATCAAAAGACAAGACGGATGGGTAGAAGGAAAAGATCCTAGTGCAGGGCGTGGAAATGCTCATGAACGTATGTGTAAACTCTTTACTCCCGGGTTAATGAAAGCGTATCGTAAAATTGGTAAAATTGACGATACATCCATTCTCCCATTTTGGGTGGTTCTTGAAGGGGACATTACCCGAGACCCAAAACGGAATCGAGAAATCGCTTTCTGGTTTGATGAATATGACAAAAACTTTTTCATGTGGAGACCTAACGAGGGTGGACAAGTTTTAATTGATCACTTCAATAAATATCTTAAAAAATATTTAGATTAAATACACCGAGCAGTTCATTCTTCTTTAACAATGGACTGCTCTTTGTATTCAATTACCCAACTATATTCTTGCCCAACAAAATATTACGGATTTATGAATAACATATAGTTGTGTAACTGACCACAGATACCTTAAATGTTCATGTTTAGAAATGGAACTTTACTTTATTTAATTTCTTTTCATCTGTTTTATATAATAATTGGAGTATACATCCTCTGAGTATAACGGATCACTCTCGGAATATCCTTCTTTATAATTAATTTCACTGAACTCCGAATATAATTCATTCTCCTGAATCAATGATTTCATTTGATTAACAGCATTTTCCCATGTATTCCAAGCTCCTTTTATTCCACAAAGTTGACTTGATTCTCGTTCTTCATATAAAATATATACCGTATCCATAGTCGTTCCCCCTATCTTTCTATTTTATTTGTTTCTTCAGTCTCTATCGGCAGTGCATTTATAGCGTCTCTAATTGCTTGAGATTTTAACACCCCCATTTTTTTGCAATACAGTTCTAACCTTTTCAATGTTGTTTCATCCATTCTAACAGTATATCCGCATTCTTTATTATTATCCCCTTTTGGTCTTCCCATTTTTTTCAAGTTCACCACCTCCTACAAACACAATTATACTTTTTGCGTTACAAAAAGTCAAGAATTTTAAGAACACATGTTTGTTTATAACAACCAGCCTATGTAGATTTTCAAAGTTGCTCTTTGAAACTAACCTTTAAATGTCAATGTTTGTTCAAATCTATATATTCTCTCCTTAACGTAAAAAAGCTGAGCACACGACTCAGCTTGGTCCCCAATGTCAAAAGAACACCGGGCAACTCTGTTGCATTCAGTATATCCAACCCTCAATAAACATGCAATAGTTTTTACATTTTTTTGAATTTTCATCGGTACAAGCTCTACTACTACATTGCCTGTAAGTAGTCTCTTACTACTAAGGAATCCTCCCAACACCTTTTCCTTTATCCCACTTCCAGTCATGAGCCTTAGTAGTCTAAATCGTAGTAATTCCAAGGCTTTCATCCCTATTATGCCGTACTCTGCCCCAGTCTGCGAAGGTATGCATTATCATAAAACTGGAGTGCCGTGGCAGATGAAAAGTACTTTAATCATAGTTTTGTTTCTCCTTGATTTGTCCCGGAATGCCCCGTTTTGCAAGGGGTTCTGGGATTATGGTAAAATGCTCTGAAATTACAGATTGTGGCAAATTAGAGCAGAATTGAGCAAGTTGTTACTACTTGTTAGTAGTAAAATTGGTAGTAAAATAAAATTTCTTACTCCGAAAGATTACTCCGAAATATAATCCTCAACGATAATATTAAGCATCTTTATGATAGTTGTTACATTCAATAATTCTATATCATCGTCAATTTCGCAAACCATCGTATTATTTTCAGCAAATTTCACTCTAAAAGTTCTACTTACACTTGGAGAAGAAATGTTATACGAGATAGTCAAATTACAATATTTGTCATTGCCATGTGCAGGATTGTAATTTAATGATATATAGATTCTATCATATGTTCTACTATACAAATAATGTGCCGAATTATTTTCAACATTTATGCTTGTATAATCTATACCATCTTTTGATTCGTTTTTATATTCCTTATATAATACTTGTAGCAATTCAAAATCACCATATTCATTCAATAAAATTTCTAAAGCATTAATGTAGTACTGGCTAAATATATTTACTAATAATCTATTCTTTTCCTTTATTTCAATTAATTCCATTTTCCTTTTTTCTTGATACAATGCAATTCTTTGTTTCATATCATTTTCCGCATGCATTCCTCTCTCTTCTATTACACCTTCTATCTGTAATATCAAAGAAAGATAATCACATCTATCGGTAGGTTTTGTACCTAAACACGAGGCAATAATTACATTTGCATTTACCATATCTGCATTATTAGGAAATCTTTTCTGCAAATTATACTCATCAACAAACCAAAAATTTGATGGTAAAAATTCATCTTGAACACCATTTATCATACACCAAATCACTTTACCAATAGAAAAAATATCGCCTTTTTCATCAACATTCTCCACTCTTCCAACCTCATATTCTGGTGCGATAAACATTCGTGGTCCAATAGCCATTATTTCTGGAGTGATCCTTTCACTTCCATCCTTAAGAAAACATGTTCCAAAGTCAGTTAAAAATAACGTATATGTTTCATTTTCCTTTTCAAATAAAATGTTATCTGGTTTAATATCCCTATGATATATTGCAGGAGAACATTTTGATAATTCATACAGTGCCTTAATAATAGGCAATATCAATTTTAACGATAATTTTACATTTCCCCTTGTTATCTCAAATATATCATACAAAGAACCATCATATTTTTTCATTTCAATATAAGAATCTTGTATTTTCTCCGAACTTATATAAACATTTTGTACTTGAACAATATTAGAAATTTTTAGAGTACTAATTTGTTTTAATAGTTTTAATTCTTTCTCAAATCTCTGCACTTTATCAACAGAAGATGTATTTCTTAAATATTTTCTTGCAATTCCATTTTCTAAATCAAAAATAACATCTCCATTTCCACCTTTTACATCTGCTTTTCTAGCCATAATCTCATCTCCTTATATCTATATTATATCGTCTTTTTCACTTCTTTTCCATAGAAAAAACGCCCTATCCTAAGCCAGAGCGTCATCCCATTTCCATATTATACAACTTTAAACATTTTCTGCGACATTGGTTTCTCCTTCTTCTGCTCAACCTCCGCCTGTGCCTTCCTAAACTCTTCCATCCGCTTCAATTCTTCCTCAGCATCATCGAATCCGATATGCGTGTACACATTCATTGTGACCGATATATCCGAATGCCCCATGAGGTATTGTAATGTCTTTGGATTCATTCCCGATTTTGCCATATTCGAACAATAGGTGTGTCGGCATACATGAGGTGTAATATTTGGCATCTGTACTCGGTAAATGTCATTGTATCTGCCGACCATACGATTAAAGCGGTATTGCCAGTGCATTGCCACAAGTGGCATTTCATTATCATCGTAAAACAGGAATCCTCTATATCCATCTATGGATTTTTCCACTTTCGGTACATTTCTGTCCTCGATGATTGCCTGAAACATCTGTGCCACATCCTCTGTGATTGGCAATACTCTTGTTCCGGCATCTGTCTTTGTGGTTTCTATGATGTACCGCATATCCGATGTTCTCTGCAACTGATGGTCGATGTTCACAGTTCTATTCTCAAGATCAATGTCCTTCAGCGTCAGTCCACAAATTTCTGATATTCGCATTCCCATATGAAATAATATGTACACCACTTCATAGTATTTACAGTACACCACATCGTCATGCACAAACTTTAGGAACTTTCTCATCTGGTCTTTTGTGATTGCCTCTCTTGTGACTGCGTCATTTACCAATACCCCGGCAAGCTGAAATCCGAAAGGGTTCTTTACCAAAATGCCATCATCCACCGCCATCTGAAAGGCTGGTCGCAACACTCCACGGATGGTATGAAT
>OKRU01003726.1_pt1 | contig 11874 bp, 9 predicted proteins | sample 1601131 | NCBI WGS metagenome assembly OKRU01 (sample SAMEA3541558, study PRJEB24748) | human gut metagenome | biome: human gut; feature: human-associated habitat; material: faeces | place: China | collected 2012 | reverse complement strand
AAAAGATGCGGAGTTTGATGAAGCAGGTACTTTCGTAATAGAAGGCAATATATTGACTACGACTTCCAAAGAAGGAGATAAATCTTATTATAAGGTGGAAGAAGGCCGGATAGTAATGCTGGATGCAGACAAACAGCCCATCACAGGAGCACTTGCTGATTTGTATGTGTTGAAGCAGGAAAAAGTCTTTTAAGGCATCTGCAATGTCTTGTGGTAATTCCAGTTTAATTACTGAGTAGTTATTGTTTTCTTCTGGTTTCTCCTCAGTGTCAGCTTTTTCTATTGTAATATTATCTCTTTGTGGCTGTGCGTCAGCTTGTTTTATAAGTGGTGAATGAATACTACTATCATTGCAAGGAAGAAGGCTGGAAAGTAATTTGTTATATTGTGGTGCTGAAATTTTAGGAAGATTATAATTTAATTGAATTATTTTTTCCAAATACCTTGCAGCGGCATTATTATTTTTATTTTTTTGTCCTAATTTTTTGTTTGTTGCTCCTATAATAATATTTATATCAATGTTTAGAATCGCTATAACATCACAATCAGAAGAAAAATATATTGATAAGGCATCTAAAAGTGTAATAATAGCTTCCTGCTTGCATCTGTCAAGATCATCTATAAAAACAATAAGGCGTTCATTTCTTTTAGTCTGGAGTTTACATACTTTTGAAACTTCATCTTTAATAAGATGTTTTAAATCAAGGTGCTTACGACATAAATTGTCATATTTATATAACGATAGTTTCCCAAAAATTTTCTCTAAATACTTGAAACTTTTACATATTAATGCAATTATACCTCCGGAACCAAGAAATAAACTGGTTAATTTAATAAAATTATCCATAAATGAGTTTGAAAAAATCTTGTTTTCGAGAAATGAGTGAACCGGTACAAAATTGTATACTAGAAGAGTTATTAATATTATAAGTACAGACGTAAAAATATATTGTTTATTCTTGAAAAATTCTTGTATTGAAATAATTATTTTATCAAACCAATTTAATTCAGAATAAATCTTATTCAATAAAGCTACACCTATCTGTTGTTCATTATTATATTGCCACGCATTGAAACGAATGATTTTAGGCTTTTTATACTCAGATTTTTTATGCTTGGGTTTAAGCTCTCTAAAAGCACCATCCATAAACTCAACAAAAGAGGACTTTCCTGTTCCCCAGTTTGAAACAATAGCAAAATTTAATGGAGTCTGTGTTTCTTGGTGCATAAGGAATGATGCAAGACGTCTTGCATCATCTTTTCTGTCAAGATAATCTTCACTTGCAGGTTTGTCCGAATCCAGCCGTGTAGTACACTTATATATAAAATCTTGTACTTTCCCTTTTATACTTTCGCCAAATTGAATTAAAGCTTCATCGGTTGCTCTAAATTTATCATATATTGGAATTGCGTATGATTCTGTGTCGCGGACAAATCCTTTTGCAAAATTAATAGTTATTATATTATTCTGTGATATACGTTTCCCTTGAGGAATATTAATTAACTCTTCAGTGTTATTTAATAGATTTATTTTATAAAATGAAGAATTATAATCTTCAGGTTTTATTTCATCCAGTCTTTTGCTAGTAAGATTAAATGCAGTATTTTCTAAATTTAGAAGATATATTTCTGAAAATAAAAAATACGCAAATTGTAATATTCTTTTTATTCCATATTCATGGTTATTAATAGAATAAAATTTATCATCAGAAAATCTGCTTGAAAAGTACTGTTCTAATTTTACATTAAATCTATTGTTATAAATGAGAATAATTGCAAGTTTCAGATACTTAAGAAATACGTCAATATTATTAGTTACATTTGTCGGCCCGTAAGGTATTGTTGAAAGCATTTTTTTCATTTCATCAGGGCTGTAAAACCTTTTGATTTCTTTAGGATTACTGCTTATATCTTTTAAGTCTTGAAAAATAATTTTGCCGTCACAGTAAATATATATGAAAGGTAATGAAGAATTGTTGATTTTTAGGGGGGATATTCTGGCCTGTTTCAAAGCTTCTAAAATAATCTTTTGATTTCTGCTTACTTTGATTTCAATTATTGCAACAGGCTTGTCGTTAATGTATAGTATGCAATCAGCCCCTGATAATCTCATTATAGAGTAATATGTATTTGCTTCAATTGAATTTGTCCAGCCGGCAAGCTTTAAGTCTTGTTCAAGTTTTTCTATATATTTATCTTCATCTATTATCATTTAGGTTACCTCATAATAAAATATTTCCAAAAATCACACTCGGCTCTTGCTCGGTTTCTTTATTGCCCCAGCCCTTTGCTTTTGCGGAAGTTGTGATATAGAGTTTCAACTGTGCACGTGTTATCGCTACATACAGCAGGCGTAAACTCTCTTCTGAATTAAACTCTCGAAGTTCAAGTTCAGATTTACTCTTGTAAGAAGGATTAAACGCGCGGACTTCTTCCATAAAAATTGTGGATGCCTTGGTTTTTGCTTTACTAACATCAATAGAGAGATTTTTTTCCGCCATTTCAGGCAGGAACACATATTCAAACTCATCTCCTTTTGATTTGTGAAGCGTCATTATTTGAACCTTTCCGCGCATTGCATCTTTGTCCTCTTCTTCTGAAAAAAATTTAAATCCGCTTAAAGTCGGCTTTTTCGCAAGTTCTTCCAGTCTTTGTAATGTCAAATCAAATTTGCCCGAAGCATTGAGGCGTTTTACGAGAATTGCAATCAGATAAACATTGGATTTTTCAATATCACTCGTGTAATAAAATAAGCCTATTCTTATTACCAACTCCTCCAGAGGCAGCGTTGAAGAGTTAAGCCAGTATTGCATGTCCCACAAAAATTGCGCAAGAGCAGCCGACTCAATATCATCTCCGTCCTTTTCAATAAAAGGTTTTTCCGAGGCTCTGATTTCAAGCTGTAATCTTTGTTTATAAAAACCTAAATCCGCAAGTGTTTCGTACGTTGATACAAGAACCTCATTATCAAACGGATTCTGGATAAATTTAAGAATGGAAAAAATTGTATTAAACACTCCTTTTTGTCCCAAAGATTCGCTTCTCGTAATACTTTTCAAGCCCGCATCGTTAATAAAGCCGGCCCAGGATGCCACTTGATAATTGTTTCTCAAAAGTATTCCGATTGTTGCATTTTTGTTTCTCGTAAGAATATTTTTAATCTCTTTCAAAACAAAGTTTCTTTCAGCAAACGCATTTTCAAAAACTCTTGAGAAAATCGCGTTTTCACTAACCGGATTTTTCCCTGTTACCCCCTGCATATAGCTTGTGAAAAATGCTTTTGGAAGAATTTCATTTCCAAAATTCACCAGATTGTTTGCTAATGTCATGACATCCTGCGTGCATCTTTGCGAGTGATTCATCTCAACTGTTGTATCAGCTTCCGCAATAAATCTTCTGAAACCTTCTACATCCGCATTGGAAAACGTTGTTGTAATAGCCTGATTTATATCACCGCATCTGATAATGTTTTTGTGCTTGCCGCTCAATAAACCTATTAATCTTTGCTGAACACCTGATGAATCCTGTGCCTCATCCTCAATAATGTATTCGCATATGTTTTGATAATATTCCAAAATATCAGGATTATTTTCCAGAAGTTTAACTGACATGATTAAAATATCATCATAATCAATAAGGTTTGCTTCTCTCAATTGAGCCTGATATTCTTTGAAAAATGTCTTGAATTTTTCTATCTTCTTGTCGCTTGATGGTTTACTAATGTCACCTTCCTGTAATTTTAAAACAGAAATCGCTCTATCAAATTCATCAGCCTCGGTTTTTGTAAATTTTCCTGTTATGCCTTTGATAATTCTCATTCTCTGCGTATCATCGCAAATATCAAAATCAGCAGAAAGGTTTAACCTTTCAAAATTTGAGTTTTCTTTAATAATTTTTAATGCGAGTCCGTGAATTGTGCTTATGTTTGGAAGCAGTGTTGTATTTGGGCACATATTTTTAATTCTTTCGCGGAAGTTTCTGGCAGCAGAGTCCATGTAAGTTAATACGAAAATGTTTGTAGGAATTACTCCTCTTTCTATAAGCTTGATAATAAGAGCAAGAAGAATTGTTGTTTTACCGGCACCCGGTACCGCAGAAATAGCCATTGCACCTTTTTTATAATCAAGTACAGGTTTCTGATCATCACGCGGTGTTATTTTAAATACTGGCTTAGCGTTATTATCATCTTCATTTGCTTCGCCAGCGAGATAATCCTCAATGCCGCCGAGGTTTTCAACTCCTGACGGGTCAAAAAGGCTTGAACATGCCCAGACATGTTCTTGTGCAAGCAAAAGAAGCTTTCTCAAAATTCTTGCCGTTTTTTGTTTTGCAAGAAAAATATCATCCTCAACCGTATATTCGTCTTTTGTCCAGTCGGACTGAAATACCCAGGCGTTATAGAGCGGCCCTGTGTCGGTTTTTACCCAGTCAGAATGTGAAACATCAAGCCAGAACTGATATTTTGATGATATTTTGTTATCAATAATTTTTTGCGGTGTTGCAATTACTAAATCATTTTCGCTGATTTCTAAAGTTGTTGATGGATTTTCCGCAATAATCGAGTTTTCAATCTGGGTAATAATCTCATCAGCCCGCTCGATTACTGTTTTCGCCCCAAGCACGCTCTCAAAATCTCTTAACTGTTTAATAAAAAAATTAAACTTGTTTATTTTTGTTTCATCTGCAAAGTCCACAAGTTTGTAAAACAAATCAAAGACTTTAGTAGAAAGTTTTGTATTTTTTTCTTTTACTTCTTCGAATACCTCTAAAAATTTCTGGTATTTTTCGTTATAAAATTCAAGAGAAATATGCGGGAAGCCGCCGGTTTTCTTATAACCTTCAAATATCGGACAACAGTATTTTAAAGGTATTCCAAGATAATCCGACAAAATAACTCTCAAATCCATTTCAGAAATTTCAATACCAAGCATGAGTTTCAATATACCTAAACTTGCTTTTACAAGCGGATTATCAATTAGTTTTTCGCTGCCGGATAAAAACATAAGATTGCATGAATGTTTTAAGTTTTCTTCCAGTGTGAACCTGAGCATGTCATCCTGAAGCGGAGTAATTATTGTAATATCACGTGCAGAAACATTTTTTTTGAATAAGTTTTGTATCTTTTCAATCGTGAAATCAAGAATTTCAGCGCGTTTGGAGAGCGAGGTTAATGTAAAATTTTCCAAGCTTTCATGCTTATTTTCTAATATGTTAGAAAATATTATTTCTCCCTGTGAAAAAATATTTTTATCAGTCTGAACATCTTCATTGAATAAGTGTATTAGTTTACACTCAATCGACGTGTCTGCACTCAAATAACCGCACCGGCTTGAACCTAACGAGTCAAAACATATAATCCAATCTTTTAACTGGGGTTTCAGATAGCTTATAAAATCAAAACAAACAGGTGTCATTTCATCCGCATCATCAACAAGAAGGTATTTAATGTTTTTGAAATAATCAGTATGTTTATATACATGGTTGAAAATCAGGGTTTGTCTGAGATAGTCTAAACTGCGGGATTTCAGGGTGGATGAAAGAAGCTTTTTTATAATTAGTTCTGCATCATCTGCAAAAGATTCTTTCAAGATTTTCGAACGTTCCTGTATCTGCTCATTAGAAAGATGATTTTGTACAATCAAAGAATATCTTCTGAAAATTTGATGAAGCAAAGATTTTTTAGAATTATAACCTTTAACTTCAACATGTTTTAAAATATCTTTAAGTAAAAATTGTGAAACCTCAAGCCCGACAAGGTTTGGAAGGATAAAATGTTTATCCGACGGTATAGCATTTTCAATAAAACACCAGTTTTCAATGAGTGTATTATATACAATTGAAAAAAATGAGTGAACATTAAGTTTTTCAATTGCATCAATTTTGATGTTTTCTAAAATTTTATCAACAAATTGTTTTTTTAAAGTTGAATTTTGGACAAGAACCAGTATTTCCGAAGGTTTTACACCCGCAGAAATAAGCTCTGTATATTTTTCAACTAATACTTTAGTTCGAAAATCGACTTTAATAAAATTTAATAACATACTCCTTATGGACTATTTTACCATAAACACAGTTCAAACCTCTTGCCAAATAAGAAAATTTTTAATACAATAAATGGGTAAGTTTATTACAGTGACACTATTTAAGAAGGAGATTTAAAATGGCAAGAGTTAAAGAAAGCAACAAATTAGGTATTCAAGAACAAATCATTGAATCAGCAGGTCAAATCTACAACTACCTTTCTAACAAAGGTGAAGTTTCTATTAATAAAATGAAAAAAGACCTTAGCTTAAACGAAAACTTTGCTGAAATGGGCTTAGGCTGGTTATCAAGAGAAGACAAACTTGAATACACTCAAAAAGCTAAATCAGTAACTGTTAAATTAAGATAGTTTGATTTAAGCAAAAAGTTTAGAAAGAGGATAGCGTGAGCTTATCCTCTTTTTTATTTTGAAACTTTTGGATTAATTTGACCGTAATATTCTACCGGAATGTACATGTCTGTTGAATCTGTAGTAAAAATTTTTGAATCTTTTATTACAGCCTTGTGATTTATATGTTCGCCGGCATAAACATATTTTGTTTTGGGAACACGCATTGGTGAAGCAGGTTTCCAGGGATATAACGGTTCTAGAGCTGTATATTTATCAACAATAACTTGTTTGTCATTAGATTTTGCTTGTTTATTAATCTCCTTCAAAAACTTTTCAGTTTTATCTGCAAAATTTTTATTAAGTTTCAGCGTATCTCTGCCGTAAAAATGATAAGTTGTATCATTCATAATTTTCTTTGTTTCTTTGCTCAAAGAATCTACTTTATGCTCTATTTGCTCAGGTATTAAATTTTCAGGCAGAGGCTTAAAAGTTTTATTTGTACTGGAAACACACGCTGCTAGTAAAGTTGATACAGCCAGATAGCCGGTAAGTTTATTTATTTTCATTTTTATTTAGCTCTTCCTTTTTTACAGTAGGTGACAAACTTTTTATTGCAAATGGTTTCGCGAAGTAAACAGCGCTTATAATTCCTAAGCCGGCACCTATAACATTAAGTGAAGTTTTTATTCCTTTCCATTTCTGCGGTAAAAAGTTTGCAATAGAAATTAATCCGCTTCCTGCCATAAGGTAAATATAGGCTTTAAAAATTCCTCTTGGCACCGCAACACAATCATTTACGTCGCGCGGATTTCTAACATTATCAGAGATAATGTCTATAAATTCTCTTTTTTGCGGTTTCTGTGTATTATAAAAATTTGGTGTAGTTTGAATTTTTGAAATGTTCATAACGTATATATTAAATCCCGTAAAAAAATTTTTTGCTATTTTTATAACTCAGCTTCTCTTGCATCAATTATGTTTGATAATATTTTAAAAATTTCCGGTGGATATTTTGCTTGTTTGAAAGCTTGTTTTAATTTATAAAGTTCATCTTTTGTACTGCAAAGATTAATGTTTTCAAAAGTATTATAGCCTTGCAGGTTTAATATTTTAAAAGTAGCCTGTCCAAAATCTTCTGCATCCAGTATACCATCCAGCATTTGTTCTTTGACCTTTTTGTTTGGAATTTCATAAACAAATCCCTTGTAACCTGTAATTTCTGGATATCTTGTAGTGCCGTGGTAAACATTAATAAGTGCGTGCGGATTGGACTGTTTCATAAGATTAAACATATTTTCCATGTTATGTCTGTGTTTTCTGTAAAAAATTGAATCGCCCGGTATGATAGCTCCCTTGGTAAAACCTTCCGGCATAAGAGTTTTTATCATAAAATTTAATGTTTCTAATTTACAGTCAGGCGCAGCATGGTAAAGAGCGTGCGTCTTTGTTTCTTTATTGAAGAGATACATTACGGAACAGTCATGAATATATGATGTAGAAATTGGTATACAGGATTTTGTTTTTAGAAAACTGTTTGCAAAACCATCTTTGTTCGTAGAAAAACCTTTTAAGAATGTCTTTTTATCGATTTCAAAAAAATCCCAGAATTTTCTCAAAGGAATAGAGTTTCTGCATTTTGTTCCTGCAAGCATTACAGGTCTAATTTCTGAAATTTTTTCGATTGATTTTTGCGGAATAAAGCATTCCGCAGGCATGTTATTAAATAAATCTTGCAGGGTTTTATGCTTACTGCGTAATCCTTGAAAAGCCGGAAATTTTTTATTAATACTGTAATCTGTAATGAGTTTCATATTAAGTTAAACGTATAAACAAAAAAATTTTTGTTATGTATTTGAAATAAAAAATGTTTGTGATAATATTTTAATGTCATATACGGGTGCGGGGGTAAATGAAATTAGTCCTTCGTAGTATTCTAAGCTTGTATATGGGTGCGTGGCGCAGTTGGTAGCGCAGTTGACTCTTAATCAATTGGTCGTGGGTTCGAGTCCCACCACACCCATTTTTACTGAATATTAAAAGTTTTCTAGGGTTCCGCGGTAGAATTCCGGCTGGTCCAAGAGAGAACACTTTAAAATATAATTTTAAAGTACACTGAAGGATAAAAGCCAGGGAGAAATCATTTGATTTCTCCCTGGCTTTCTAATCGAAAGGAGGGTTTAAAATGCAGTGGTTTTATTTATTGGTCGCCGGGCTCTTTGAAATCAGCTGGGCTGTAGGGTTAAAGTTTTCTCACGGATTCACTAAAATTTTTCCTGCTGTTTTTACTGTTATGATACTGAGCTTTTATTTTCTGTCGCAGGCTCTTAAACAACTGCCGTTAGGAACTGCTTATGCAATATGGACAGGTATTGGAACAATTGGAACTGTTATTTTGGGCATACTTATTTTTAAAGAACCATTAACTATTTCGAAACTAATTTGCATAGCTTTAATTGTATCTGGAATTACAGGACTAAAATTGCTTGCTAATTAGGAACTCTTTACTTTTGGATTATTTTATAGTTTAATGTTGGTACTGAGGGAAACCTCTAGTTCTTTAGAAAGTGAATTACAATTTTTTTGAGTAATCCAGATATCAAACTAGCCAAATTTGCAGGGTTCTGTTACGGAGTGAAAAGAGCCGTAGAAACTGCTATAAAGTTAAAAAAGGAAAACCCTGATAAAAATATTTATATATTAGGCGAACTCATTCATAACACAGATGTTATTAATGAGTTAGAAAAAATGGGTATAAAAACTATAAATGAAATACCTGAGCAAGGTGACGGAATTTGCATTGTCAGAAGCCATGGTGCTGCACCGGAAATTTTTGAGCAAATTAAAAATGCCGGATTTGAACTTGTTGATTTAACCTGTCCTGACGTTAAAAAAGTTCAGCAGCGAGCTGTAGAACTTGCTAAAAATGATTATTTTGTTGTAATTGTAGGCAAATCTAATCATCCGGAAGTAATGGCTATTAAAGCAAATGCTGATTTGTACTCTGATAAAGTTGTGGTTGCAGCATCAATTGAAGAACTTGCTCCGTATGAAGCTGAGATTAAATCTCATAGAAGAGTTGGTGTAGTTGTTCAAACCACGCAGATGGTTTCTTCATTAAATCTCATCGTTAATTATCTTAATACAATTGCAAAAGAAGTTTTGATTTATAACACAATCTGCCAATCAACAGCAATGAGGCAGAAAGAAGCAAAAGAGCTTGCAAAAGAAAGCGATTTAATGATTGTAGTGGGCTCCAAAAAAAGTGCTAATACTTCGCATCTGGCAGAAATTCTTAAAGCCTGCACAAAAACAGTTCATATTGAAAACGATACTGAACTTAATACAGAATTATTAGAAGGAGTTAAATCTATCGGTATTACTGCCGGTGCTTCAACTCCGCAAAAAATAATAGATAAAGTTATTGACAAAATACAGAAAGGAAAATAAATATGACACAAGTATTAGATGAATTTGAAATGCTGTTAGAAGAAAGCTTTGCTAAATCTAACAATGTAGCTGATATCGTTGAAGGTACAGTGATTAAAAAAGAATCAGAAGGTTATTTAGTAAGTGTAAAGGGTGCTAAAATGGAAGCATTCTTATCTAATAGAGAACTTTCAAGCGACGTAGAAGAATTAGAAATTGGTGATACCAGAGAATTCTATGTTTTAAAAGAAGAAAACAACGATGATCCTATGCAGTTATCATTAAAGAGAATTGCATTTGCTCAGGCATGGGCTCAATTAAATGACGCTAAAATTCAGGGTGATACAATTCTTGCTAAGGTTGTTTCAACTGTTAAAGGCGGTGTATTAGTTGACGTGGCTGATCTTAAAGGCTTCATCCCATCTTCTCAATTGAGAACAGGAACTCCTTTTGAAGGTCTTATTGATCAGAAAATCGAAGTTAAAGTTCTTGAAGCTGACCCTAAGAAAAATAAACTTATCCTTTCTCAAAGACAGGCTGTTGCTGAACAAAGAGATCAGGTTGTTGATAACGTTCTTTCTTCTCTTGAAGAAGATCAAATTGTTAAAGGTAATGTTGTAAGAATTACTGATTTTGGTGCATTTGTTGATATCAATGGTATCGATGGTCTGCTTCCAATTTCAGAAATTTCTTGGCAGAGAATTAAACACCCTTCTGATGTTTTAACATTAGGTGATACAATTGAAGTTAAAATTATCAAGATTGACAATGAATTGAAGAGAATTTCTTTATCATTAAAGAGAATGGGTGAAAATCCTTGGCAGCAAATTGAAGGACAGTTTGAAGAAGGGCAAATAGTAAAGGGAACTGTAAATAAAGTTACTACATTTGGTGCTTTTATTAATATTTTCCCTGGTGTTGAAGCATTGCTTCCTGTATCAGAAATGTCTGATGAAAACGTAAATCCGTTCAATATGTTTAAAGTAGGTTCTGAAGTTGATGTACTAATCAAGAAATTCACACCGAAAGAACACAGAATTGCATTATCTGTAAAAGATATTAATGTTTAGTTAATATAGAATAATAAGCAAAGGCGCGAGCAAAGCTCGCGTCTTTGCTATTTGTAATCATAAATCATGCATCCGCCGTTTTTTTGTAAATCTTCATTAACTGTTGATTGCTTTCCTCTTGCAATAACTTCATCAATTGATAAATTATTGTCATACGCCTGGTGATATGCCCGATGTATTCTGCCTGTTTCATAACAATCAATTCCTATTAATCTTACTGGAAATGTGTTTTTCTCAATTCTAACGTCAACAGTATCGCCATCTTTGATTTTGATAAGCTGAACAGGGATTTTTGTATCGGCGAAAACAACTCCAACTGTGATTATTAATAGAATTAATGTTGTTAGTAAGTTTTTCATCTTTTTCTCCTTTTAATTATGTCATGAGTATTAATGTGTATACTATGTTTTAAATAGTTGCAATATGATTAGTTTATGAATTTTATGATGTGGAGATGGGTAAACAAATAACCTATCATGTTTTTATGGATAGTAAAGATATTCAAAAGATTTTAGGAAATTCGCTTAAAGAACTTAGAGAAGCTAAAGGCTTAACACAAGAGAAACTTGGTGAACGTATTGGTGTAGAAGCCGGAACCATCTACCGTTTAGAAGCCGGTAAAAATTTTATCAAGAGCGAAACTTTGGCAAAATTATGTGATGCACTGGATGTACATCCGAGTCTTTTCTTTACTGCAAGGCCAACAATAACACTAGACAACCATGCTGATTCAATAAAAAATATAACCCGATTATTACAAACCTTTCCACAAGATAAATTAAATGATGCTTATAATATTCTAAAAGTATTGCATAAGTAAAATCTTTAAGTTTTCTTTGTAGGAATATTTTATTCTTACGAGGACATTATACTACATTCAAAATAAAATTAAAATAATATTATGGATATACGTGAAATTATAGGAAATAATGTTTTCAAGGCTAGAAAAACCCATACAGTCAAGTGGAGATACGCTCATTGTATACTTGTAAGCGCCTGCCTTTG
>OKRU01003716.1_pt1 | contig 11896 bp, 9 predicted proteins | sample 1601131 | NCBI WGS metagenome assembly OKRU01 (sample SAMEA3541558, study PRJEB24748) | human gut metagenome | biome: human gut; feature: human-associated habitat; material: faeces | place: China | collected 2012 | reverse complement strand
CAAGGCTGGTAAGATCGAGTACCGTCTGGACAAGCAGAACATCATCCATGTGCCCGTGGGCAAGGCTTCTTTCGGTGCAGAGAAGCTGTACACCAATCTGGACACTGTGATGGAGGCTATTGCCAAGGCAAAGCCCGCTGCAGCAAAGGGTACCTACTTCAAGAGCGCTACCATCGCCACCACCATGGGCCCTGGCATCCGTCTGAACACCCTGAAGTACGGTGTCTGATTTGAAGTTCTGATCTTTTTTCTGCCGTTCGTATGGGCGGCAGAAAAATTTTGTCAGAAAATTTCAAAAAAGACTTGACAACTCCGCATGTTTGCGGTAAAATAATCATGCTGTTTTTGAGACAGCAGGTACTGGAGTCCAGTGTAAGGCTATGCCGCCTGCCGAGAAACGTGCGTAAAGTTGTTTTATGCCTCTTTCTCGACCAAGTGCGGGAAAGAGGCTTTTTTCATACTTGCTCCGGTTTTCGATACAAGTTTTTGAAACGAGGTGAAACCGAATGCCCAGTGCAAAGATTCTTTCTGAAAAGCAGGCTTATGTCGCTGATCTGAAGGCAAAGTTTGAGAGTGCGGTTTCCGGCTGCGTCGTCGCTTACGGCGGCATTAACGTCGAGAACGACACCAAGCTCCGTAAGGAGCTGCGTGAGGCAGGCGTCGATTACATGGTCGTGAAGAACACCATGCTGCGTCTGGCTGTCAAGGGTACCTCTCTGGAGGGCCTGGCTGAGCAGTTCAAGGGCGATACCGCTATCGCTTTTGCTCACGAAGCGGATCCCATGTCCGCTGCCCGCATCCTGTGCAAGTATCAGGATGGCGATAAGTCCAAGAAGTTCGTCGTGAAGGCTGGCTTCATGGAAGGCAAGGTCATGGACGCTGCCGAGACCAACGCCATCGCAAAGCTGCCCAACCGCGAAGGCATGCTGTCCATGTTTGCAGGCGCCCTCACCAGCACTCTGTCTGGTCTGGCCGTTGCAATGCAGGCTTATGCCGACAAGCAGGAGGAGCCCGCTGCCTGATGGCCGCGTGACCGCTGCTTAAAAAACATCTGAAATCAACAAACAAACCATTTATATTGGAGGGTTACTACTATGGCTTCTGAGAAGATTACTGCCATCATCGACTCCGTTAAGGAGCTGTCCGTTCTGGAGCTGAAGGAACTGATCGACGCTTACTGCGAAGAGTTCGGTGTTTCCGCTGTTGCTGCTGCTCCCGCTGCTGCTGGCGCTGCTGCTGCCGCTGAGGAAGAGAAGACCGAGTTCGACGTCATCCTGGTCGAGGCTGGCGCTGGCAAGATGGGCGTCATCAAGCTGGTCAAGGAGATCACCGGTCTGGGCCTGAAGGAGGCTAAGGCTATCGTTGACGGCGCTCCCAAGGCTGTCAAGGAGAAGGCTTCCAAGGCTGAGGCTGAGGACATCAAGAAGAAGCTGGAGGATGCCGGCGCTAAGGTTGAGGTTAAGTAATTTAACCCCCTTAAAGCTTGCTTCTTGAATTTCGATTCTTGAACAAAAAGGCGCTCTCGCTGCAAAGCGGGGGCGTCTTTTTTGTGCTTGACAAACCTTGTGCTGATGTGCTATTTTATAGATGTTAGCTGACCCTTCTGCTGACGGATCTTGTGGAGCACCACAGTGCAGAAGGGGAGAGAAGCTTTAATGCCGACCGTCTGGGCAGCCTTGCGTCGTGGTGCGCAAAGCTGCCCTTTTTGTTTAAGGAGGATGCTGAATATGAAGTCTGACATCGAGATCGCACAGGAAGCCAAAATGAAGCCCATCGCCGACATCGCCGCCAGTTTGGGCCTCGCCGACGAGGACGTGATTCCCTATGGCCGCTATAAGGCCAAGGTAAACCACCGCCTCATCCATAAGGCATCGAAGCAGGGCAAGCTCATCCTCGTCACGGCCATCAGCCCCACCCCTGCCGGTGAAGGCAAGACGACCACCAGCGTGGGTCTGGCCGACGCCATGAACGCCATAGGCAAAAAGACCATGCTCTGCCTCCGTGAACCCTCCCTCGGCCCTGTCTTCGGCATAAAGGGCGGCGCAGCCGGCGGTGGCTACGCACAGGTGGTGCCGATGGAGGACATCAACCTCCACTTCACCGGCGACATCCATGCCATCGGTACCGCCAACAACCTGCTGGCGGCCATGATCGACAACAGCATCCAGCAGGGCAACCCCCTGAACATCGACCCCCGCCGCATCACCTGGAAGCGCTGCATGGACATGAACGACCGTCAGCTCCGCTTTATCGTGGACGGCCTGGGCGGCAAGGTCAACGGCACCCCCCGCGAGGACGGCTTCGACATCACCGTCGCCAGCGAGATCATGGCCATCTTCTGCCTTGCCACCAGCATCTCCGACTTGAAAGAGCGCCTCTCTAAGATCGTCTGCGCCTACACCTACGACGGCAAGCCCGTCACGGCTGGGGACATCGGCGCAGCGGGTGCCATGACTGCCCTGCTGAAGGATGCCCTCGACCCGAACCTGGTCCAGACCCTCGAGAACAACCCCGCCATCATCCACGGCGGCCCCTTCGCCAACATCGCCCACGGCTGCAACAGCGTCATGGCCACCAAGCTCAGCCTCTCGCTGGCCGACTACGTCATCACCGAGGCCGGCTTCGGCGCAGACCTGGGCGCAGAGAAGTTCCTGGACATCAAGTGCCGCTATGCGGGCATCGCGCCCAGCGCCTGCGTGCTGGTGGCGACCCTCCGGGCTCTCAAGAGCCACGGAGGCGTAGCCAAGGCCGACCTGAACACTCCCAACCTCGAGGCCGTCAAGAAGGGCGCAGCCAACCTCGTCCGCCACATCGACAACATGAAGAACGGCTTCGGCCTGCCCGTCGTGGTGGCCATCAACGCCTTCCCGACCGATACCGCCGAAGAGCAGGCTTACGTCGAGCAGGTCTGTGCCGAGCAGGGCGTCCCCTGCGTCCTGAGCGAGGTCTTCGCCAAGGGCGGCGAGGGCGGCAAGGCTCTGGCCGAGAAGGTGCTGGACATCATGGAGGACCGTCCCATCCGCTACACCTACCCGCTGGAAATGCCTCTCAAGGACAAGATCAACGCCATCGCCACCAAGATCTACCGCGCCGACGGCGTGAACTACAGTGCCGCCGCCAGCAAGACTCTGGCTGAACTCACCGAGCTGGGTTACGGCGACCTGCCCGTCTGCATCGCCAAGACCCAGTACAGCTTCAGCGATAATGCCAAGCTGACCGGTGCGCCCACCGGCTTCACGATGGAGGTGCGCGAGGTGCGTCTGGCCGCCGGCGCCGGCTTCGTGGTGGTCATCTGCGGCAGCATCATGACCATGCCCGGCCTGCCCAAGAAGCCCGCCGCTGTGAGCATTGATGTGGACGCCGACGGCAAGATCACCGGCCTGTTCTAAACGAAAATTCGTTCCAGTTTTGCCCCTGCTGTCCCTCGGGACGGCGGGGGCTTTTTTGTTATATGTTCCAAAAAGTTAGACGATGTTTGTGCATTCTGCCCCGAAATTGTGTACGAAGCGTGTGAAATCTGAGAAAAAAGTCTTCCTTCGGTTTACAAAAGTGTAACAAAATGGTATACTTTACAGCAATGAATGAAAGATGAAGGGATGAGTCAAACGTGGAATGTGCGCCGCACCGGATCTGGAAAAAACTGATGGCCCTTGTGCTGTCGCTCGTGCTGATGGCAGTGATGCTGCCGGGAGCGCTGGCGGTGGACCTCAACGTGGACGCAGGATTTTACTTCAAGCAGAGCCGGGGCGGCACCTGTACGCTGGCCTCCGCCGCCATGATGCTCCGCCGCCGCGCTTTTCTGGACGGCCTGACCGACTGGACGGACGTGACCGAGAACAGCGTCCGCGGCAGTGCGTGGGCAGGCGGCCTTTCCCACAGCTTCAACTATAACGCAATGCAGGTGGGTTACTCCACTCTGCCGTCCAACAACGAGGAGAAGAAGGCCGTGCTCATCCAGCTGCTGGCAGAGCACCCCGAGGGCATCGTCCTCTATGACCGCCGCCAGCCTCACGCCGTTCTCCTGACGGACTACACCGACGGCGTGTTCTACTGCTCCGACCCCGCCGGCAGCGTCTCCTCGGGCCGTGTTCCTATCTCGGCAGCCAGCATCTCCATCGCAGGTGCCTCCTGCTACTGGTACATATCTTCCGACCATAACAGCGCCGTCGCGACGCTGGACAGCCTCCGTCTGGAAGGAATGCGCTACCCGGTCAACATCCGTACCGGCAAGGGTATGAGCGTGAGCGGCACTGCCGCCAGCGCATCGGGCGCTGTGCTGAGCAGCGTGGAAGCGGCGATCCTCGACGCTAACGACCAGACCGTTCAGAGCGCTGAGGCCGCGCCCAATGCGTCCAGCTGGTCTCTGAAGAACTTCGACAGCCAGCTCCGTTTCGGTGAGCTGCCCGAAGGCAGCTACACTTACATGGTCGTACTGACCGACTCCAACGGCCAGACGCTCTGCTTCATGAGCGACTTTACCGTTTCCGGCAGCGCCAGCAGCACCGCGACCTACTGGACGGTGCAGGACCCCTCCGGCACGAAGCTGGGTCAGCTCGTTCAGGAGACCGAAGAGGCTGTGGCTGAGGCAGTCGAGAGTGAAGCTGAGGCTGTGACCGAGACGAAGAAGGGGATGTGGAGCTGGCTTCTGGGCTGAGCTTCCCCAAAATAAAAAGACACAGGGTGGTCGGCAATGCTGACCACCCTGCTTTTGTGTCATCGGCAGAGCTGCGTCCCCGGGAAATAGTGGGTGAGGATGGCTTCGTAGGTCCAGCCCTGCTCGGCCAGCGCTTTTGCACCCCACTGGCTCAGGCCCACACCGTGGCCGTAGCCTTTTGTCGTGATGAGGAAGCTGCCGTCCTGATATCGGATGTTGAAGCAGGCGCTCCGCAGCCCCAGAGCCCGCCGGAGGGCCGTGCCGGAGACGGTCTGGCCGCAGACGGGCAGAGAGGCCGCATAGCCCGAAGCTGTCAGGGTCGTCTCACCGAACCAGCTTTCCGGTGCGGCAGAGTCAGCGGAGATGCCCAGTCCCGAGGAAAGAAGCTGCTGCACCTGCGGGGCAGAAAGGGTGAGGGTGACTTCGTAGTTGTCGGCGGAGAGGTCGGTGCTGCTGTCCACTGGGACGAGGTAGGGGAGGGCGCTGCCCCAAACGTTCTCGCTGGCCTCGGTACGGCCATTGGAGATGGCAAAATAGCTCGTCCCTGCCGCCGCACCGTCATAGCAGAGGACGTCGCTGAGGACGGCGTCCGCGAGGGCCGAGAGGCGGGCATGGTTGGCCTCGTAGTCGGTCCCCCAGTAGCTATGGAGGACGGCGTCGGTCAGATAGCCCTGCCGCCGCGCCGGGTCGGCAGAGAGCCAGCTGCCGTTGGCTGCAGAGGCGTGGTCGCGGCAGTAGAGCGCGTAGCTGTGGGCCGCGACGATTTGCGCCTTGAGGGCCTCGTCCGGCCATGTGAGGGGCATTTCAGCCGCGGCGGCCCCGATGAGATAGTCCCGCTTCGGCACCTGCTGCACCTCGCCGGTGCTCAGGTCTTCGATGAGAAAGACGTCTGCGTCTCCCTCGAAAGCGGCAGGCGCGGCTTCCGATACGGCGGAGGTGCTGGACGCCGGGGCAGGGGGAACGTCCGCTCTGCGGCCCAGCACGGCCCGGGCCAGCCGGTAGCCTGCCAGCGGCAGGGCGCTGCCCAGCACGAGGAGCAGGGCGCAGAGGAGCAGAAAGGCTTTTTTCATGGGGCATATCTCCCTCCCGGACAGACTTTTGGACTCAGTATACCGGCCTCCGTCGGCAAAAAAGCGCACAAGAGGGGGATGCCTTGCATTTTTGCCCAAAACGCGCTATCATACACTTGTGATAATTTCCCCGAAAAGGGGATAAAGATTTGAGGATTACAGATGAACTTTTTTATCATGGTTTCGCTTTTCCTGAGCGCAGCGCTGGGCGTTTTCCGGGGCATCGACTGACAAGTTGCTTTGTCTTTCACGAAAATACCTCCTTAGCTAATGTTGATTACAATAGAAATACTGCCGCTCTGTTCTTCTTTCTGCGGATTACGTGAATACTCAGGAAAAAGGGACTGTACTCTCTGCCTTGCCCTGCGTATGGTTTCAAAACAAGGAAGTCCGTATGCTCGGTAATTAAATACAATATCCTCAAGCGGAAGATTTCCGGCTGGTATATATCCGTACCGATTGTAATAATGCAGAATGAGAAGCATATCATCATACCTCGACATCGGGCATTCCTTTAAGATTTCAAGCACTCGGCTCTCCACCGTTTTCTGTTGTTTCATAATGTTCCTCCAAAAATTAAATGGACAGAGTTTTTTACGCTCTGCCCCGACTGGTTAATGTTCGCTTGTTACTTACTTCTTACGGTTTTTAACCTGAAGAAAGATAAAGCCGCCGACAATAACGGCGACTAATGCGATAGCGATAATTGTCTTTGCTTCCATTACTCGTTACCCTCCTTTTTCTTCTTTTTGTGTGCAACAACAGAAGTTACGGCGATACCGACAGCAGAAAGTCCGGCAAGGACATACCAAAGTTTCATATTGGTATCATCTCCTGTTTTCGGAGTATCCCTCAACTCATTGTGCATTTTTACAACGGCTGTTTCATCAAGTTTGATAGTAACATTCTGGTCGGCAGGTGTGATATATGCGGCAGAGGCATTGTTTGCCACTTCGGATACGGTATATTCGCCAATACGAAGTCCCTCAATCACAATTTCGCCGTTCTTATCTGTTTCAAATGTCATATCATAACCGTTTGCTCCGGTTACTCTGAACGCAAAACCTTTAACCTTACCATCTGAAGATGTCTTGACAATTTTCAGTGTTCCACGCATAGCTTCATTGATAAATCCAACGCCAGCCTTATTCTCAACGGAATACGTTGTTTCGTCTTTCTCAATGAAAACAGAGTATTCTCCCTTATCAAGCAGAAAGCCCTCTGGTGCTTTTGTTTCACGGACAATATATTTTCCGTAAAGCAGCTCTTTCATCTCATAAATTCCGGTTTCGGTTTCTTCAAGATTTCCGATAAGTTCATCGCCATCATCAATCTTTCCGTTCTCATTGGTGTCCTTATATACCTCAAAGGTTGCACCCGTAAGTTTGTTATCTGGATATTCAGCGTCCACCTTCGTGAGTCTGATATTGCCGTGAACATACTCATTGACAATCTCAATTTCAACTACCTGCTCGGCTTTGCTGATATTGACCTCATACGCTTTTTCATCAAGAACAAATCCCTTTGGCTGCTCGATTTCTCTTACAATCCATTTGCCATAAGGAACTTTTGCAAAAGAAAAACTACCGTCTTTTGCAGAGGTAGTCGTCATAAGTGCAGTATCCTTTGTAAATTCTGTTTCTTCGGCTTTGAAGATACCGATAACAGCACCCTCAAGTGCTTCTCCATTCTCGTCAATCTTCTTACCTGATACAGAACCATAGATAAGTTCATTCTTGATTTCTTTTCCGTCATTCACTTTGATTTCAACCGTTGCGGTATCCTGACCTGCGTATTCAAATACAACCGGATACTTCGTATCAGAGAGAATATAATGCTCATCGGTTGCAATCTCTTTGACATAGTATTTGCCAAACGGAAGGTCTGACTTCATAACAGCAGTTCCATTTTCATTTACGCTGACAATCTCAATCAGTCCATCAGCCGGAATAACGGTACCGCTTGCAGATACAATATCTTCTGCGGCATAAAGACCAAAGCTGATGTTTTTGATTTCTCCGTTGTCGCCAATACCAAATGTCTTATCCTTTTCAATGGCTTTTGCAAGGCTTACCTGAACTTTCTGTCTTTCGTTATAGAATGATGTGGAAGTTTCGGTAACAGAGATATTCTGACCTGCATAAGTAAGCTCAACCGTATGTGTTTCGCCACTCACTACCATTCCATCAGGTGCGGTAATTTCCTTGACCTCGTATTTTCCGAGATAAAGTTCTTTGCTCTTAACAAATCCATCGGAGCTTGTTGTGATAGTATCTACCACTTCGCCCTTTGAATAGCGGAGTGTACCGTCCGGTGTACTAATATCTTCCGCAGCACGGACTTCATAAACTGCACCCTCAAGTCCTGCCACTTCATAAACAGGCTGATAAATAACATCACTGTCCTCAGAACCACTTACATTGACACCGCTAAATACTTCTCCGGTCTTTTCAACCGTAACAGTACCTTTCTGTGCCATATTCGGCTTATTGACTTTCACAACAGTTATGCCGCCTTCCTCTGTGGAATTTTCTTCGGTAATATCAAAATATACCGGAGTATCATCAAGTACATACCCGTATGGAGCTTGTACCTCTACGATGGAATATCCCTTGCCATAATCCAGTTTCTCAGGTGTTACAAGAGAACCATTTGCGTCGGTATAGAACACATCAATCGTGGTTGGTGTCGGATAAGTAAAGGTCATTTTGACCTGATTGCCCTGCGGGTCGTAAATCTTAAATCCTGCTCCTGCATACGGAATACTCTTTCCGCTTTCTGCGTCCACCTTGACTACATTGACAAAGCTCTCAAAGTTACGGTTATTGATAAGATAACGATACGTCTGTGCGTTCTGTGAAATGAACACATCAAAATCGTCCATCATCTCTCTGCCTTCCCAACCAGAAGTCTGGTGTACGGTATAAATACCATACGGCATATCTTTTGTCTGACCGAAGCCATTTTCATCGCAAACAATGGTATCTCTCTCGTCTTTATTGGCTGCGTCATAGCTTCCGGCAGATTTCAAATAAATCTCAAAGGAAGCACCCTTTTCAGGAGTTTCAATCTTTGTTTCTCCATCATCAGTGTGTTTAATGATAGCCACATTGCCTTTGATTACCTGCTCGGTTACATCATTGGAAGTAAGGTTGTGTTCTACCTCATAAAGTTTCGGGTCTGCACCTACTTCATGGATAGTCTTATCAAGCAAATATCCCTCTGATGGTGTAATTTCTCGGATTGTCCAGTCGGTATCACAAACATATTCTTTAGTAGTGAACTGACCATTTTCATCAGTAACATACTTATCTACAAGAGTTTCGCCCTTATAGATACCGTAAACTGCTCCTGAAAGTTTGGCATTGCCCTGTGCTTCGCCTTTATCAGCGTCGCTCTTTGTTACTGTTACAGTAAACTTCTTCAAAATATTGTTGAAGTTTCTTGTGGTTACTTCTTTCCACTTCACTGGTGCAGTCTGATTTTTTGGCACAACATAACGGATAGCCGTGTCTACTTCTTCAAGGATATATGGTTCAGAACCACTGATAAGCACATCTTTGAAAGTTGCCACACCGTTTTTGTCTGTAACTGCATACTGGTCAACAGCATCACCGGAAAGAGAAGTACCGTAAAGATGGAACTTCACACCTTCAACAAGGTTATCTTCTGAGGACTTCACTACCTGAAGGTCGCCACGCTTCAATTTGTTATTGAAATTGACCTTTGCAACCTGCCCTGCCACAACAGTAACTCTATGTGTTTCCTGCGGCTCGTACTTATCGTATGCCTGCTCGGTTACGGTATAGATACCCGGCATAAGGTTATCAATCTGGAATTTACCGCCATTGGCTGTTGTAACCGTCTGATTGATACCGTTTCCGGTAATCGTGAAGTTGATACCGTCAACCTTGCCGTCCTCACTGGTCTTTACAATCTGACAAGAACCATAGCTGACTTTCATTTTCACATAACCGTTGATACTGTCGCTTACTTCCTGAGCATAGCTGACAACATCCTGCACACTGGAATTCTGACCGTGTTTACCCTCTGACCATACAACCACACCTCTGCGGACTGCATTTTTCTTCGTTGCGGTAATGGTAAATTCCTTACTCGGTGCAGTATCCATAGAAACCGTAAGTTTGTTACCATTCACTGAAAAGCTCACTCCACTGATACTTGCTTTGAAATTATATTTGGACAGCACATTATTGGAATCTGTCAGAGTAGTTGTGTACTTGCTTCCGTTCCACTCAAGTTCTATTGTCTTTGCCGAACCGGATGATTTATTACAAAAGCTTGGTATGGTCGCATGGTTCTGTACACTCTGCACCATACTGTTGTAATAACTGAAAATCTTATTGCGAAGCGGATGCTTTACATTGATGACATCTTTCACATTGCTGCAACCACTGGCTGCTACATGATTGAAATTCGCATCACGCTCTCCGATAACAGTTTCCCAGATAAGAAGCTGTGTAGCATAAGCCTGTGCAATGCTGTTTGCTGCCGCTTCATTCTGTGACCTCCAAGAAGTCGAGATTGTCCCACGATAGCCATACTGTAAAATACGACCAACGAAAAGACGGATTTCATCTCCGGAAATAACCCCATTGGCTGCAAGGTTATTAAAATAATTTTCGTCATACTTATTCATTGTCTGACCGACCTTGAGCGAAATTCCCGGCTCAATACAATAAGCAACATTGCCTGAGTATGAGCCAATAGCCTTAAGATTGGTAAAATTGGAACGTCCGGTATGCCAACCATTTTTCAAGGTCAAATTGCTGTGTCCCCATACCCCATCGTAATTAGCATCGCCATCACGAGGGAAATCGACCATATAAACATCGGCTTTTTCTCCCGAAGCAGCATATGCTGTTGTCGAGCCAATGCCTGCAAAAGTGGTCACACACATAAGGGTCGCCAAGAAAAGCGACGTGACTCTTTTGAATTTTGACTTTATCATTGCGTTTCCTCCTGTAAAAATTGAAAAACACACCGTATCTCTACGATGTGCCTTTGTGGATTTTCTCTTACGACAAGATTTACCTGCCGAAAAACAAATGCGGATTTTTCGTTAATTTTTCATTTTACCATACACCTCCAGTCCGTTCATATTGTGCGATTGCCCCTTAGAGATAGACATATACTTTGAGATACTTATATTCAAGTGAGATAATATATATCATTTTCGGTAGGTAGAAGTATAACTAAGGGGTTAGAGTGTGAGAAAGGGGAACTGTAACTCCGGCTATCTGCTGTCACGTTCTGCACGATTACGCAAAAACTTGTTGTAATGCTCCAATGCTTTGCAAACAAAATCCTCCGTCTGACTGACGGGAATGTTTTTCGGGATAAGCTGTCTTACTCTGTCACCCCTCAACACGATTTTTTCCTTTTGGTTCGGCTTTTCCTCAGACATAACAGCGTGGATTGCTTCGGTTGTAAGGTTGCCCTCGTTGAATAACTTTCGCATACGGATTGTCTGGTCGTGTGACGGGGTAGCATCATTCAGGTCGATTTCATCAACCACATCACGCTGGCAATCTTCATCAAGATAGGAAAGCTCTACGGCAGGACGCATTTTAATACGCCCCTCGTCAACAAATTCAAGCAGTTCAGGAACAAGGTTTGTCAGACGCACATATCGGTGTATCTGATTTCTGCTGTCCCCTGTTTCCTGTGCAATTTGTTCATCGGTTCGTAAATTCGTCCCCACTGGGGACACATTTTCTTTTCTTGGTCTGCCTGCTTGTCTTTTCATTGCTTCCAAACGCATTTTATACGCAAAGGCTTTTTCACTCGGCAATATCTCTGACCTCTGAAAATTACTCTCAACCATTAAAATGGTCGCTTCATCTCTGTTCAGGTCTACAATCTCACTTCTCAAGGTTTCAAATCCTGCCAGTTCACAAGCTCGCTTTCGTCTGTGTCCTGAAACAAGTTCGTATCTGCCGTCCTCTTTCTGCCTTACCGTTGCCGGAGTAATAACCCCTCTTTCCTTGACACTCTCCACAAGCTGCATCATATCTTCATCGTCCCTGACCTTAAACGGATGGTCTGGGAAATCATCAATCAGCTCTAACGGAATATCTCGGATTTTTGAAAGCTGTTCTTCATCTCTCTGTGCCTGCGTGGTAAATAAATCATCGAGCTTCGTGAGAGT